>ORJL010015727.1_pt1 | contig 12950 bp, 15 predicted proteins | sample 1779941 | NCBI WGS metagenome assembly ORJL01 (sample SAMEA104232317, study PRJEB22302) | groundwater metagenome | biome: forest; feature: aquifer; material: groundwater | place: USA | collected 2011-08-07 | depth 5.8 m
GATGATGAGCCTCTGCATTAGGTACGGCATCAGATGAATTTCATTCGATGGTTCCGGACGCAGATCCATGATCAGATCGGCCCGCCCGAGCGTAAGGCCCGATACGCGTGGGCTCGCACGGCTGATCCCGCAGGCGGCATGATTGCCGCGAGCGGGTTCCACCGCAGCAACGATCTTCACGGTGCCGGGCAGCAGGCCGCGCACGTGCTCCAGCCGGCTCAATAACGCATCGGCATCCTCGATCTGGCGGGACGACTCGGCGCGCGACACCACGATGCCGCTGAGCCCCGGCCAGACACAGGCGTGCAAATCGACGTAAAGAAAGTCAGGATCGATCTGCGCAAAAACCTCGGCGCCACCGGCCCTGACGGTATGGATCGCTGCCTGGACGTTCGTCCTGGCGGCGTGCTTTTCGTGCTCCGCCACCAGCTCGACGAGATCGAGGACGATCGCATCGGCCCCCGACCGGGCCGCCTGCGCGACCAGTTCCGCCTTCGACATCGGCACCAGAAGCCAGGACCGGCGCATCGTTTCACTCATAATAAGCATCGCAAATGCGACGAATTGTACCTTGAAGCGCCGCACCGCGTTTTGTTGCGTTGCAGCGGCGAAGCGGGCGTCCTGCAAAAAAAACGGCGTGAATCATTTGCCTGAATTTGATCCACATCAAACGGCCTGCGTGACCGGTCTGTAGCATGTTTTCCGCCTTCGCCATTTTCCGTACTCCTGAATCAATTGTCGCCAGTGTCACCATAGGTTGTTTTATGCCCCCAACCATCAGATCGATCATCGAGGATCAGGAACCTCTTATCGTTCCGGCGAAATTGACCGTCAACGAGGCGGCCCGCAGGATGAAACAGAGCAAATTCGGCGCCGTAATGGTCGTGGAAGACGGCCGGCTCGTCGGAATATTTACCGAGCGTGACGCGCTGTTTCGGGTGGTCGCGGAGGGGCATGATGCACAGGTCATTCAGCTCGCCAATGTCATGACGCGCGATCCCCAGACTATCCATCCCGATCGGGCGCTCGTGGATGCACTGCACCTCATGCATGCGGGCGGGTTTCGGCATGTGCCGGTCGTGGAAGATGGCCGGCCTATCGGCATGGTCTCCGCGCGCGATGCGCTCGGCGAAGAGCTGGAGAATTTCATCTATGAGCTGGTTCGCCAGAAGCAGATCAAGGATGTTGCGTCCTGACCAGCCCATTACGCCACTTCGGCAGAATTGCCGTCACCGCACTGTTCGGGCGCAGCTGTCCTGCTGCGCCCGCTTTGAATGGCCGTGGAGGGGGGGCGTTTCCTGTCAACCGGCTGCCTGACTCAGGCGTTTAAACCGATGACTCTGGAAGGATCACGACTTTAACCATCGAATAGGAGATCAAATGAAAAGAATGTTATTGGTGCTGGCTGCCGCGGGAAGCATGGTGACGACAGGCGGGGTTTACGCGGCGGATGCGGGCGCGGACCTCGCGAAGGCGAAAGGTTGCTTGAACTGCCACGCGGTCGCCGAAAAGAAAGTCGGGCCGGCTTACAAGGACGTTGCCGCCAAGTACAAAGGCAACAAGGACGCCCCCGCAACGCTGACCGCCAAGCTCAAGGACGGCAAGGGCCACATGAAGGTCGCGGCATCTGACGCGGAACTCAAGACCCTGGTGCAGTGGGCGCTGTCGGCAAAATAGCCGGCTGGCAAGTGACAAGAAAAGCTGGCTGCGGCCAGCTTTTTTTTGATCCCCGGGGCGCCGCTGATGCCAACGGCCGCGCCCGCGATTCAGTGTGATTGTCCGGGAACCCGCTTGACCTGAGCCGGTTGAAAGTCATAGCCCTTGCCGCGGGCATCGGTGAGGCATTCGTCGTAATCCTTGTACGCCGCCTGCGATTCCGCGATGACTTCCCGGTGCACGGAAAGCTGCTGCCATTTCCACCGATGGTTGTGGTCCATGTAAAAACGCCAGATGAGATTCATGGCTGTGGTCAGGCAAGAATATCGTGGACCTGCTCCTGACGAATCCACTCGTATACCACGTCCTCCAGTTCCGGGCCGAGCGCATCACGGGCAGACACCATACCGATGGGCCGGCCATCCTCCACGACCGGCACGTGCCGAAAACCGTGCAAGTGCATGAGGTGAAGCGCATCCGCAAACGGCCGGTCGGGATGGATGGTCTCGGGGTTGCGCGTCATTACGGCGGCGAGCCGGGTGTTCTGCGCATCATGCCCCTCCGCGACGACGCGAAACAGCGCGTCACGCTCGGTGAAAATTCCGACAAGGCTGCCGTCTTCCACCACCATCATGGCGCCGAATTTGCCCTGTTTCATCAGCCGGGCCGCCTCACCGACAGACATGGTCGCCGGGGCAGTAAGGGGCTCGTGGTCCTTGAGGATCGTTCTGATGGTGCGGGACATGTCGGCCCTCCGGCAGCACGGCATTGAGTGGATGAAATCATGCTACGCCGCCGGGCGGGAGCGGTCAAACGTCGAAAAAGGCCGCGCGGATTTCCTGTGCAGTTGGTGCGGGAGGGGGAATCGAAAAATATCCTGGAACCCGCGACAGTACTTGATCTCGGAAATTGGGCTTCTGAAAATACCCTCAAATATACCCACCTTTCCTTTGGATACTCTCGGACTTCTGTGGCCCCCTTTGATCTTTGGAGTGACCTTTTCCCCGCCACCACTCCCACGATTCGCGCCAAGGCCAGCGGATTATGCAGCCTCATGAGTGACAGCGTGAGCATGGCGTGTGGCTTATTTTTTTGACCTGACTACCCAGAAGGGGCGTCGTACCGAGGCCATTATAATGCGGTGCGCCCGCTGCCTGACCTCGAACGGCTGCGCGTTCAGCACCGACCACGCGGGATGGAACACTTCCGGGTTAAGCTCATGAGGGGGAATACCTGCCCGGTCCGCCTGCGCGAAGAGGTGGAGCAATTCACCGACCGCCCAGTCCAGGTTGTCGTCCTCAAAGTCCATCCGTGCCACCTGGGGCGGGGAGATGATCCGCTGTAAATGCCAACCGGCGCGGCAAACCGTCGCGTTTTAGCAGCTTGATGACTTTTTCCGCGCTGCCCTCAGTCGCCAGCATGACGTTGATAAACCTGCCATAGGACTGCTTGGCGTAATGCGTCAGCGCCTCATAGCTGATCTTGGCGTGCTTCTGCAGGGTCATAATTCGGCTCATCTCGTCTTGAACCCAACTCAGCGCCTTCGGATACGCCCCTACCACGTAGCGCCCAGGCTCCTGCAGCACCTCCCATGGGATGATTCGACCCTCGCTGCCTAGCTGCACCTCCCAACGCGTCCAGGGATGCCATTTGGCCCCGAGCTGCATGCCCTTTTCGTAGACTTGCAGCCGCTTGCCGTTCTCGCGGCCGCCGATCTCAAGACTCCGGCCTCTCCCATCCGGCTTCTCCCAGTTTCCATGCTGGCGCATTCTCGGTTCACGGCCACCCGCCCCAAATTTCCCGTCCCGATAGAGCTGCATCGCGTAGTCAACCGAATGCGTGCCCTCGTAATCGTCTACCGCGCCATCCCACCGGGTAATGTGACCCAGCAGCTCGTCTCGTCCAGCCGTGATGATCCTTGCCCAGTCCGGTATCAGCGCGCAGGCTTCACCCGATAGCGACAGCATGGCAGTGTTGTTGTTGCCGCCACAGGCAAATAGCGCCGTGGTCTTGCCCAGATCGTACGAGCGTTCGTAACAGTATTTGCCGCCGCGCCGTTCGGTGACGGGCATAAAGGCCGGTCCGAGGAAGTCCGAGAACAGCCCATACAGCTTTTCCAGCTCGCAATAACCCCGCGACAAGGGAAAGCTAAAGTTGAGCCAGTCGGTAATAGCACCATAGGGATGTGCTGATGCGTCCGGCAGAGGAATTAAAACAACCCCATGCCGAAGGAAACCCCTGGGGTTTGGAACAGCTAGCAGCCGTTCCCCGGTATCAGGATCGTATCCTGTCCATGTACTTTCCCCCCCTGTTAGCAGAGGGGGGTCGGCGGCTTCGCCGCCGCCGTCCGCGCGGTGCGGTGGCTCCGTGCGGGCGGCGTCGGCGAGTACTACCGAGCCATTGCCACTATCGGGCGTTACAGGTTGTAAGAGGTCGCTCATCTGCAAAGGAAACGCTATATTTCCTTTGCAGCATAACGGGCGAAAAAGGAAACGTCAAGTTTCTCTAGCCTGCCGTGTCCTTGCGGCGCGGAATCTTGATGTCGCCGCCGGCCACCTTCCAGAAATTGCTAAATCGCTGGGCGAGATTTAAACCAATGGAACGGTAACTGCTGGGGCCGATGTCCTTGAACACCTGCCGTACCTCAATGCCAAGAATCTCTTCGTAGTTGCGGATGGTCTTTTTGCTGTGGATCATGTAAAGCACCTTCCATCCCACATGGTGCCCCAACCGCAACATCCCCAATGCAGCCTCAAGCAACGTAAGGTCGCCCTTGAACCTCGCTATGGCCTCGGCCTCGATCTCGCGCAGCTCCTCCCCTTGCTCCGGGGTCAACTTCGCCAGCTTGGCGCTCTTGGACTTCTCCGGGATTCCCAAAAGGTCCCCCGCCTTATCGATGGTCGCAATCTCGAGTCGCCGCAAAAAGCTCTGGCTAGGCGGAGCGGTTTGGTTATCGCCGGTATCCTTGCTGTCGCTCATGCGCTGATCCTCCAATACGCGCACTATACCCTAGAAAGGAAACTTGAGGAATCCTTACCACTTCGGGATACAACTGCACAGGCACCGACGACCCGAAACCGGGAATACATTGACCCCAACCAGCCAGCCGCTGAAGCCCCTACGCAATCCTGAGCAGCTTTTGTGAGACGCCGACCGCCACTTTGCCCGCCGCATTACATATTCGCTCAATTTGTGGCACTCTGTATCCGTAGGCTCCCGTGTTACGGGGGGGGGCGAAATCACGCGTTACATCGGTCTTTTTACGCAACTCATGAATTTTTATGCAGCTATGCACCGCAATGCCCTGATCGCACTGAAAGGTGAGGTCATCAAGCGCAGAATGCCGATTTACAAATCGGTTTTTATCCTAACTACTTCACGTTCGGCGTCATACTCCTGAACCATGCTGCCAATCGCAATTGACTTTAACGCTCTCCAGTGGGAAAGCTCACTGCCTGGTGCTCGTTTCAAAGCATATCGGGAAGGCGCGAAACAGATTCGGCTTCTGGAGTTTTCGTCCGAGTTTGTCGAGCCGGTCTGGTGCGAGAAAGGTCATGTCGGGTTTGTGCTGGAAGGCACTCTTGAGGTCGACTTCAACGGTCGAGTGGTGGTCTATCTGCAAGGCTCAGGCATCTTCATTTCTGCTGGCTCCGCAGCCGCACATAAGGCGCGGTCCATTACACCAGTTGTACGCTTGGTACTTGTTGAAGATGTTTAGGCCAAATCAGTTGCCCGTGGGCGTTAGCGGCTTCCCCATCAAGAAGCACCGAGCCGACGGGGTGGCCATGACGCCGAACCCTGTGTTGGTGCGGACGGGCCGCCAGCACCGCGCTTTGGTAAAGGTTGTGCTGGCCCGCCGCACAACACCACGTTCGGCGATTTGAATACGTTACGGACTAGACAATGCAATTCACGCACTATGATCTTGGTCAGAAGCAAGGCGGGGAAGTTGTCGAGGTCAGCTTGTCGGGAACTGCGGCCAACGTAAGGTTAATGGACAGCTCAGCCTTTCAGAGCTTCCGTGCCGGCCGCCAGCATCGGTACTACGGTGGTCACGCCACTCGCTCGCCTGTGCGATTGCAAATCCCCAACTCAGGGCATTGGTACGTAGTGATCGATCTTGGTGGCTATCCCGGCTCGGTGCGGTCAGGCGTTCGGGTACTCCCTGGACCATTGCCGCCATTAAGAGAAGCACCGCTCTCATCCGTGCCCTCGCTGATTCAACGCCACGAACAGCCCCCCGATCTGATCGACCGCTCGGATGACCGTGAGTACGACGTCTTCATCTCTCACGCCTCAGAGGACAAGGACGCAGTCGTCCGGCCATTGGCTCATGCGCTACAGGATGCTGGCCTTACCGTTTGGTACGACGAGTTTGAGCTAAAGATTGGAGACAGCCTCAGGAGGAAGATTGATGCCGGATTGGCGAGAAGTCGGTTCGGTATTGTGGTCCTGTCGCAGGCATTTTTTGGAAAAGGATGGCCCGAATACGAACTCGACGGTCTGGTAACACGTGCGGTTAGTGGCGAACAGATTCTGCTGCCTATATGGCACAACGTCTCGAAGCAGGAGGTGCTCCGATACAGTCCATCACTTGCCGACAAGCTCGCGCGCAATACGGCGACTCATACGGTGGAGGAGATCGCCACTGAAATCGCTGAACTGGTCAAGAAATCATAACGAGGTGGACCATGTCGGAGGTAGCGAAACTGAAAGCGGAAGCCAATGATCACGCAATTGGTCCGTTTTTGCCGGAAATTCGACGCGCTCGGTACGACCGACTTACAATCTATGAGGTAGAGGAATCTGAACTCACGATCCTAGAGCGTGGCTCACCAGATTCTATATATCTCAACTTGGCTATCGCACTTCTTTCCGCAGCGGTTTCACTTACTGCAACGCTGACAACCACTGCGGTACCTTCGCAAACTTTTGTTGTCATGGTGGTAATCACCGTTGTCGGATACGTGGTTGGGACCGTACTGGCGGTGCTATGGTGGCGCAGCCGAACCTCCGTCAGCACATGCGTCTCGACCATTCGGAATCGGCTCGTTCCCGAGTGGCTACCAGATGGTCGCGTGCCGGCAGCGGGTGTCGAGCCGCAGCGTGGAGCCGACGCCTAAGAAACGGCTCGGCTCACGCTGGACGTTCAAGCTGCACCTTAACCACCCAAGAGTTCTCAGATTTGCCCTGGTCGGGGAGCCAGTTCGACCACGAACACAGAAAAATCCGCACCGCAATACCCAACGGCACATTTCACCGGATGACAGAACAATCCGAATAAAAACACGCTCGCGGACGAGCGCGCATCCCCCAAAGATAAAGCCCGGTCAATCCGACGACCGGGTTTTATTTTGGGTTCCCCGTGCGCGTTGCCTATACCAATCCGCGACGATCGCAAAACGCGCCAGCGATAATTCTGCTGTCACATTTTCCGCACTGCGCTTTCAGCTATGAGGTGACCTCACATCGAGGGCGCCACTAGCCGGAGACGCAGCCATGAAACCGACCCTTGCCGTATCGCAGGAAAGCGTGAGACAGATTACCAAGTCATACGGCGACGACGCCGCATTGATTGATGCAGCCCTCAGATGCCTTGAGGCGCGTTTCAGAACTCAGCAGCGCAACGCCCTAAACTCTCCTGCCGCCGTGCGTGATTACCTGCGCCTGCTGCTTGCGCCATTACAGCATGAGGTTTTTATCGGCCTGTTCCTCGACGCACAGAACCGAGTGATTGCAACCGAAGAACTTTTTAAGGGAACCTTGACCCAAACCAGCGTTTATCCGCGCGAAGTGGTCAAGGCCGCGTTACGCCATAACGCCGGTGCGGTGATATTTGCGCATAACCACCCGAGCGGAGTAGCCGAACCGTCACACGCCGACGAGACTTTAACGCAGGCACTCAAGCAAGCGCTCGCGCTCGTAGACGTGCGCGTTCTAGATCACTTCATCATCGCCGGCGCGCAAGTAATCGGCTTTGCGGAGCGTGGGTTGCTGTAAGTGGAGTTGATCAACTGGCCGGCGCCGCGGCATCGCGGCGCCGCGCGGTCAATAATGCCCGCGCGACCACACACACTACAACGACTCGAAACAGGGAATACCTGGACACCACCCAGGCAGCTGCGCGAGTTCCTAGACGATCCTGAGCAGCTTTTTTGAGACGCCGACCGCTGTTTTTATCGCGGCGTTACATGTTCGCTCAATTTGTGGCACTCTGTATCTGTAGGTTCCCGTACTGCAGCGGGGGCTGCGCCATTACCACGACAGGCAAGAAAGTGCCAATCACCCTTCAAGAGATTAGCAACCGCGCGCTGGCCTTTTCCCGAGAATGGAAGCATGCAGAGTCTGAGGACGCTGACGCTAAATCGTTCTGGGACGCCTTTTTCGAGGTATTTGGCGTTTCGCGCCGGCGGGTCGCCACATTCGAGCGTCGCGTAAAAAAGATCGACGGCAAGGATGGCTACATCGATTTGCTCTGGAAAGGCACGCTCTTAGTCGAGCACAAGTCCCGCGGCAAGGACCTCGACCGAGCCTATAAGCAGGCAAAGGATTACTTTCCCGGCCTCAAGGACGAGGAACTGCCCCATTACCTCCTGGTGTCGGACTTTGCGCGCTTCCGGCTCTACGATCTTGACGAAAGTCGGCAACACGATTTCCAACTCAGGGACCTGCACAAGAAAATCCACCTGTTCGGATTCATCGCCGGGTATCGCAAGCACGTCGTGCGGGAGCAGGACCCGGTCAATGTGCACGCCGTGCAGCAGATGGGCTATCTGCATGACGCGCTGAAGAAGGACGGCTACGCCGGGCATGCGTTGGAGCACTTCCTGGTGCGCTTGTTGTTCTGCCTGTTTGCAGACGATACCGGCATCTTTCAGCCCAAGGGCAGCTTCCGCGATCTGATCGAAACCTGGACCTCCGAAGATGGCGCAACGGTCGGACCGGTGTTTGAGCAGCTATTCGACACCTTAAACCGATCGGAGGAGGTACGCCAAAAATCGCTTCCCGACCATTTCGCGCTCTTTCCATACGTCAACGGCAAACTATTCGAGGAGCGTATCGCCACGCCCGCGTTTAACGGCGCGATGCGCAAGATGCTGCTGGATATCTGCGCGCTGTCCTGGGGTGCTATCTCGCCGGCCATCTTCGGCGCGATGTTCCAGAAGGTCATCGAGTTGGACGAGAAGGACCGCCGCCGCCAGCTCGGCGCCCACTACACCAGCGAAGCCAACATCCTCAAGCTCATCGGGCCGCTTTTTCTCGACGAGCTGCGTGCTGAATTCGACAAAGTCAAAAGCAACCAAAACAAGCTGTTCGAGTTTTGGAAAAAGCTCGCCAACCTGCACTTTCTCGACCCGGCCTGCGGCTGCGGCAATTTCCTGGTCATCACCTACCGCGAACTGCGCCGCATGGAAATGGACGTGCTGCGCGCCGCAGAAAAATTCAGCGCGCGCGTCGGCTCGGTGTTCCACGTGATCAAGATCGATGTGGATCAGGTCTACGGCATCGAGATCGAGGAATTTCCGGCACAGGTGGCGCAGGTGGCGATGTGGCTGGTCGATCACCAGATGAACATCGAGGCGAGCGAGATTTTTGGCGAGCCGGTGCTACGCATCCCGTTGTTAAAGAGCGCCAACATTCGCCTCGGCAATGCGCTACGCATCGACTGGGCGGAGTTCATCCCACCCTCGCGTCTTGACTACATCCTCGGTAACCCGCCGTTCGTCGGCAAGCAATTCCAGACCGAGGAGCAGAAAAGGGATCTGGAAACGGTGATGACCGGCATCAAGGGTGCCGGTGTGCTCGATTTTGTCACCGGCTGGTACGTCAAGGCAGCGCAGTATCTTACCGCCGGAGACGAAACCGGAGGCGTCGTCGCCCAAGCCACGCCGGGCCGCAAAAAGCACAAGGACGTGCGCTTCGGCAAAGGCGAAGCAGTGATAAACGATCTGTTCGTGGAACTAGCCGATATGGATGCGCGCCAGCGTCGCCAGATCAAGTGTGCCTTCGTCTCGACCAACAGCATCAGCCAGGGCGAGCAAGTGGGCGTGCTGTGGTCCTGGATGCTGGCACAGGGCATACGCATCCACTTCGCCCACCGTACCTTCCAGTGGACCAACGACGCACCAGGCAAAGCTGCGGTACACTGCGTCATCATCGGCTTCGCAGCTTTCGAGGCCGACAAAAAGCGCCTGTTCGAGTACGCCGATATCCAGGGTCCGCCACACGAGGTATCGGCAGAGAACATCAATCCCTATCTCGTCGATGCGCCCAACGTCGCGCTGAAGGCGCGGCGCGAACCTATTTCCAAGGTGCCGCCGATTGTTTTCGGCAGCATGCCGAATGACGGCGGACATCTTTTGTTTTCGGATGAGGAAATGGCTGAATTGCTACGCGTCGCGCCTGCTGCCGCGAAATGGGTTCGCCCTTTTATTGGTGCTGACGAGTTCCTGAACAACATCCCGCGCTGGTGCCTGTGGCTCGTGGACTGTCCGCCTGGCGAGTTGAAGAGATTGCCCGCAGTGATGGCGCGGGTTGAAGGCGTGCACAAGCATCGCAACGAAAGTAGACGGCCCACTACAAATGAACTGGCAAAGACACCGACTTTGTTCGGAGAAATACGTCAGCCAAGCGGCGAGTACTTGCTGATCCCGAGCGTGTCTTCGGAGCGCCGACATTATGTGCCGGTCGGCTTCATGGCGCCGAACGTAATAGCGAGCAATCTGGTATTAGTCGTTCCGGGTGCGAGTCGATATCACTTTGGCGTAGTGAGTTCGGCCATGCACAACGCATGGGTACGCTATGTTGCTGGCCGGCTGAAGAGTGATTTCCGTTACTCAAACCAGATCGTCTATAACAACTTTCCTTGGCCTGAGCATTTGACGGACGAACAGCGCAAGGCTGTGGAGCATACAGCTCAGGGCGTGCTCGACGCGCGTGAAGCGGAGTTCAAGCGCGATGTGTCCGTGTCGCTCGCCACGCTTTACGACCCGGACCTGATGCCACCCGCGCTGGTGAAGGCACACCAGGCGCTGGACCGTGCGGTGGATGCGGCTTACGTGTTGGATGGCGGCAAACGCAAATGGGCGAGCGATGCCGAGCGCGTCGCTTTTTTGTTCCGCCGCTACCGTGAACTCACCAGCCTGTTGCCCGACGAGGACTCGACCTCACAGCTGAAAGTCTCGCCGCGCCACATGCCGGTCCGCCGTTAGCTAAGCCTCATCCTTAGCAACCAGGCGCTCCGACATTTGCCTTGATCGGGGAGCCAAGTAACATTCGAACTGGAAAGACCAACCCATGAAACCGAACTTAGGTGTCCCGGTTTTTGCACGGCCGGGCTAGGCGTGGCAAGGCGTTATGCCGCGTTACCGTGCAACGGAATTACTTCGGCGCCGACCTTCAACTTGTCGAGATAATCCGCCCATTGCTGCATCATCTTCCGCCGATCAGGAAGGTATTCTGCAAAGTTGTAAGCCGCCGACACCTTGTTGCGCTCACCATGCGCCAATTGCCGCTCGATTACATCGTGCGAAAAACCAAGCTCATGCAATAGCGTCGATGCCATCGACCGAAAGCCGTGCCCCGTCATTTCATTCTTGGCATAACCCAATCTGCGTAACGCACCATTTATGGTGTTCCCGCTCATGGGCCTACCGCCGCCGCGTTCACTTGGAAAGACATAGCGACCCTGCCCGGTCAGAGTCTGAACCTCGCGCAGAATGGCGACGGCCTGACCTGATAGCGGAACAATATGCTGTTCCTTCATTTTCATTTTACTGGCCGGAATGCGCCACTCCGCTTTGTTGAAGTCGAATTCCGTCCACTCTGCGTGACGCAGTTCTCCGGGACGCACGAATACCAACGCAGCAAGGCGCATGGCGCAACGGGTAGCGAATGCCCCGGTAAAGCCCTCGATGGCCCGTAGTAAGCCCCCTGCGGCCTTGGGGTCAGTCACTGAAGCGTGGTGCTTCACGTCCTCTGGTGGCAGGATGTCTTTCAATTCGATGTCGCGTGAGGGATCACGGCTTACCTGCCCCCGGCCAACGGCATACCGGAATATGCGCCCCATGTAGTTATGCACTCGCCGTGCGATGTCCAATGCTCCCCGCTGCTCAATGCGTTCAATGACGCGGATCAGATCAGTCGCCGCCACGCTGGCAATCGGTCGCGCACCTATCCATGGAAATACGTCAGTTTCAAGGAATCGCAACAGCTTCCCCTTGGTGTTGTCTGCCAGTGTCGGCGCAGTCTTTGCATACCACTCGCGCCCGATCACCTCAAACGTATTCGCCGCTAGCCCAGCGCGAATGTTCTTTGCGGCCTTACGGTGTTCACCGGGGTCAATGCCAATGGCAAGTAGCTTGCGCGCATCATCGCGCTTGTCTCGCGCACCCTCGATTTTTTGTCCTCGGATATCTCTGCCCGCAAGCGGAACATCCGGGTAAGCACCCAAAGAAAGAGTTTTCTGTTTGCCGCTAAAGCGGTAGTTGAATCGCCACAACTTTCCGCCCGATGGTGACACCAGAACATATAGTCCCTTCTCACCGGGCAGCTTGTATGGCTTTGATTTCGGCTTCGCTTTGCGGATAGCAATATCAGTCAATGGCATGGGAATCCTTGATCTGCTGGTATGCGAACTAAATTGTTAGTGAAATACCAGCAAGAATACCCACAAAGACCAGCGGATTGCAACAGACTGGAACGAACAGCGATGGATGAGAAAGTGACTAAACACATTGAATTTAAATGTGTTTATGGACTTCTCTGGACTTCTTTGGAAATTCGACTGGTGCCGGGAGGGGGAATCGAACCCCCACGGTATCGCTACCGCCGGATTTTGAGTCCGGTGCGTCTACCAGTTCCGCCATCCCGGCCGAGCGGCGGATTATCCCGCAATCGGCTACACGCGACAACCAACTGATGCGATTGCTTTTGCCCTTCACCTTTCGCCGGCCACCGTTTACCATTCACGGCTCCTGATGACCGCTGTGTCCGGCCTTGAAGCTTTCCGATTTCGATTACGAGCTGCCGCGGGAATTGATCGCGCAGGTTCCCGCCGCCGCGCGCAGCGCGAGCCGGCTGCTGCATCTTGACGGCAGGAACGGTGAGTTGCGCGACTGCCGGTTTTGCGATCTGCCGCAGCGGGTGAATGCGGGCGATGTATTGGTGATGAATGACACGCGCGTGATCAAGGCGCGGCTCACCGGGCGCAAGCAAAGCGGCGGCCGGATCGAAGTGCTGGTGGAGCGCGTGATCGATCACGAGCGGGTGCTGGCGCAGGTGCGCGCCAGCAA
>ORJL011418694.1_pt1 | contig 12950 bp, 10 predicted proteins | sample 1779941 | NCBI WGS metagenome assembly ORJL01 (sample SAMEA104232317, study PRJEB22302) | groundwater metagenome | biome: forest; feature: aquifer; material: groundwater | place: USA | collected 2011-08-07 | depth 5.8 m
ATCGTCTTCGGCAAGAGCTTCTCGTTCGCGGCACCCGGCCGAGCTGGGACCCGGAAGACACCAGCGAGCACCTTCTGGCCCTCGGCACTGAGGTACCAGTTGATGAAGACCTTCGCGGCGTTCGGATGCGCCGCGCCCTTCACCAGACCCGGTCCGTCGATCGTGACGACGCCTTCGGTCGTCATGTAATCGACGGGGGCCCCGGCGGCCTTCTTCTGCTCGGTGCTGTGCGCGTGCGCGCCCCAGAAGACGGCGCCCTGGCCGGCGATGAGCTTGTCCAGCGTCTCGGTGTGGCCGTCCGACGGCGTGCAGTTCGCCATCGTCCGCGTGAGCAGGTCCTGCGCCTTGGCTTGATCCTTGTACTTGCGCTCGCCGAGTCCAAGGAGGACCTCGACGTCGTTCGCCTCGATGAGGCCCTTCCCCTTCCACTTCGGGTCGGCCAGGTCCTCGAACGACTTCGGGGCGTCGGCCGCCTTCACCGCGGTCGTGTTCCACGCGATCGTCTCGACGCCCAGCCGCGCGGCGTGCCAGACGCCGTTCGCGTCCTTGAGGTCGGCCGGGAAGGCCGACGCAGCGGGCGCCTTCCATCCCTCGACGTATCCGGCCTTGATCGCCTGGAACAGGTCGATGCCGCCGGTCTCGAGGACGTCGGCGAGCACCTTGCCCGCCTTGGCCTCGGTCATGAACTGAGTCACGAGGCTCTCGCTCGACTTGCGGTTCACCGTGATCTTGAGTCCGTAGGCCTTCGCGCTCGCGGCGAAGGTGTCGCCGACCTTCTTTGAGTCGCTCGACGAGAGCGACGTGTACAGAACGACGGTGCCCTCGGTCTTGGCCTTCGCGATGGTGTCGGCGTCGAGCTCGCCCGCGGCGACGGTCGGCGCTGCCGTCGGGGCGGTCGTCGGCGCTGCTGTAGGCGCGGCGCTCGTCGGGGCGGCGGTCGGTGCGCTCGTTGCTGCGGGCTGCGCGGTCCCGCCGCAGGACGCGGCGAGGAGCGCGACGACCGCGAGCAGGACAGGGACGGTGGACGTGCGTCTCGTTCGCAATGGGCCCTCCCCCCAAGGTCATACGACCGTAATGTCGAATTGTTATACCTTTCCTGTCCAGCGCGTGACGCTGCTGCTCTCGAACGAGGACGTGCTCCGCGTGCTCGATACGCGCGCGTGCATCGACGCGCTCGAGGTCGCGTTCGGCGACCTCGCGGCCGGCAAGGCCGTCAACCGGCCGCGGTCCCACACGTACACGCCCCTCGGTGACGGCCACTGGTATCTCTTCAAGAGCATGGACGGCGCGGTGCCGCGCCTGGGCGTCCACGCCATCCGGCTGAGCAGCGACCACACCCACGAGTTCACCCGCGGCGGCAAGCGGCGTCGCGAGAAGCTGCCGCTGGCGCCAGGCGCGCGCTTCGTCGGTCTGGTGATGCTCTTCGACGTCCGTACGCTCGAGCCGCTCGCGATCCTGCAGGACGGCGAGCTCCAGCGGATGCGGGTCGGCTGCACCAGCGCGCTCGCGGCGAAGCATGCCGCCCGTCCGGACGCGCGCGTGGTCGGGCTGATCGGGTCGGGCTGGCAGGCGGAGATGCAGCTCGTTGGCCTGACGCACGTCCGGGAGATCGCCGAAGTGCGCGCGTACAGCACTGACGCCGAGCGCCTGCGGGCGTTCGCCGCGCGCGTCGGCGAGCGCATCGGCATCCCGGTCCGGCCGGTCGCGTCCGCGCGCGAGGCGGTCGTCGGCGCCGACATCGTCGCGTGCGCCACGAACTCCCACGACCCGGTCATCGAGGGGAGCTGGCTCGAGCCCGGCCAGCACGTCGGCTCCGTGCAGTCCCACGAGCTCGGCACGGACACGCTCGAGCGTGCGGGCGCGATCGTCGTCCGGAACCTCGAGGTGCCGACCTTCCACCATCCGCCGGGGAACGGGCCCGTCGAAGCACTCGAGATCAAGCGCCTGGAGCCGCACCTCGTCGCGAAGCTCATCGAGCTCGGCGCGGTCATCCGCGGGCGGCCCGCGCGCCGGGACCGCGACGACGTGACGCTCTTCACGGGCGGCGGCCTGGGCGCCTCGTCCGGCCTCGGGATCCAGTTCGCGGCCGTCGGCCATGTCGTCTACCAGGCGGCGAAGGCTGCCGGGCTCGGACGCGAGCTGCCGACCGAGTGGCTGACGGAGACCGCCAAACCCTAGGCCGGAGAGGTCCAAGGGACCAGTGCCCCTTGCGGATAGGCATTTCAGCCGTGTATACGATCCATCACAGTTCGCATGCGGGTGCTCGGGGGCCGAAGGGAAGATGCTCGCACCGCGGCCAGCCGCATCCGCGACGCCTTGCGCACGAGGATCACCAGCGGCGACCTCGTCGGCGGTGCGCGCCTGCGCGAAGAGGAGATCGCCGCACGCCACGGCGTCAGCCGGACGCCGGTCCGCGAGGCGCTGCGTCATCTCGCCGCCGAGGGCCTCGTGGTCATCCTGCCGCACGCCGGAGCACAGGTGGCCGGCTACTCGCTCGCCGAGATCGACGAGCTGTTCGAGATCCGGTCCGCCCTCCAGGTGTTGGCGGCGACGCGGGCGGTGGAGCGCGCGACGCCCGCAGCTATCCGAGAGCTTCGCGCGCAGCTTCGCCGGTGCGGGGTCGCCACGCGATCGAACGATGTCGGCGCGCAGATGCGGGAGAACGCCAAGTTCCACGGCATGCTCCACCGTGCCGCCGCGAGCCCGCAGCTCGAGGAGCTCCTCGACGCGATCGACCACCGGCTGCGGCGATACCGCGCCGCATCGCTCTCGGCCCCACAGCGTCCGCGCACGTCGCTCGACGAGCACCGGGCGATCCTGACGGCGATGGCGCGGCGCGACGTGCAGGCCACGCGTGAGCTCGTATCCGAACACTCGGAGAACGCGCGGACCGCGGCGACCCGCTGGTACCTCGAGCAGGACCGGCGGCGCACGCGGCGCGCCGAAGGAGGTCAGAGGTGAAGCGGACCCTGGTGACCCTCGCGACAGTCGCGATCCTCGCGGTCTCGTGCGGTGGAGGGGGGACGGGGGCCGCCTCGCCCACGGTCGCACCGACGACGGCGCCGACGAAGGCGGCGACCGCCGCGCCCACGGTGGCGGCGACCCCTGCACCGACGTTCGCGCCGGCCAAAGCGGTCGAGCTCGTCGTCCAGGCGGCGGCCGGGGGCGGCAGCGACATCTTCGCGCGCAAGATCGCCGACGTCCTGACGAAGGGCAAGATCGTCGCTCAGCCGGTCAACGTCGTGAACAAGCCCGGTGGAAGCGGTGCGGTCGCGTACACGTACCTGAAGCAGAAGCAGAGCGACCCGCACTTCCTGGCGACCGTGACGCTCAGCTACCTCACGACCCCGCTGCAGAACACCAACGCGGGCTACAGCTACGCGGACCTCACGAACGTCCTCACCCTCGCGGTCGATGACTTCGTCGCCGTCGTGAAGGACGACGCCAAGTACAAGGACCTCAAGGAGCTCGTGGCCGCGGCGAAGGCGAACCCGAAGGGCATCAAGGTCGGCGGTACGCAGGTCGGCTCGTCCGACTCGATCATCCCGGCGCTCGTCGAGCAGGCCGCCGGCGTCCAGTTCAACTACATCACCTTCGCCAGCGGTGGCGAGGTGAACGCAGCCCTGCTCGGCGGGACGATCGACTTCGCGATCGCGAACCCCGGCGAGGCCCTCTCGCTCGTTCAGGGCAAGAAGCTTCGTGCCATCTCCAGCTTCTCGCCGGAGCGTCTCAAGGGCTGGGACGTGGCCACCGCGAAGGAGCAGGGGATCAACGTCGTCTGGGAGCAGTTCCGTGGGATCGTCGCCCCCGGCGGGATCAAGCCGGCCGAAGAGAAGTTCTGGGCCGACGCGCTCGTCCAGATGACGAAGTCGCCCGACTGGGAGAAGTACCTCAGTGACAACACGCTTCGTCCGCTCGTGAAGACCGGGCCGGACGCCAAGAAGTACCTCGACGACCAGGTCGCCAGCCTGAAGATCGTTCTCACGAAGCTCGGCGTCATCAAGTGACATCGGGCATGGCCTGGCCCGGCGCCGGCGGGCCGCGCGCGTGACGCGCGCGGACACCGTCATCGGCGCCGGGCTGGCCATCGCCTTCTTCCTGTTCCTCGTCGCATCGACCGGTCTCAAGTACCAGAGCGAATTCGCGCCGGGCCCGGGCTTCGCGCCGTTCTGGCTGGGCATCGTCGGAACGGTGCTCTCCGCGACCATCGCGATCCGCGGGCTGCGGGCGGCACCCGCTCCGGCGTTCGAACGGCGCGGCGTCCTGCGCGTGGCCGCGGCGATCGTGGGCCTCGTCGTCGCGGCGGCGCTCGCGGAACGGCTCGGCTTCATCGTCGCGATGGCGCTCTACCTCGCCGTCGTCACGCTCTTCATCGAGCGCATGCGGCCCATCACCGCACTCGTCACGACGTCCGGGATCATCGTGCTCATCTACGTCGTCTTCGTCCGGCTGCTGGCCGTCCCATTCCCGCAGGGACCGCTCGGGTTCTAGATGGAGGTCCTCGAGCAGCTCGGACTCGGATTCTCGATCGCGCTCACGCCGCAGAACCTCGGGCTCGCGTTCGTCGGTGTGTTCATCGGCACGGTCATCGGGATCCTGCCGGGCATCGGGCCAGGGGCCGGGGTCGCCCTCTTGCTCCCGGTCACGTTCGGCCTCTCCCCGGTCTCAGGGCTGATCATGCTGGCCGGCATCTACTACGGGGCGATGTATGGCGGGACGCTCACGTCGGTGCTGATCAACACCCCGGGCGAGTCCTCCAGCGTCATGACGACGTTCGACGGCTATCAGCTCGCGCTGCAGGGCCGAGCCGGCGCGGCGCTCGGCATCGCCGCGATCGGCTCCTTCGTCGCGGGCACCCTCGGGGTAGTGGCGCTCATGCTCGCTGCCCCTCCCATCGCCGACCTCGCGGTGCAGTTCGGCCCGCCCGAGTACTTCGCGCTCGCCGTGCTCGGTCTTCTGACGCTGTCCGCGCTCTCGAGCACGTCGATGGTGAAGGCCGTCCTCATGGCCGTCTTCGGGCTGGCGATCGCGACGGTCGGTCTCGATCCGCTCGTCGGCGAGCAGCGCTTCACCTTCGACAACATCGAGCTGTCCGATGGGATCCCCTTCCTGCCGGTGGCGGTCGGCCTCTTCGGGATCGCCGAGGTCCTCGCGAACATGGAGATCCCGGTCCGCCTCGAGCCGATCAAGGCGCGCCTCTCGGGACTGATGCCGACGTGGCAGGACCTCATCGCCACTCGGTTCTCGATCCTGCGCGGCTCGATCATCGGCTTCGTCGTCGGCGTGCTGCCCGGTGCGGGCGCGACGATGGCGTCGTTCATCGCGTACGGGATCGAGCGGCGCTCGGCGCGTGATCCGTCGCGCTTCGGGAAGGGCGCGATCGAGGGCGTCGCCGCGCCGGAGTCGGCGAACAACGCCGCCACCGCCGGGGCGATGGTGCCGCTGCTCACGCTGGGGATCCCGGGGTCCTCGACGACGGCCATCCTCCTCGGGGCGTTCATCCTGTACGGACTCCGTCCCGGGCCGCTGCTGCTCAGCGAGCACGCCGACGTGTTCTGGGGCCTCATCGCGAGCATGTACATCGGGAACGTGATGCTGCTGGTGCTGAACCTGCCGCTCGTCCCCGTCTTCGCTAGCCTGCTGCGCTTCCCGTATGCGGTGATCGCGGCCGGCATCCTCGGGATCTCGATCGCCGGCGTGTACAGCCTCGAGAACAGCCTGTTCGACGTCGGGATCGCCGTCGCGTTCGGCGTCATCGGATACGCGATGAAGCGTTTCGACTACCCGGCCGCGCCTCTCGTGCTCGCCTTGGTGCTGGGTCCGCTCCTGGAGCGGTCGCTCCGCCAGACGCTCACGATCTCGCAGGGCGATCCGGCGATCTTCGCGATGCGACCGGCCAGCGCCGTGATGCTGGCCGTCGCCGCGGTCGTCCTTGCGGCCCCGCTCGCGAGGGGCCTCCTCGATCGGTCCCCATTTCGCACGCGCACAAGGAAGGAGCTCATCCCGTGAAGATCTCCCGCGTCACCGCGACCACCCATCGATACCCGGTGAAGGTCCCGCCGCTGAAGGAGCCCATCAACAGGGAGATGGTCTTCGTCAAGGTCGAGACCGACGACGGTCTCGCCGGCTACGGCATCACCGGTCCGCAGCTGCGCTTCTCGGTCCGCGAGTTCGTGAACCGCGAGCTCGGCCCGTACGTGACCGGGCGCGACCCGCTCGGCATCGAGCGCATCTGGGACGACGCGTACTGGAAGTTCAACCAGCGCTCCAACAGCGGCGTGTTCCAGAGCGCCCTAGCCGCTCTCGACATCGCGCTATGGGATCTGAAGGGCCGGTTCCTGAAGCAGCCGGTGTGGCGTCTCCTCGGCGGCTACAGCGCCACGGTGCCGGCGTACATCACTTTCGGCCTGCTCGAGTTCACCAAGGAGCAGCTCGTCGAGGTCGCGAAGTCCTTCATCGCGAAGGGGCACGACAAGCTGAAGATGGTGGTGTGCATCGACGACGCGAAGAACGTGAAGGAGGATGCCGCGCGCGTGCGCTACCTTCGCGAGCACATCGGGCCGAACGTCGAGCTCATGATCGACGCGAACCACCTCTTCACGCCCATGCAGGCGCTCGACCTCTGCCGGATGATCGAGGACTGCGACATCCGCTGGTTCGAGGAGCCGCTCCACGGCAACGATCCGCGCGCGCTCGCCGAGCTGCGCCGCAAGACCACGATCCCGATCTCGGCGGGGCAGAACGAGGGACACCGGTGGCGGCACCGCGACCTCATCGTCGAGCAGGCCGTCGACATCGTGCAGCCCAACGTCGTGTACACGGGGGGCTACACCGAGAGCCTGAAGGTCGCCCACATGGCCCAGGCCTTCAACCTGCCGATCGCCAACGGCGGCGGCTGGCCCCAGTGGAACGCGCATCTCCAGGCCGCCGTGCCGAACGGCTGGCGCGTCGAGTACCACGTGCCGATGTGGATCACGGGCGACACGTTCTTCACCGGCGCGCCCCAGCCGGAGAAGGGCTACGTCACGCTCACGGATGCCCCGGGGCTCGGCTTCGAGCCGAACGTCGCCGCTCTCAAGGAGTACGAGGACAAGCGGGTCTGATGACACGCGTCACGGGCGTGCGGGCGGAGGCCTATCGGGTCCCGCTCGCACGTCCCGTCACCTTCGCGACGCGCGCGGTCGCCGCGCGTGAGTACGTGATCGTCTGGATCGACACGGACGACGGGATCTCGGGGACCGGACACACCTACGCGGGAACGGCCGGGGGGAGGATCGTCCGCGACATCGTCCGCGACCTGCTCGTGCCGGTCGTGTCCGGCGCGGACGCCAACGACATCGCCGGCATCTGGGCACGCCTCTACCAGGAGACGCTCCTGCTGGGTCGCCGCGGTGCGGTCATCCGTTCGATCGCGGCCATCGACACCGCGTTGCATGACCGTGCCGCGATCGCCGCGGGCCAGCCGCTGTTTCGCTACCTCGGCGGCACGGATCCGACCGTTCATGCCTACGCGAGCGGCGGCTACTACGGTGGCGGCGCCGCGTTCGGCGACGAGACCGATGCGCTGCGCCTCGTCGAGCTCGAGGCCCGGCGCAACGTCGAGCGCGGCTTCGACGCCGTGAAGATCAAGGTGGGACGCGAGCTCGGCCTCGACGTCGAGCGCGTGCGGATCGCCCGCGAAACGCTTGGACCCGGACGCAAGCTCGCCCTGGACGCGAACAACGCATGGAGGACCCCGGCCGAAGCCATTCGCTTCGTCCGTGCGGTCGAGCGATACGACCCGTGGTGGATCGAGGAGCCGCTGCCGACGGACGATGTCGTCGGCCACGCCGAGGTGGCCAGGGCTCTCGACATCCCCGTCGCGAAGGGGGAGATCGACCAGACGACGTGGGAATTCGCGGCGATCGTCCGCGAGCGCGGCGCCGACATCCTGCAGCCGGACGTTGCGGTCATCGGCGGTGTGTCGCAGTGGCTCGAGGTCGCCGCGATCGCGCGGGCGGCCGGCCTGCCCGTCGCGCCGCACTGGTACCACCCCGTCCACGTCCACATGGCCGCCGCGACGGAGCACTGCATCACCGTCGAGCACTTTGCGCTCGATCTGGACGTCTACAACTTCGACGCGCTCGTCCGCGAAGAGGCCCGCCTGGTCCCAAAGAGCGGCCGGCTGACCGCCCCCGAGCGGCCCGGCCACGGCGTCATCCTCGACGACGCGGCGCTCGCGCGCTACCGCGTATGAAGATCGTGGCCGTCCACGAGCGGAGCGTCCCGCTCCGGTCGGAGATCCGCAACGCGTACATCGACTTCAGCGCGATGACGGTGTCGGTCGTCGCTGTCGTGACGGACCAGGTGCGCGGGGGTCGTCCGATCGTCGGGTACGGCTTCAACTCCAACGGCCGCTACGCCGCGGGCGGGCTCCTGCGCGAGCGCTTCATCCCGCGGCTCATGGCCGCGGACCCGGCCTCGCTTCTGGACCCGTCGGGCAGGAACGTCGATCCGCATCGGATCTGGGACGTGCTCATGACCGGCGAGAAGCCGGGCGGCCATGGCGAGCGGACCGTCGCCGTCGCGGTGCTCGACATGGCGCTGTGGGACGTTGTCGCGAAGGTCGAGGGCAAGCCTCTGTGCGGGGTGATCGCCGAGCGTTACCGCGCGGCGCCGCCCGACCCCGATGTCGCGGTGTACGCCGCCGGCGGCTACTACGCCGAGGGCAAGGATCTCGAGGCGCTGCGTCGCGAGATGCGTGCCTATCTCGAGCAGGGCTACGCGGCGGTGAAGATGAAGATCGGGGGCGCGCCGCTCGATGAGGATCTGCGGCGCATCGAGGCGGTGCTCGAGGTCGTGGGCGTCGGGAGCGCGCTCGCCGTCGACGCGAACGGCCGCTTCGACGAGCCGACCGCGCTGCGCTACGCCGACGCCCTCGCGCCGTACAGGCTGCGCTGGTACGAGGAGCCTGGCGATCCGCTCGACTTCGCCCTGAACTCGGAGGTCGCGCGCCGCTACGCGCCGCCCCTGGCGACGGGGGAGAACCTGTTCTCGATGCAGGACGCTCGCAACCTCGTCCGCTACGGCGGCATGCGCCCGGACCGCGACGTTCTGCAATTCGATCCGGCGCTCGCGTACGGGCTCGTCGAGTACCTGCGCACCGTCGAGATGCTCGAGGCGCACGGCTGGTCGCGTCGGCGGCTGGTCCCGCACGGCGGACACCTATTCGCGCTCCACATCGCGGCGGGTCTTGGGCTCGGCGGGAACGAGTCGTCCCCAGGTGTCTTCCGACCGTTCGGCGGCTTCGCCGACGGGATCCCGATCGAGGCGGGCCGCGTCCGGCCCCCCACACGCCAGGGATCGGCCACGAGCTCAAGTCCGAGCTCTTCGAGGTGCTCCGGCAGCTCGGATAGGCGACGCGTGCGCACTGTGGAAAAGCGCCTCCGACGCCCTTGGCAATGGTCCTACCATTCGGCCCGCTCCGGGGAGAGCAGAGGAGGCTGGATGATGGGCCGAACGCTCGCGTTCCTCGTCGCGTCCACGCTGGTGGTCGCCGCCTGCGGCGGGGGCCCGCCGGCGCCCCCCCGGACCACGGCGGCGACGGCTGCGGCCACGGCCGCGGCGAAGACCACCCCGCCCACCGCAGCGCCGACTCAGGATCCGACGAAGGCGATCGCGGACTTCTACCGCGGCAAGACCATCCGCGTCATCGTCGGACTGGAGGCCGGCGGCGGCTTCGACACGACCGCGCGCGTCCTCGCGCGGCACATCGGCAAGTACATCCCGGGCGAGCCGACGGTCGTGGTCGAGAACATGGTCGGCGCCGGAAGCCGCGTCGCCGCGAACTACCTGTACGAGGCGGCGCCCAAGGACGGGACGGCGTTCGGCGTCTTCAATGAGCTGCAGGTGCTGCAGCAGGCGCTCGGCCAGGCGGACATCAAGTTCGACGCGAAGCAGTTCGGCTGGCTCGGCAGCGTCTTCTCAGCGACGATCGTGTGCATCGCGCGCAAGGACAGCGGCATCACGAAGGTCCAGGACATCATGGGCGCGAGCGGGAAGCAGTTCATCGCCGGATCCACCGGTCCGGGCTCGAACACCGGTGACTTCCCGCAGACGCTGCGCACCGCGCTCGGCGCGAACATCAAGATCGTTTCGGGCTACAACGGGACGGCGGGCATCTCGCGCGCCGTCGATAGCAGCGAGGTCATGGGCGGTTGCTGGACATGGGAGAGCATGAGCGTCACTCAAGGCAAGAACCTCGCCGACGGCTCGATGGTCCCGCTCGTCCAGCAGGGCGACGAGAAGATCAAGGAGCTGGGCAACACCCCCACCGCCGTGGACCTCGCGACGAGCGATATCAACAAGAAGCTCATCCTCGCGATCACGACGCCGACCTCGATCAGCAAGTCGTTCACGGCGCCGCCGGGCGTGCCCGCCGAGCGCTTGAAGGCGCTCCAGGACGCCTTCATCAAGGCCTGGAACGACAAGGATCTGATCGAGGAGGCCAAGAAGGCGAAGATCGACGTCGCCCCCAAGAAGGCGGAGGACACCAAGAAGGTCGTCGACCAGCTCCTCAGCTTCGACAAGGCGACCATCGACGCGCTCAAGGAAGCCCTGGCGAAGAAGTAAGCCGCGTTGTTCGAAGCGCTGATCGCCGGCCTCGGCCTGATCCTGGCCTGGCCGGCGATCGGTCTCATGTTCGTGGGCATCGCCGCGGGGTTCGTCGTCGGGATCCTTCCCGGCATCGGTGGCGCGACCGCGCTCGCGCTGATGCTGCCGTTCATCTTTCACATGAAGCCCGCGGAGGCCTTCGCGTTCCTCTTGGGGATGGCGTCCGTTCTCGCCATGACCGGCGAGATCACGTCGATCCTCTTCGGCGTCCCGGGCGAGCCGGTGACCGCTGCCACGATCGTGGACGGTCACACCATGGCGAAGCAGGGGGAGGCCGGCCGTGCGCTCGGTGCCGCGCTGTTCGGGGCGTTCGTCGGTGCCGTCGTCGGCTCGCTCAGCCTCATGCTGACGATCCCCATCATCCAGCCGTTCCTGCGCTCATTCGGGTCGCCCGAGTTCCTCATGTTCGCGGTCGTCGGCATCGCGTTCGTCTCGAGCCTCACCGGCTCGTCCCCGGTGAAGGGCTTCATCGCCGCGGGGCTCGGGCTACTCCTGTCGATGATCGGGCAGTCGCCCGGCACGGCGACGCTGCGATATGTCTTCGGCCAGCTCTACCTGTGGGAAGGCGTCCGCATCGTCCCCGCCGTGCTCGGGCTGTTCGCGATCCCGGAGCTCGTCGATCTCGCCGTGCACCGCAGCTCGATCGCGCGAAGGGACGTCGGCGCCCTCGGCGGGCTGCGCCAGGGGTTCGCCGACGTCCTCACGCACCGATGGCTCGCGCTGCGCTGCGCCGTGATCGGGATCGTGACGGGTGTGGCCCCGGGCATCGGTGGGAACGGCGCGCAGTGGATCGCCTACGGTCACGCGGTCCAGAGCTCGGACGATCCCCAGCGCTTCGGCCGCGGCGCCGTCGAAGGCGTCATCGCGCCGGCCATCGCGTCGGCGGGCGAGCGGACGAGCGCGCTCATCCCGACCGTCGCCTTCGGCATCCCGGGCAACGTCAGCACCGCGGTCCTGCTCGGCGCGTTCATCATCCAGGGCCTCGTCCCGGGCAAGGACATGCTGACGAAGGATCTGGCCATCACGTTCGGGATGGCCTGGACGATGATCATCGCGAACGTCATCGCGATCGCGGTGATCCTCCTGCTCGCGAAACAGCTCGTCGCCATCACGCGCATCCGCGGGACCCTACTGGTCCCGCCGATCATCCTCCTGGTCTTCCTGGGCTCGTACGCGGAGCGCAACACGATGTTCGACGTCGTCGTGATGCTCGTCTTCGGCGCGCTCGGCGTGCTGATGGTGGAGCTGGGGTGGCCGCGCGCCCCGCTGATCCTCGGACTGGTCCTCGGCGGAGTGATCGAGAACTACCTGAATCTTTCGGTGGCGCGCTACGACCTCGAGTGGCTCATGCGCCCGTTGGTGGTCGTGATGGTCATGGTCTCGGCGGCCGTGGCTCTGTCCCCGTATGTCCAGGCGGCGCGCCGCCGCGCACGGGGAGCGACCACATGAGGCGCTCCGCGGAGATCGCGTTCGTCGGCCTCCTCGCGGTCGTGTTCGCCTGGGCCTCCTGGGAAGCGCGCGATTGGGCCGACAACGTTCGCACCTTCCCCCTGGCCGTCGCGCTCCCCGGTCTGGCGCTCGCGCTCGTGCAGGTCGTGTCCTCCGCGCGCGGGCGCGCCCCCGAGGCTCCGAGCGACGAGACGCTCGCGCCCGACGAGCGGATGCGGAGGAGCCTGCAGATCGCCGGCTGGATCGGCGGGATGTTCGTCGCGGTCCTGCTGCTCGGATTCCTCGTCGCCGTGCCGCTCGGGGCCTTCGCCTATCTGCGCTCCGCGCGCGAGCGCTGGATCCCGAGCGTCGCGATCGCGGCACTGTGCTGGGCGTTCGTCTACGGCATCTTCGACCGCGTACTGCACGTCCCGCTACCGCCGGGAGAGCTGCTGAAGATGCTCGGCATCACCTAGCCCTTCGGCTTCGTGCCTCCGAGCAGCCAGCCCCAGCGGTCCATCGCCTTCTGGCGCCACTCGGGCGTCGGCTGCTGCGACCGCGGGAACTTGTCGCGCCACTCCCAGGGTCGGGTCGCGTCGATGATCGCGCGAGAGCTGAAGCCCTTCTTGTCCGGCGGGATGCGCGGGTCGAGCGGACCGCTCCAGGCGCGCGGGATGATGTCGATCGACTCAGCGGGCTCGCTGCGCGTGCAGACGGCCCACATGACCTGCTCCAGGTCCATCGGGTCGATGTCCTCGTCCACGACGACGACGTAGCGGCCGAGGTACGCGCCGGTGTGGACGCTCGCGGCGGCGTGCCCGACCTGCCGGGCGTGGCCCGCGTACTTCTGCTCGATGGCGATCGCGTTG
>ORJL010424500.1_pt1 | contig 12948 bp, 9 predicted proteins | sample 1779941 | NCBI WGS metagenome assembly ORJL01 (sample SAMEA104232317, study PRJEB22302) | groundwater metagenome | biome: forest; feature: aquifer; material: groundwater | place: USA | collected 2011-08-07 | depth 5.8 m
CGCAGGGACCCGACGCAGTCGGGTGGCCTTGACGAAGCTGGTAGCCTTAATCGCCGGAGAGGGCCGTCGTACCCTCCCATTCATCCTATAAGAGAGGAGGTCAACTGTCACTAATCTACTGGACGAGAACACAACCTTGACCTGCTTTTCAAAAGTGTGCTAAAATGTTGGAGCATCGTGGAATTTTCGACGAACATGAAACTGCACTGGATCCTGGCGTCAACGGGGAGGCCCCTGCCTCTAGCCGTTGTCAAGCGCCAGGATTTATGATATAAGTAATAGCTCGAAAGCACCACCTGAACAGGAGCCAACCTGGCGGGGAAGTGAGGAGTAAGGAAATGGCAAAGATATTGGTCAAGCTCTTTAGAGACCCTGCCCTCGCGGAACAGGCGACCAAAGAGCTTCGAGCTAGGGGATACACAGGAGCGGAGATAGGGCTGCTTTTGAAGGACAAAGCCCGCGTGCAGTCCATCGTCCGGGGCAATGGCTTCGCCGTGACTGAAGTGGAGATCCCAGGCATCGGCCCTACCGTTGCACTGGGACCCATCGCCACGACGCTGTCCCAAACAGTGGGCGACGCCGGAGCCAAGGTGGCAGCTCTAAGGGAGGGGTTGGGCATTTCCGAAGAGATCTACCCCTACTATGAGTTCGGCCTGTCCCTCGGCGGCGTCATGGTCAGCGTTCACGCCGATGGACAGCGCCTGGCTGAGGCCCGCCAGGTCCTCAGGGTGGCTGACGCGGGTGCCGACAAGACCCGGTCGGCAACGTGGAGTCATAGCCCGGGCTTCTCCCATGCCGACCGCACGGTGGAGACGAACCCCGTGGACGCCAAGCTGTCCGGCGACTTCCGCAGGTACTAGCCAATAGAGATTACCACACCCAAGGAGGCAGGATGTCTCGCTACATTGCTTCTTCGGCCATTCGCGGTGCCCATGGAGTCGTCACCCAGGCGGACAAGCTGCTGGCTGCAGCCCTCAAGGATATGGGTGCCCAGACCCCGGTAGCTTTCCCCAACACCGCATATCACCTGCCGGTGATCCTCGGTTTCACCGGACGCCAGGTGAAGACCCTCGGAGAGTTGGTGCCCGCGGTGGAGCACGCCAAGAGCTTGTTGCCCCCCCAGCCCAGAGATAGCGTGTGGCTGCCCTACTTGGGCGAGACCCTCGACGCCGGCGTCGCCACCCTTCTCGCCGAAGAGGCCATCGAGGCCATTCGGTTCGCCCGGGGGGAGCAGCCGGAGAAGAACAACGGCTACACGTTCAACGGGCCCATTGACGACATTCAGATGCGCAGTTGGGGCATCCAGATGGTGGACGGCCGCATGCCCGGGTTCGCCGCCGTAGTCGGGGCCGCCAAGAGCAAGGAAGTTGCTGTCAAGATCGTCCGTGAGCTGCAGTCCAAAGGGCTCCTGGTGTTCCTGTCCTCCAACTCCAACGGCGTCTCCATTGTGGACCAGCTACGCGAATCCGGAGTAGAGCTGGGGTATGACACGTTCACGGTCCCCTTCGGCACGGACACCATCTCCACTGTCTACGCCCTGGGCTTTGCTACCAGGGCCGCCTTCAGCTTCGGTGGATTCACCCCTGGAAACGTCCGCGAGATGCTTCTCTACAACAAGTTCCGCTGCTTCGCCTTCGCCCTCGCCCTGGGCCCGGTGGACGACCTCAAGTACGCCACGGCTGCCGGCGCCATCAGCTATGGTTTCCCCGCCATCGCCGACACTGTGATCCCCAACGTCCTGCCCACCGGCATCACCAGGTACGAACATGTGGTCAGCGTGCCCTTCGACGACATACCGGGCAAGGACGACATAGAGCGAGCTGAGCGCCTGGTGCAGCGTTGCGTCGAGGTACGCGGCGTCAAGATCAAGCTGTCCAAGATCAACATCCCCGTGGCCTACGGCGCGGCCTTTGAAGGTGAGGTGGTCCGCCGGGCCAACCTCCGCGTGGAGTTCGGTGGCAAGGGCGGCACGTGCTTCGAGTGGCTCTCCATGAGGAAGATGGAGGAACTCGAGGACGGCAAGGTCACCGTGGTCGGCCCCGAGCTGGACAAGGCTCCCCTGGGCAGCAAGATGCCCCTGGGCATCCGTATCGAAGTAGCCGGCCGCAAGATGCAGTCCGACTTCGAGCCCGTCCTGGAGCGCCAGATCCACCACTTCGTCAACGGCGCCGAGGGCGTCCAGCACATGGGCCAGCGCGACATCACCTGGATACGCATCGCCACCGGCGCTGTAGACAAGGGCTTCCGCATAAAGAACTTCGGCGACATCCTCGCGGCCAAACTCCACGAGGACTTCGGAGCCATTGTAGACAAGGTGCAGATAACCCTCTACACCGAGGAAGCCAAGGTCAAAGAGCTTATCGAGCAGGCCCGCCAGGTGTATCACGAGAGGAACGTCAGGCTCGCCGGCCTCACCGACGAGGCTGTGGATACCTTCTACTCCTGCTCCCTCTGCCAGTCCTTCGCGCCCACACATATCTGCGTCATCAACCCGGAGCGCGTGGGGCTATGCGGGGCCTACAACTGGCTGGACTGCAAGGCCTCCTATGAGATCCACCCCACCGGCCCCAACCAGCCGGTGAAGAAGGGGACCGTCATCGACGCCGTCAAGGGCGAGTGGGAGGGGGTCAACCAGTTCGTCTTCCAGAACTCCCAGCAGAAGGCGAACCGTTTCACCATCTACTCCCTCATGGACTCCCCTATGACCACCTGCGGCTGCTGCGAGTGCATCATGGTGGTCTTGCCTGAGGCCAACGGCGTGATGATCGTCTCCCGGGATGACTACAGCGTCACGCCCTTCGGGGCTACTTTCTCCACCCTGGCCGGCGACATCGGGGGCGGCAACCAGACCCCCGGCATGATGGGCCACGGGAAGTGGTACATCACCTCCAAGAAGTTCCTCATGGCCGAGGGTGGGTTCAAGCGGGTGGTCTGGATGAGCAGCGTCCTCAAGGAGACCATGGCCGAAGAGCTTAAGGAAGTGTGCGCCAGGGAGGGCGACCCGGACCTCGTGGACAAGATCGGCGACGAGCGCACGGCCTCCAACTTGGACCAGCTTCTTGCCTTCTTGCAGGAGAAGGGACACCCGGCCTTGACCATGCCGTCCATGATATAGAGACGGGGCCGTCAGCCTCCCATGCTACCAGAAAAGGAAGTTGCCAAGCAGCCAGGCTGAAGACAGAGCGCAAAGGGGTCGGGGGTTTCCCTCGGCCCCTTGTCCATGCTATCATACATCGGGTTTCTGGAAGGAGGAGTTAGATTGCCTGCCGTACAGTTGCCAGTTCAGAAATGGCCGGGGCGTGTCAACGAGGTAACCCTGGGCGGAGACGGACGCAAGAAGGTAGTGATAGGCGGCGAGACTACCTTACCGTTCCTGCATTTTGAAGGGCCTGCCCCCCGCCGGCCCGTCGTAGCTGTGGAGGTCCAGGACAAGGACCCGGAAGGGTGGGCAGCTAGCCTGCGTCAAGCCTGGGGCGATGTCCTGAGCGATTCCGCCCGCTGGGCCAAGAAAGCCGCCGAGTACGGGGCCGACCTCATTGCCTTGAGGCTGTCCAGCGCCCATCCCGAGGGAGGCAACACCGGGGCCGAGGCGGCCCGCAAGAAAGTCAGCCAGGTGCTGGAGGCGACAGACCTGCCCGTCATCGTTCTGGGGCCCGAGGTGGCCGACAAGGACAATGAGGTCCTCATGGCTGCCGCCGAGGCAGGTCGTGGCCAACGGCTGGCCATCGGCAACTGCGTGGAGAAGAACTACCGCACCATTGCCGCCGCTTGCATCGCCAACGGCCATGTGGCCATCGGCAAGACGCCCATAGACATAAACCTGGCCAAGCAGCTCAACATCCTCATCTCAGACGTGGGAGTGAGCCGCGACGCCATCATCATGGACCCTACCACCGGGGCCTTGGGCTATGGACTCGAATACTGCTACTCCGTCATGGAACGTCTGCGGCTAGCCTGTCTGCAAGGTGATGCCATGACGTCCATGCCCATGATAAGCACCGTGGGCGAGGAGTCGTGGCGGCAGAAGGAGTCACGGGCTTCTGAGGGAGTGCCTGCCGCGTGGGGCCAAGGACCCGAGCGCGCGCTTCTTTGGGAGAGCGTCACAGCCATCAGCCTACTAGGAGCCGGGGCCGACATCATAGTGCTGCGGCACCCCAAGTCCGTGGCGTTGGCCAAGGCATCCATTGACAAACTCATGGCCGGTGCCGGCCAAAGGAGTGCCTGACCATGCCGTTAACGGGGATAGACATCTACAAGCTGCTTCCCAAGACCAACTGTAAGGAGTGCAAGTTCCCCACCTGTCTCGCCTTCGCCATGAAGCTGGCCCAAAAGCAGGCCGAGCTTTCCGCTTGCCCCTATGTCTCTGACGACGCCAAGCAGGCTTTGGACGCCGCTGCCCGGCCTCCCATCCGTCTGGTCACGGTGGGCGCTGGCCCCAAGGCATTCCAGGTGGGCAATGAAATTGTCCTGTTCCGTCATGAGAAGACATTCTATCACCCGCCGGCTCTGGTCATCAGAGTCAAGGACTCCGACCCGGCCGACTCCGTTGCCGCGAAAGTCAAGGAGGCAGCCGCCTACTCCGTGGAGCGGGTGGGACACAAGATGGGCCTGGGTGGCATAGCCATTCAGAACAAGAGCGGAGACAAGGCCGCCTTCGTCCGAACAGTGCAGCAGGTCCAGTCCCTCACAGACCTCCCGCTGGTGCTCATGGCCACCGACCCCGGTGCCATGGAGGCGGCTCTGGAGAAGTCAGCCGCGCAGAAGCCTTTGCTCCACGCAGCGACCAAGGACAACTGGCAACCCATGGCTGCCCTGGCCAAGAAGCATCAGTGCCCTCTGGCCGTGCAAGACGCCGGCGGGCTGCAGGGCCTGTCCGATCTCTCGGACCAGGTTGCGGGAGCCGGCATTGAAGACATCGTGCTGGACCCTGGCGCGAAGGACTTCGGTTCTTCCCTCGTCCCCCTGACCCAGATCCGGCGGCTAGCCCTCAAGAACAACTTCCGGCCTTTGGGCTACCCAGTCATCAGTTTTCCTGGTGAGGGAGCGACAAGCGCGGAAGAAGAGGCCGTTCTGGCAGCGCAACACATCGCGAAATACGCCAGCATCGTGGTCCTGGACACCTTCGCTCCGGAGATGGCCTACCCCCTTCTCACCCTGCGCATGAACATCTACACCGACCCGCAGAAGCCCATCCAGGTCACCCCTGGGGTGTACCCCTTCAGCAACCCCAAGGCTTCCAGCCCCCTGCTGGTGACCACCAACTTCTCCCTGACCTACTTCTCCATCGCAGGAGAGGTGGAATCCTGCGGTTTCCCGTCCTGGCTCCTGGTCACGGACACCGAGGGGTTGTCAGTGCTCACCGCCTGGGCCGCCGGCAAGTTCGACGCCGCCCGCATCGCCAAGACGGTCAAGGACTTCAAAGTGACCGAGAATGTCGGCCACCAGAGCCTCATCCTCCCCGGTGCTGTGGCCGTGCTCCGCGGCGAGTTGGAAGAGACCTTGTCCGGATGGAAGATCCTGGTCGGTCCCCGGGATGCTGTGGACATCGGGAGCTATCTCAAGCGCACCTGGACAGCATGAGGCAATCCAGGCGTTAGCCTGCCCTCTGCGCGACGTGAAATCAGCGTTTGAGCCTGTGGATGGTCGAAGACAATTGTCATCCTGAATCCTTCCGCAGAAGGATGAAGGATCTTGGGACGCACTTTGAACTCAGGTGGGTCCTAAGATTCTTCCGCTTCGCTGCGCTCCGCGTCAGAATGACACAACAGCCCCCGGGGCAACCCATCAGGCAATGTTGCGTTAGTTATGTCAACTAATAACACCCAGAGCGCCAAGGTAGTCTTTCTTCCGTCTCAACAGGAGATAGAGGTCCCCACGGGGACAGCCATCCAGGAGGCGGCGGAGCGCCTCGGCCTGCATCTGAACTTGCCCTGCGGCGGCCAGGGGCGTTGCGGCCGCTGCCGGGTCAAGGTAGAACAGGGCAAGGCATCACAGCCCGACAACCCGCACTTGACCCCCCACCAGAGGGACCAGGGCTGGGTGCTCTCTTGCGAAGCCCGCGTGGCTGGCGACCTGGTGATCACCGTGCCGCCTGCCAGGGAACAGGTGAGGGCCGAGACCTCTACCAGCCGCACGGCGACGGCGGTCCGCCTCGACTGGCCCCTGGAACCCCTGGTACGCCGCGCATACCTACAGATGGAACCCCCTACCCTCCACGACAACGCCGCGGACTTGGAACGGCTGACGCGCGCCGCGCGGGAGACCCTCGGCATTGCCGGCCTTCAGGTCTCCTTGGAATTGCTCAGAAGGCTGCCCGAGGCTCTTCGGCGTGGCGATTGGAAAGCGACCGTAATTCTGAGAGACACGCCCGAGGGCCAGGCGGAGGTGGTTGACATCTTGCCCGGAGAGGTCCGGGGTCCCCTGTGGGGAGCGGCCGTCGACGTCGGGACCACCAACGTGGTGGTCTATCTGGCAGACCTGACTTCCGGAAAACTCAAGGACTTCACCTCATCCCTCAACCGCCAGGTGTCCTGCGGCGAAGACGTGATCTCCCGCATCATTTACAGCCTCCGCCCTGGGGGACTGAGACACCTCCAGGACCTGGTCTTGCAGACCCTGAACGACCTCCTGAAGGACCTGGCCCTGAGAAATGGCCTGGCGACCACCGAGATCTACGACATGGTCATGGCTGGCAATACCACCATGACCCACCTGTTCCTGGGCGTGCCTCCCCAGCACATCCGCGAGGAACCCTATCCCCCGGTGGCTACGCATTTCCCTCCCGTTCCAGCGACAGAGTTGGGGATCAACGTCGCGCCCAACTGTCACGTCTCCTGCCTGCCCTCGGTGGCGGCCTACGTCGGCGGCGACGTCGCGGCTGGCGTAGTCAGCTCAGGCCTGTTCAAGAAGCAGGACCTTACCCTGTTTCTGGACGTAGGCACCAACGGCGAGATAGTCCTGGGCAACTCCGACTGGCTCATGACCGACGCCTGCTCCGCTGGCCCCGCCTTCGAAGGCGCCGGCATATCCTGTGGAATGAGGGCCACCGACGGAGCCATAGAAGACGTGCACATAAGCTCCAAGACGCTGGAACCCGCGTTGGAGGTCATCGGTGAAGAGAAGCCTGTTGGGGTCTGCGGGTCCGGCCTCATAGCCGCCCTCGCAGAGATGCGGGTCACCGGCATCGTTAACAGGTCCGGACGCATCAACGTGGAGTTCGTCCGCCAGGTCATGGGTGAAAGCTGCCGGGCCAGAGAGAAGGACGGGAAACGGGAATACGTCCTGGCCTGGGCATCAGAGTCGGCGACGGGCGAGGACATCGCACTGACCGAAGCCGATATCAACAGCCTGATCCGAGTGAAGGGCGCCATCTATGCCGGTATTGCCGTCATGCTGCGGCACGCCGGCGTCACGCCTCAGGACGTGACCGAAGTCCTTATCGGAGGCTCCTTCGGCCGGCACATAGATGTGGAGCAGGCGATACAGATCGGACTCCTGCCCGACCTGCCCTGGGAGCGTTTCCGCTATCTGGGGAATACCTCGGCATTGGGAGCCTTCCAGGCGCTGCTGTCCCATCCGGCCCGGGCGGCCATAGATGAGTCGGCCAGCCGCATGACGTACCTGGAGCTTATCGCCGACAACACCTTTATGGAGGAGTTCACCGCAGCCTCTTTCTTGCCGCACACCGAGATGGACCGGTTCCCCTCGGTGAAGAAGCTGCTTCGAGAGGCAGTCTAGCATGACCCTGGCGACAGAGTCTGCCAGCAAGACGGCTGCCTCCGGCGGGGACCTGGCCAGCCTATTCCGGCCACGCTCCATCGCCGTGGCCGGGGCATCACCTGACGACAGGAACATCGGCCGCACGTGGCTGGAGGTCCTGCGCAAGCATGACTTCGCCGGCCCGCTCTACCCTGTTAATCCTCGGTACTCTGATATCCTGGGACTCCCCTGCTACCCGGACCTGACAGACATCCCCGGTCCGGTAGACTATGTCATCTCCTGCCTGCCGGCCCACCTGGCGCCCACTCTGGTGGAAGCATGTATCGCCAAGGGGGTCAGGCTCCTGCATTTTTTCACAGCCAGGATGGCGGAGAGCGGAGATAGCAGGCGAATCGAGTTCGAAGCCCAACTTGGCAGGAGGGCGCGTGAGGGTGGACTTCGCATCCTGGGCCCCAACTGCATGGGCCTGTACCATCCGGCGCACGGCATCTCTTTCGCTTTCCACTTCCCCAGGGAGTCAGGATGTGTGGGGTACTTCGCCCAGAGCGGGGGAAATACCAACGAGCTCATCGTAAAAGCAGGACGGATAGGCATCTACTTCACCCAGGCTGTCTCCTTCGGCAACGCCCTGGATATCAACGAATGCGACCTTTTGGAGCACTTCTCTCACGACCCCCAGACCAGGGTCATCGCTATCTACATCGAAGGGGTCAAGGACGGCAGGCGCTTCCTTGAGCTTCTGAAAGAGACCACACCCCGAAAGCCGGTGGTGGTCATGAAAGGAGGCCGATCAGCGGCCGGGACGCGGGCCGTGGGCTCTCACACCGCCGCCCTGGCCGGAGACATGGCTGTGTGGACGGCCTTGTTCCGTCAGACTGGAGTCATCCAGGTTTACTCCCTTGACGAGATGGTGGACCTGCTGCAAGCCTTCGTCCTCTTGCCAGCGCCCAATGGGCGCCGGGTGAGCGTCGCCGTGGGCAGCGGTGGCCCCAGCGTCCAGTCCGCTGACGATTGCGAGTTGGCCGGCCTGCTGGTCCAACCGCTCAGCGCGCAGCTACAGGAGCGGATCCGAGAGGTCGTCCCTCACCACCACGGAGAGCTTATGCTACGCAACCCCATAGACAGCTCGGCCTTCGGCAACAGGGATGCCCTGCCCCACATCCTGAGGCCTCTGATCGCTTCCGACGAGACAGACTTGATGATACAACATGTAATGGTCCAGGCTCTGGGCCGCGCCGGGGAGAAACACATGCTGATGCAAGGCCTGGACCTCCTGATTGACATTCACAAAGAGTTCCCGGAGAAGCCGGTAGCCGCCGTCATAGGTACTTCGGACAGCACCGATGAGTGGCGCTGGAAGGACCTCATGGACCAGGTGGCGCGCTGCACGGCTGCCGGAATCCCCGTATATCCCCATGTGAAGCGGGCAGCCCAGGCCCTCTCCCGCTTCTGTCATTACCACGAGTTCCTGGCCTCTAGAAAGGTCGAGTAACCCTTGGCTAGCAACGGCGAACACCCCCTGGCACCTTTGTTCCGTCCCCGGAGCATCGCCCTGGCGGGCGCATCCAGCGATCCCTCCAGCCTGGCGATGAACTGGCTGGAAGTGCTCACGGCCCTTCAGTTCCGCGGGCCGCTCTATCCGGTCAACCCATCCTTGTCTGAGGTGGCAGGCCTGCGGTGCTATCCTTGCCTGGACGAAATACCAGGTCCCGTGGATTACGTCATCTCCTGCATCCCTGCCAGCGGGGTGCCGAAGCTAGTCGAGGACTGCATCCGCAAGGGAGTCAAGCTACTTCACCTGTACACGGGGAGAATGGCCGATAGCGGGGAACCCGAGCGCATCGAGTTGGAGGCCCACATTGGGGAGTTGGCCCGGCGGGGAGGGCTGCGCGTCCTTGGCCCTAATTGCATGGGCCTCTACTACCCTGCTCAGCGCATCTCGTACACCTTTGCGTTTCCAAGAGAGGCGGGGCCCGTAGGCTACTTTGCCCAGAGCGGAAGCCATACCCTGGATGTGGTTTGCAAAGCTGCCCTCCGGGGCGCCCGCTTCAGCAAGGTTGTCTCCTTCGGCAACGCCCTGGACATCAACGAGTGTGACCTCCTGGAGTACTTCGCTCAGGACCCCGAGACCAGGATCATCGCCATCTACATCGAAGGCGTCAAGGACGGACCCCGTTTCCTCCGTTTGCTCAAGGAGACCACGCCCAAGAAGCCGGTGCTGGTGCACAAGGGGGGCCGCTCCGAGGCGGGCACCAGGGCTACCCTGTCCCACACGGCGGCCCTGGCCGGGAGCGAGAGGGTTTGGAGCGCCATGTTCCGCCAGGTGGGGGCTGTACAGGCTTACAACAGCGATGACCTGGCCGACCTGATAATGACCTTCCTTCTTCTGCCGCCGCCCCGTGGCCGGCGGGTCGCCGTGGTAGGCGGGGCCGGCGGGTGGGCCGTGCAGGCTGCCGACGATTGCGACCTCGCGGGGCTGACGGTGCAGCCCCTTTCGCCCGATATTCGACGGCAGATCGTAGAGTTGGCCCCGCAGACTGGTTTCCTGCTCCGCAATCCCGTGGACACCTCGGCTGGGGCCAACCGCCAGGCCATGCCCAGCATCATCAAGCTCGTCGCAGAATGGGACCAGATAGACCTCATCATCGCCTTGACATCCGAGTGGGGCCTGGACCGGCCTCGGGACAGAGATGCCTATGTGGACAGCCTCGGCTACCTCCTGGATTTGCGCCAGCACGCCCCTGACAAGCCTCTGGCCCTGGTGGCGACCGCCACGGCAGGCTCCGAGGAGTGGCGCTGGCGCAACAACGCCGAGAAGGTAGCCCGGGCCACCCAGTCCGGAATCCCCGTGTACCATCACGTGAGCCGGGCTGCCAGCGCCCTGTCCCGCTTCTGCGAGTACCATGAGTTCCTGGCTTCTAGAAAGGCTGAGTGAAGCTTGGCTAGCAGCGGCGAACACCCCCTGGAGTTCATGTTCCGACCTCGGAGCATCGCCGTATTGGGCGCTTCCACCGACGACCCCCTGCGCGCCGGGACCGGCGCCATGGGTCTTGCCTACACCCGCGCCTTGAAGGCGTTCCAATTCCCCGCCATCTACCCCATAAACCCCAAGGCCACCGCCGAGATCGCCGGGCTGCCGGCCTATGCCAGCATCCTGGATGTCCCGGGGCAAGTGGACCAGGTCATCTCCTGCATCCCCGCCTCAGCACTGCCCAAGGCCATCGAGGAGTGCGCCACCAAAGGCGTGAAGGTCATCCAGTGCTTCACCGCCGGCTACAGCGAGACCGGCGACCGGGACAGGGCAGCCATGGAGAGAGAGTTGCTGGCGCTGCTCCGTCAAAAAGGCATCCGACTCATCGGTCCCAACGGCATGGGCATCTTCTGTCCCAGAGCGGGCATGAGCTGGAGTGATTCCCTCAAGCGGGAGCCAGGCAGCGTCGGCCTCTTCTCCCAAAGCGGCGGCATGTCCTCCGCCTTCGTGGACCTTGCCGAGACCAGGGGCCTCCGCATCAGCAAGGCCGTGAGCTACGGCAACGCCCTGGACATCAACGAATCAGACCTTCTGGACTACTTCCTGCATGACTCCGAGACCCGGGTCGTCGGCGGCTACGTGGAGGGCATCAAAGACGGACGCCGCTTCCAGCGTCTGCTGGAAGGGGCCGACAAGCCCGTGGTCATCCTCAAGATCAAGACCGAGGCAGGAGCGCGCGCGGTTGCGTCCCATACTGCCTCTCTGGCCGGCCAGCGCGCTGTCTGGGACGCCTTGTGCCAACAGCGGGGCGTCATCCAGGTGGCCAGCTTTGACGAGATGGCCGACGTGTTCGTGGCCCTCCTCTCCTTCCCTCGGCTGCCAAAAGGACCTCGGGTAGGCATCACCGGCGTAGGCGGCGGAGCCAACGTCCTGGCCACTGAGGCCTGCCAGCGCGCCGGGCTGGAAGTCCCTGCCTTGCCGGAGGCCATCCAGAAAGAGCTGCTGGCGTTCTCTCCCGACGTCGGCGGCAGCGTCCGCAATCCGGTGGACAACAACAACGTCCTGAGACGCAAGGAGGACCTGGCCCGGACTGTGCAACTCATGGCGCAATGCCCTCAAATCGACTTCCTGCTCATCCACATGGGTACAAACTTTCCCCTCAGACCGGGGTGGCCTGATCCCGTGGAGGCGGTCCTCGAGGCATCCCGGCAAGTGGACAAACCCATCGCCGTCGCCATATTGCGCGCCTTCCATCCCGACCGCGTCGCGCGCGCCTTCGACACCCAGGACAGGCTGCAAAAGGCGGGCATCCCCGTCTTCTACTCGCCGGAGAGCGCCGCCAGTGCCATATCCAAGGTGGTATGGTATTATGAGGTAAAGAATTCCAGGCAGGAGACCAGCTAGGAAATGACCACGACCATTGCCATCGCCGGCAAAGGCGGTACCGGGAAAACAACCGTGGCCGCCTTGCTCATCAAACAGCTTTCCAAACAGGGCGCGGTATTGGCCATAGATGCCGACCCTGCCATGAACCTTAATATGGCCCTTGACCTACCTCTTCCAGACACCATCGGCGGCATCCGCGAGGAAATGGCTGTCTCCGTCAAGAAGGGCCAGTTCCAGGTCGGCCTTTCCAAAGTGGATTATCTGGACCTCAAAGTGACCGAGGCTGTCCTGGAGGGGGACCGAATAGACCTTCTGGCCATGGGCCGCCCCGAGGGGCCGGGGTGCTACTGCGCCGCCAACAACATGCTGCGCCAGATAATAGACCGCATATCCAAAGGTTACCGCTACGTGGTCATGGACTGCGAGGCCGGCATGGAGCACATCTCCCGCCAGACTACCAGGGACATTGACGTACTGCTTCTAGTATCAGACCCCTCTCTCAGGGGCATCGTTACGGCCGGTCGGATGCAAGCCCTCATGGGAGAGCTCCGCACCCATACCGGTCGCATCGGCCTGGTGGTGAACCGGGTCAATGGAGACCTGTCTCCCGCCCTTCGTGAGGCCATCGCCAGAGATAAGCTGGACCTCATCGCCACCCTGCCCGCCGACCCCTCCCTGGAGGCCATCGAGGTCCGCGGCGAACCCGTGGTCAACCTATCGGAGAGCTCGCCCCTGTACCGCGCGGTCGAGGACATGTCTAACAAGCTGGGACTTGTCTCCCCGCAGACTACTCCGAAGGTGTACAGCAATGAACTATAATCATAAGCCAAAGCACCAATCAAATCTCCAGCCGGGTGAGAGTCGCCATAGAC
>ORJL010552340.1_pt1 | contig 12948 bp, 9 predicted proteins | sample 1779941 | NCBI WGS metagenome assembly ORJL01 (sample SAMEA104232317, study PRJEB22302) | groundwater metagenome | biome: forest; feature: aquifer; material: groundwater | place: USA | collected 2011-08-07 | depth 5.8 m
CTTATCCATGCATAACCTGAAGGATCAAAGGCGATAGAGCTATATTCGCCTCTCCGGTTTAACGCGGCCGATGTATCATCATCAACCAATATACACATCCACATATTTGACCCGGAAGTGCCGCAGCCGGTGCCAGTAGTTGCGCCGGCAAGATATTTTGCTACATGAAGAGTGCATTCGGTTGTTGGAGTATTATCACAGCTGGTCGAAGGTGCTTCGTAATAACTTATCCATGCGCTTCCTGAAAGATCAAAAGCGATCGCGGTAAATTGCCCTGTATCATTCGTATCATTATCCACCACACCGCAAGTCCAAGAAGTGTCTGTACAGGCTACACCAAAACCTCCGCCTTTTGTAGCAACCCGAAGCGCCGTATTGGTAACGTCATAAAAACTTACCCACGGCCTGCCGGAAAAATCAAAGGCAATCGCAGTATATTGCCCGGTAGTTGTTCCTGTATTATCGACAGTGGTACAATTCCACGCCGAATCAGAACAAACGCCTCCACCGGTTATGCCGCCCTTACTAGCCACTTTCAAAGCCGTAGTATTATTCACATAATAACTCACCCACGGGTTACCACTTTGGTCAAACGCCAAAGAACTGTATTGACCGGTACTTGTCCCGCCACCGCTATCAACAGTCCAACAATTCCATAATGAAGATGAACAACCAGTCCCTCCACCACCAACATATTGAGCAATCTTTAAAGCAGTATTCACCGCATAAAAACTTACCCACGGATTTCCCGATTGATCAATAGCAAGCGAAGTATATTGACCAACGTCTGCAGAAGCGCCGTCAACAGCATAACAATTCCATGTTGTATCTGTACAAGGATCAGTTACGGTATGAGTTGTAAAATTATTTGCGACCAAACGAGCGTTTGCGCCCGCAGTACTTAAATCAACATAATCGCCGTTTGTTTGCGGTGGTTTATAAAAACCGATTGAACTATAACGCCCTACGTTATTGGCTGGGTCGTCAATTGTAGAACAATTCCATTCACTTGAATTACAATTTCCTCCTGAACCAACATATTGTGCGAGCTTAAGCGTTGTTGCATTAAGATTATAATGACTTATCCAAGCTTTTCCTGAAGAATCAAAAGCGAGCGATAAAAAGTGCCCTACTTCATTTGCGATATCTTCAACAGTAACACAAGTCCAAGCGGCATTATTTGTCCCGTTCGTACAACCCAAACCTCCTGAACCGACATATTTTGCAACCTTAAGACTAAGTGCCGTGTTGTCAAAATAACCAATCCAAGGGTTACCGCTTAAATCAAAAGCTATATAAGAATATTGACCGGCTTCAGTTGCAGGATCATCCACTGTTGTGCATGTCCAAGCGCTTGATGTGCAACCAGATCCGCCGGAACTGACATATTTCGCAACCTTAAGACTTTTTGTTGTATTGTCATAATAACTTATCCATGCGTTACCGGTTGTATCAAACGCCATAGATGGATACCAAGCTAAATCGTTAGCGGTATCTTCAATAATCGTACAACTCCATGCTACCGAAGTGCAATTACCGCCTGAACCAACATAATTTGCAACTTTAAGAGATTGCGCCGTAGAATCACGATAAACCACCCAAGGCACAATCGAAGAATTAATATTAAGATAGCTATAAGCTCCGACATTATTTGCCGGGTCATCCACAATTGTACAAGTCCAAGTTGTGCTACCGGTACAGCCGGTTCCACCGGAACCGAGATAATTAGCAACTTTTATTACTCCACCGTTTGCCGCGTCATAATAACTTACCCAAACTATATTTGTGGTGCTAATTTTTAAAGACAAATAGCCATTACCCACGTCTCCCGTTGTCGTAGGATTATCTACAATCTCACACGTCCAACTTGTTGACGCACAACCGGTTCCGCTTGCACCGACATATTTTGCAACTCGTAAACTGCATTCTGTTGTTGGAGAATCATCACAAGACGTAGATGCTTTTTCATAATATGCAATCCAGGGATTACCGTTTGTATCAAACGCAATTGAAGAATATTCCCCAACGTCTGTCGCACTATGAATATTTGTGCAAGTCCAGGCGGTATTACCTCCGGTGCAACCTACTCCGCCAATACCAACATACTGAGCGGCCCACAAATCACCTGCTGTATCATCACGATAACTGACCCAAGCACTATAAGCCGCACCTAAACTATTTGCCGCCTGAACTTTTTCGGTTATTTTCTGACTAATCGCCGAAGCATTCTGGCGAACTTCCGCGGTTGAATTACTTACGTTTGAAGAACGCAATAGAGCAGATACTAAAGCAACAATAACAATGATGATTCCTGAAGAAATCGTAATATATATCAACATCTCAAGAAGGGTTAGGCCTGACTTTTTATTGGTTTTTGCTCCTCTTAACCTCCCAAATAAATTTATATGCATAAAAATAAAAACTATATAAAATAGTTATTGTTTTTTGTATCCTGCTATATATTATACCACTAAATACTCATCGCTTTAAGCAGTTTAATGCGCTCCTCAATTGGAGGATGAGTCATGAACATTTTTGCTATAAAAGAAGTTTTGCGCTCTTCTTTCATTGGATCGCTTATATAAAGATGTGCCGTCATATCATTTGCATGCTTTAATGGCACACTACTTGTTGAAATTTTTACAAGCGCGCGCGCTAAGCCGTCGGGATAACGCGTAAGCAATACAGCTGAAGTATCTGCTAAAGTTTCGCGACTTCGTGACACAGCAAAACGTATCAGCGCTGCGGCAATAGGCGCTAAAATTGCGGCCACCAACAAAAGCAATAAAACTATTCCCCCACCCTTTCGTCTTCCCCCCTGGCCGGGCAGGCCTAAACTATTCAAAATTCTACTGCGAAACATAAGGTCTACGATAATTGTTATCACTCCGGCCAAAACAGCCGCGACTGTGGAAACAAGCATGTCTCGATTACCTATATGCGAAAGCTCATGAGCCAAAACTCCTTCAAGTTCAGATTTATCCAAAATTTGTAACAGCCCGGTGGTAACGGCAACAATTGAATGTTTCGGATCACGTCCGGTTGCAAAAGCATTTGGTGAGGGGTCATTAATAATATAAATCTTTGGTGTTGGTAAGCCCGCGCCTATCGCAAGATTTTCAACAATACGATAAAGCTCTTGATTGTCTTGTTGTGAAATTGGTTTTGCGCCTGCAACTGAGGTAATTATTCTATCTGAAAACCAATACGAAATTATGGTCATGAATATACTCACGATCATAAAAATATAGAAAATAGATATTTCCTCAAAATAAAGACTTGTCAGCCATCCCAACAAACCAATAATAAGCACAAACCCGGACATGAGGATCCAGGTTTTGCGTATATTGGCTGATTTGTGAGTATATAGAGTTGCCATTACCTTTGAAATTTAAATGGACAAATAATTTCAATCAATTTCCAATAGTTTCGATTGATTTCTGATATCATTCGAAATTTGCTTCGCGAAATTAAGAAATTAATTGTTCTTGAAATCTACTTTGACTGGCTCTCTCTGTTCCGGCGTTGCTTCAAGATCAAAGAATTCCATTTTTTTGAACATAAACAAACCAGCAACAATATTACTTGGAAAGGTTTCAATAACTATATTTAAATCGCGCACATTGCCGTTATAAAATCGCCTGGCAGCCTGGATTTTATCTTCAGTATCCGTGAGATCCCGCTGCATTTGCATAAAATTTTCTGCCGCGCGCAATTGAGGATAATTTTCTGCAACCGCGAACAAAGTTTTTAATGCGCCGGCAAGCATGTTTTCTGTTTGAGCGTGTTCCGCAGGAGTGTTTGAAGTCATGGCTGCTGTTCTGGCCTTGGTAACTTCTTCAAATACTTTATCTTCATGGCTTGCATAACCCTTAACGGTTTCTATTAAATTAGGAATCAGATCATATCTTCGCTTAAGCTGAACCTCAATATCAGCCCAAGCTTCAATAGTGTGCATTCTCATCGCCACTAAACGGTTATACAGCATTACTGCCCCAACCGTTGCTGCATTTCGGGCGCGTAGTACAACCAATAAAATTATATTCATCCCGTTAGAAACAGGAAGCGCTTTACGGAAGAAAAGCGCTTCCGTAATATCGCGCACTAATCCTGTTTTAAAAATTAATTATCTATTTAAAAATCTAATTTCTTACTATTCCCCTGTTAGTTGTTTCTAACGGGATTCATACTAAAAATTTAAAATTTAAAGCTAAAAGTGTAAAATAAATTAAACTTTAGGCTTCAAACATTAAATTAAAATACTCTTTTATAATTATAGCATGTTGCTTATAAGGAATACAAAAAGCCTCGTTATTGAAGACCTTTTGTTGCTAAAAGATACAGACAAAAATTATAAAGATGTTACATTAATGGTTGCCTGTCCGGCATTTCCCGCTGAATCATAAGCCTTTGCATTAATTGTATATGGCGTAGAGGGTTTAGAAGGAACTCTCCATGAGCAGGAATATGGGCTTGTGCTATCAGTACACTTCAAGGTTCCATTGATATAAAATTCTACACGAGCCACTCCAACATTGTCTGTTGCAGTAGATGTTATTGTTATAGTTGAACCTCTCGTAACGCTTGCTCCATTGAGCGGAAAGGTTATTGAAACGCTGGGCGCTGTTATATCAGCAGATGCGCTTACACTAACGCTCGTTGTTGCTATTGTTGAGCCGGTACCTCGTTCAACCCACACTTTGGCGGTATATGTGCCTGAAGCAGAATATGTACAAACATTTGTTGTGGTATATGGGTTTATGTTTGTAGAAAGAATGTTTTGTTCATATGTACCATCATTGGTGCAATCAAAATGATAATTAATGGTTCCGATCGTGGTACCAGAAACGGTTACGGTTAAACTTATAGTAACAGGCGCTATTCCGGATGTCGGATTTGAGGAAAGAACAGCAGTTAATGTTGGATTAGATACCACTACTGACTGACAGCTAAAAGATGAACTTTGTAAACCGCTACTATCCGTAACGATGACTGTTGGAGTATAAGTTCCTGCTGTATCGTAAGTTTTACTAGAATTTTGTGAAACGCCTGATGCAACCGTACCAGTAGAAGGAAGGCGAGATGTTGTGGTATCTCCCCAAGAAATTGAATAATAAATAGGATCATTTTGTGGATCGGAACCCGTTACGGTATACGTTACAGACTGCTGTGTGGTTATGCTAGCTGGAGAAGCGGTGCATCCAGAAATACTAGGTGCGGTATTTAATACGCCAGTGCCAAAGGAAGTCTGATCGATCCAAAGGGAACCCGTAGTCTGCGCAAGATTAAAACCAAAAAAGGTATTCGTATCAGATACAGTAGGAGTGTAAGCAAGCGTATACTGTTGCCAAGAAGTCGTAAGTGCTACCGATTGAGTTAGATAAGATGGATATGGTGAAACAGCGCTCTGTAATTTTACTTCGATATTTCGCGCTACTGAAGCTTTAGCCCAGAACGAAATATTATAATTTTGACCGCTAACTATATTTTGGTTTTCTTGACGCAATTGAACAAGCCAAGGTGAGGTGGGAGCGCTCGTTGTTACATCTATTTTTGCCGAATAGTTACCGTCTGTTTTAGTGGTACTATCCTGCGAGATACTGCCAGCCGCGCCCGTTTTTACATCAAATATCCATGGTGAAAGCCAAGTTGTGCCAGTATTTTCAAACGATGTATTTTGTAATCCGCTTGGTGGGGGTGGTGGCGGATTGGGTGGCGCTGAACCATATTCATATACTCCCATATCGGGTGCGGCTCCTGTCGGAACAACATTACCATCTAAATCAGAAACATACCCCAAATTTGTTCCTGTATTAACAGCCGGACTTGTTGATTGGAGATGAAAATTTGAACCTGTCGAAACAAATAAAGGATCCACTTTTTTTGAGGTTGAAGCTATTGTAAAACCTTGAATAAGAGGGCTGCCGCCTGTTTTCCAATAAATATTATTGCTTTCTTCAAATGGCTGACTTGTATACACAGCCTTCCAATTAGCCCAAATAATATTATTCTTCGCTGATAAAACCGCATCCAAAGCAGTACTATTTGCATCATAACAATTTGAACAAATAATACCCTGACTGTTTGAGGCGGTTAAATAAACAGTATTGTTATATGCTTTTGTGCGTAAAACTGGACCAAACGTGGTACCACTGCCGCGTGTATTTAAAAATACAGTTTCAATTTGCGTGCTACTCATTAAATTATAAGCAAAAACATTATCGGCACTGCGTGAATTTCCCAACTCAGAAAATACAAGTTCATTTATTGATTGATTGTGGTGAATGTTATTTCTTTGACCTCCGTATATTTCTACAGAAGAACCATCTTTCCCGTAATCATACGAACAGGCAATGTTATTAGAAAAAGCATTATAAGCAATTTCGTTATCATCACCTTGCAAATTCACACCAAAAGCACCCGCGTCATCATTACCGTTTACAGAAGTAGGCGTATCTGGGTTCATAAGATTATTGCCACTTAAATCATTTTGTAATATCCGATTGTTATGTGAACCTAATTTCAAAAATACACCAGCATATAATCCCGTAGCTTTAGAGTTTTTAACGGTATTAAAAGAAGCTCCTGAAGCAAATACAAAACCGGCAATATATCCCGTCGGCTGGTTAGGACAAACTGTATCAGATGATGAGATAACACTCGGTGGCGTTGCGGTAACATAAATATTCTGGATAGTTATATAGGATCCGGTGATGTAAACATCATTTGTCCCATGTGTGTTCCTCTTAATTGTTGGTAGCGATCCTGTACCGTAATCTGCCACTATAATATTGCTACTCGCAGTTCCGCTTCGAGATAAATTTAATGTCTCGTTCCACACACAATCGCGCTTAAGCAAAAGAGAATCTCCCGGATTCAACAATGCCTGATTGGCTTTTGCCAAAGTGCGCCAGGGCAAAGTTTGAGAAGTGCCGGAATTTGCATCATTACCCACGCTGGTACAATCTACATAGTATGTCACGACGGCAGAAGCAGATTTATTAAATTTATCTCCGGAATTAATGACGATCATAATTCCTACGAAAATTCCGGATAATAACAATACAGCACCAAATATTTTAACTTTTTTAAGTTTTTCCTTGGGTACTAAAGCAAAATTTTTGGTTATTTCTCCGACAAACTTATCAGGAGAAAATGGTTCTTTTTTATTTTTATCCATATCTAAATTATATTAATTATATTTTTTAAATATTAAAATGTAAAAGTTTAATTATATCGTAACGGCTTATTATACCAATTACTCTCCTCGATTCATCAATGACTGGAATGGGATTAACCAAATGATGATCCTTAAATAAAGAAATTACCTCCGCAATATCAACATCCGGTTTTAATATCAAAGGATCCGGATTCATAACATCCTTAACGGCTAAAGAAGTGATTTTCTTTTTCTCTTCTTCAACTTCTTTGCTATCTTTAATATATAAATTTTTAAAAATTATCTGTAGCGTAGGCAAATGAACATGTGCGGCGTTTTTTATAAGATCATACTGAGTAACTATACCCAAGAGAACTTTATCTTTATCCACAATTGGTAAACCATCAAGTCCATTTTCATCCATTATTTTCGCTGCTTCGGTAACCGACGTATCCAACCTTATCAAATAAACCTCTTTGGTCATTATATCTTTAGCTGTTTTAATTGTGCCATTATTTTCGTTTGCCATATATACATTATAACACAAGAAAGTTTAACCTTTCTGCTCTTCAAAAAAATAAAAGGGCCGAAGTGCCCTTTTACTTTTATAGTTTTAAAAACTTTATTCGTTTTTTAATTTTCTTTAATCTTATTCGTAATCCTCCATGCCACCCATTCCTGGTGCGCCGCCTCTCTTTTCTTCTTTTTTTGGAGCGTCTGCGATTGCGGCTTCGGTAGTCATAATAAGCCCGGTAATTGAAGAAGCATTTTGTAAAGCGGTTTTTACAACTTTAAGTGGATCGATTATTCCTTTAGCAACCATATTCACATACTCTGCATCCGCCGCGTTATAACCAATACCCTCTTCCGTTTCCATAACTTTTTGTAAAACTTCATTGCTATCTTTGCCTGCGTTTTCGGCGATAACACGCAACGGCTTTTCAAGGGCTCTGAAAACTATATCCATACCTCGCCCCTCGTCGCCTAGTGCCTTCCTATATATATCTTTATTTTTAACTTTAGTTGAGGCCTCAAGTAAAGCTAAGCCGCCACCTGAAACAACGCCTTCTTCCAATGCCGCGCGGGTTGCTTCAACGGCATCTTCAACACGATATTTTATTTCCTTCATCTCTGTTTCGGTAACGCCACCAACTTTTATAATCGCAACGCCTCCCGCAAGCTTAGCCAAACGTTCCTGTAATTTATCTTTATCGTATTCGGAATCAACTGCTTCTATCTGCGTGCGTATTTGCTTGATCCTTTTATCTATTTCTGCTTTGGTGCCTCCGCCTCCTACTATTGTAGTATTTTCTTTAGTAACGATAACTTTTGTAGCCTCGCCCAACATACTTAAATCCGCGTTTTCCAATTTAATACCGACTTCTTCTGAAATAACTTTACCGCCGGTAACTATCGCAATATCCTGAAGCATTTCTTTGCGTCTGTCGCCAAAACCGGGAGCTTTAACAGCTAAACCATGAAAGGTTCCCCGGAGTTTATTCACTATCAGGGTTGCCAAAGCTTCACCTTCAACGTCATCTGCAATAATAACCAGCTCTTTCTTACCCGATTGAGCTAATTTTTCAAGTAAAGGTAAAAATTCTGCCAAAGAAGATATTTTTTTATCTGTAATTAAAATAGAAGGATTATTATATGCGGCTTCCATTCTTTCCGCGTCAGTAACCATATAAGGAGATATGTAACCTTTATCAAACTGCATGCCCTCAACCAGTTCTTTTGATAAACCAAAGGTTTGTGATTCTTCAACCGTAACAACGCCATCTTCTCCAACCGTATCAAAAACTTCCGCAATAAGTTTGCCTATCTCGCGGTCATTTGCCGAAATAGAAGCAACTTCTTCAACTTTTTTACCGCTTACTTTTTGACTTGCAGCCGCCAGCTCTGCGCTTATAGCCTCAACGGCTTTCTCCATGCCGCGCTTTAAGGCAATAGGATTTGCTCCTGAGGCAACAACGCTAAATCCTTCAGCTATCATGGCTTGAGCCAAAACCACTGCGGTTGTAGTGCCGTCCCCTGCTACTGATTCTGTTTTTGTGGCAATTTCTTTAACAAACTCCGCGCCAATGTTTTCAAATTTATCTTCCAACTCAACTTCCTTTGCTACCGTTGCTCCGTCTTTAGTTATGGTTGGCGAACCAAAACCACGGTCCAACAAAACATTTCGGCCACGAGGACCCATTGTGACACGAACTGCATTTGCGGATTTATCTACTCCTCTTTTAATTGCTTCGCGGGCTTTTGCATCAAAAAGTATTCGCTTGGCGCTCATAGTACAAAAACAATAGGTTTCTTAATTTCGCGAGCGTAGCGAGCATATTTCTTAATTTCTGAAATTTATAGAAATTCGCTTCGCGAGATTAATAGAAATTTATTGCTGATTAATATTTAAATTTATTCTAGAATAGCGAGTATATCCTTTTCTTCGGCGATCAAATATTCTTTTCCGTCTACCTTTACTTCATTTGGACCGTACTTTGTGAAAAGAACCGTATCGCCTTTTCTAACCGTCATAGGAACAAGTTTGCCGTCTTCAAATCTTCCCGGGCCCACAGCTACGACCTTAGCTTGTTCGGGTTTTTCTTTATCTATAGTATCGGGAAGAACAATCCCTGATTTTGTTTTTTGCTCTTCGGCCATTAACTCTAAAACGACACGATCCGCAAGTGGTCTTATTTTTATTTTTTTTGATTCGGACATAATTATGAAAATCCGAAATACGAATATCGAAATCCGAAACAAATCTTAAAATACTAAATTCAAAACTTAAAACTTGTTTAGAATTTAAAGTATTTCAATTTCGAATTTGTTTCGTGCTTCGTGCTTCGGAATTCGAATTTGCTATTTATTTGGCACTCTATATAGTTGACTGCTAATAGACAGTTTATGGCAATAAAATATAGTGTCAAGCCCCGTAGAATTACCTCGACTTTTTGCGTTTCGTTGCTCCGAATTATTCGGAGCAATAGTCGAGGTAGCTCTACGGGGTCAAGCCCGCCTGCTTGCTTTAAACCCTAAAATAAGCTATTATAATATTATCTTCTAGAAACGATCTTTACGCTTGCATTACCTACATAACTAAACATAAGACTTATTGTGTTACGCTTTTTATTACCAATACCGCTAAATGCTTTCGGGCTTTTATTTGCTGTGTGGATATTGCCACAATATATACCCAACAGCATATCTTTTACCGGAGATTTCCCGAGCCTACTTTTGGCCGGAGCGGTAATTGGAATAATAAACGGTATACTTAAACCGATCTTACATATCCTGGCCTTTCCTCTTATATTTCTGACTGGCGGAATATTCTCATTTGTGTTAAATATAGGTCTACTGTGGTTGGCAGACTATTTACTTACCGACCTCACTATAAACGGCTTAATTCCTCTTGTTTTAACTTCGTTTATACTTTCATTCGTACATTTCATTTTTTAAACTATGCCGGGTAGTGAAAATTCGACCGTTTAGCTGAAAGCTAAACAAAACACTCGGCAAATGCGCAAAATTACTAATTAAAATATTAAATTAAGAAATTCGTACTTCTTTGTAAATAAAAGTCGAATTTCTACTACCCGGTATGCCTCCTCTTAAATTAATTGTTTACCCGTTCATTATTGTAGTTGCTATTCTTTTGATAGTCGCGGTATTGTTACAACAACGCGGTACCGGCTTAGGTGCTACTTTTGGCGGAGAAGGAAACGTTTTTGCTTCAAGACGCGGATTCGAAAAAGTACTGTTTCTTCTCTCAATAATACTTATTGTGCTACTTTTTGCTGCAGCTATTTTCGCTTTAGTATTTGTAAAATAAGCAATTAATTTCAACTAATTTCATTAGTTTCAATTAATTTCTGAAACTTATTGAAATAACTGGAAACAATAGAAATTTATTGTTTTTGTTATTATGTCTCTTAAAAATCTATGGCAGCGGCTGATTGCCAAAGAAAGATGGAATCAAGCTAAACTTGAAAATCCAAACTCTTTATGGCCAAGCACTTTTCAGTGGAGTAAATTATTATCCGTACTTTCTTTGCGTGAGAGGTTAATTTTAGTTATTTCCGCTTCAGCGTTTTTGTTAGCCCTGTTAATTTGGGGGGCATATTTCCTAACCAGTCACACAAAACAAACGGCCGCCTACGGGGGAACATACACAGAAGCTCTTGTTGGACAACCAAGACATATCAACCCAATTTTAGCGCCTACCAATCCCACTGATCGTGATCTTGCTACATTAATTTTTTCAGGCTTAACGCGCTATGACAACAATGGAAATATAGTCCCTGATCTAGCAGAACGTTGGGATATATCTGAAGACGGTAAGGTTTATGAATTTCATTTAAGGCCTGATTTACTTTGGCCCGACGGAGAGCTACTAACCGCGCAAGATGTAATATTTACGGTTCAAAAGATACAAAACAATTCTATAAGAAATTCCCTATTGCCCAATTGGCTTTCCATAAAAGCAGAAGAAGGTAACGATTCATTAACGGTAAAATTTACACTTCCTGCTCCTTATGCCCCGTTTCTGCAAAATACCACAGTTGGTATATTGCCGAGACATTTATGGGCTGAAATTCAGAATGAAAATTTTTCGGGCCACGAACTCAATACAAAACCGATTGGCGCCGGCGCGTATGCCGTAGCAAAAATAGAAAGAGAAAGACCATCGGGTTCAATTGTTTCAGTAACTCTAAAACCCAACGAAAAATATTGGGATCGTACGCCATATATAGAAACTTTAAAATTTAAATTTTTCCAAACTCCCGAAGGCGCCATTGACGCATACAGACAACGCAGTGTGGATGCTATAGGCGGAATAGATGCGGGAAATATTTCCTTATTGCGCCATAATGACAGAATAATTTCAGCATCCTTACCCAGATATTTTGCGGTGTTTTTTAACCAAACCACTTCCAAAGTTTTAGCCGATAAAACTGTGCGCTTAGCCCTTTCTTACGCTACAGATAAAAATAAAATACTTGATGAAGTTTGGCATGGTTATGGACAAACTCTGCATTCACCTATTGTTAACGGCATGCTTGGTTACACCGAAGACCTACCTAAATATGACTTCGCTCAAGAGCATGCACGTAATATTCTTGAAGAAGCCGGCTGGAAAGATGCTGATAACGATGGCATACGAAGCAAGGGCGGAAACAATCTTACAATTACTATTACTACTTTAGAAAATCCCGAACTTGTCAAAACGGCCGAAATGCTAAAAACCATGTGGAGCGCTATTGGAGTAGCAACAGAAATAAAAGTACTCTCAAATTCTCAACTTCGCGATGACGCGATACGCCCTAGATCTTATGAGGCATTGCTCTTCGGATATGAGCTTTCCGCAGACCCTGACCCATTTTCTTTTTGGCATTCCTCGCAACGGTTTGATCCTTGGCCAAATTTATCTCTCTATAATAATAAAGAAGCCGATAAAATGCTGGAAGAGGCCAGACAAAAGCAAAATCCGCTTGATCGAACAGAATTATATAAAAAATTGCAAAAAACAATAATTGATGACGCGCCTGCAATATTTTTAGTGGCCTCTAAATTCATCTACCCCACTACTCCGGAATTGCGCGGCGCTGAACTAATATTCTTAGCTAACCCTTCATGGCGTTTTGCAGAGATAAAAAACAGGCATCTGAAGACTAAAATAGAATTGAAATAACAATATGAATGTAGAAAAATTAATCGTTGGATTTTCCGCACAATTGACTGACGGAATAAAATCAGGAATCAATATAAAATTAAACGCTGTTTCTTATAAA
>ORJL010665065.1_pt1 | contig 12946 bp, 4 predicted proteins | sample 1779941 | NCBI WGS metagenome assembly ORJL01 (sample SAMEA104232317, study PRJEB22302) | groundwater metagenome | biome: forest; feature: aquifer; material: groundwater | place: USA | collected 2011-08-07 | depth 5.8 m
CACCGGCACCCCCGCGTCCCGGCGCACCCCGGCGAGGATCTCCAGGCCGGCCTGCAACCCCGGGCCCCGGTACGAACCGAGGGCCATGCGATTGGCCTTGTCGAACGAGGCTTTGAAGACGAAGCCGACCCCGACGCGCGCGGCGATTTCCTTGAGCGCGCGCGCGATGCGGAGCGGCATCGTCTCGTTCTCGATCACGCACGGGCCGGCGACCAGGAAGAGGGGCGAGGAGCCGCCGATGGGCACGGCGCCGATCTGGAAGCAGCGGGTCTGGGGAATCATGTGGCCATTCTCGCGCGGATGCCGCGGGTGCGGCCCGTACGATGTCCTGGGACCAAACTACGGATTACGCGGATTACACGGATTCTCGATTCCGCGGGTCGCCCGCAACGCGGAAGGAGGCCAAGCTGCGGTCGGTCGCGGCGGAGGCCGCGCCGGGAATCCCCAACACCCATAGCCGGGTCGGTCAAGTCGTCTCGGTCTCGTCCGTCAGCAGGTGCCCGAGCTTCTCGCGCTTGGTGCGGAGGTAGTTGCGGTTGTCCTCTCCCGGCGGGGTCTGGACCGCGACCCGCTCGACGATCTCGAGGCCGTAGCCGTCGAGGGCGATGATCTTCCGCGGGTTGTTGGTCATCAGGCGCATCTTGCGCACGCCGAGGTCGCCGAGGATCTGGGCGCCGGTGCCGTACTCGCGCAGGTCGGGAGGAAGCCCCAGCTGGGTGTTGGCCTCCACGGTATCGAGCCCCTGGTCCTGCAGTGCGTAGGCTTTGAGCTTGTTGACCAGGCCGATGCCGCGCCCCTCCTGGCGGATGTACAGGAGGACGCCGGAGCCCTCGCGCGCGATCCGCTTCAGGGTCTCGTGCAACTGCTGGCCGCAGTCGCAGCGCAGCGAGTGGAAGATGTCGCCGGTGAGGCACTCGCTGTGCACCCGCACCAGGACCGGCTCGTCGTGCACGATCTTCTTGCCTTGGGCGTCGGATCCGAAGGCGCCCATGCAGACCGCGATGTGCAGGTACTCGTCGACCAGGGAGCGGTACAGGTGCACGGCGAAGGCGCCGAACTCGGTGGGCAGGCGGGTGGAAACCACGCGCTCGACCAGGCGCTCCTGGCGCCGCCGGTACTTGATGATCTCGGCGACGCTGCACAGCTTCAAGCCGTGTTGCTCGCAGAACTTTTCGAGTTCCGGAAGGCGCGCCATGGTCCCGTCGTCGCTCATGACCTCGCAGATGACCCCGGCGTGCTTGAGCCCGGCGAGGCGGGCGAGGTCGGCCACGCCCTCGGTCTGGCCGGCGCGCACGAGGGTTCCGCCCTCGCGGGCGCGCAGCGGGAAGATGTGCCCGGGCCGCACCAGGTCTTCGGGTCGGGCGTCGTCGCGGATCGCGTCCTGGATGGTCTTGGCCCGGTCCGCGGCCGAGATGCCCGTGCTGATCCCGTTGCGCGCGTCGACCGACACGGTGAAGGCGGTGCCGAACTTGGCGGTGTTCTCCCTCACCATGAGCGGCAGCTTGAGCCGGTCGCACTGCTCGCCGGTGAGCGAAAGGCAGATCAGCCCGCGCGCATGCTTGGCCATGAAGTTGATCGCGTCGGGGGTGACGAACTCGGCGGCGAGGGCGATATCGCCTTCGTTCTCGCGGTCCTCGTCATCGACCAGGACGACCATGCGGCCGCGCCGGAATTCCTCGAGGATCTCGGGGATCGGGGAGAACAACTGCGCGCTCCTGGAATCGCCACCAGCCACGGCCCTCGGGGACCGAGCAGTGATTCTAGCAGCTTTCCCGCGGGCGCGCGACGATTGCGATTCGAGTCATCGAGCCGGACCACGGCGTCCGTTGGAATTGGGGACTTCGCCCCGACCTGCGCCGGCCGTGCGCATCGCGTCAGGGCGCGGCCATCGGCGTTGTACTTCTCCCGCTCCGCCTCGAGGCTCTTTGCCCGGGCTTCCATTCGCGACTCGCGAGACGACGACATTGGGGTAGCGGGCCGTCGGTCCCCCGGCTAGAATGGCGTTCGCGAGTGTCGTTGTCGGGTGAATTGGCCATGCCGAGCCCCTTTCCCGGGATGGACCCCTACCTGGAGCAGAGTTGGCGCGCGGTGCACGCGCGCTTGATCGTCTACACCGGCGACCAGCTTCAGGCGCAGCTTCCACCGGGCATGCGGGTCGAGGTGGAAGAACGGGTGTATGTGGAGTCCACCCTGGGTGCGGAGCGGACGTATCGGCCGGACGTGCACGTGGTCGAGTCTCGTCGGCCGACTGCGGCCGTGCAGCCAGCCTCGCCGGCGGCCGCGGCAGTGGCGGAACCGCTCGTGATCGAAATGCCGCTGGAGGAGACCTCCGAGAGGTTCATCGACATCATCGACACGGCTTCCGGAGGTCGGGTCATCACCACCATCGAGCTCCTCAGCCCGTCGATCAAGCGATCGGGAGACGGCCAGGAAAAGTACCGTCAAAAGCAACGGGATGCGCTCCACAATCCCGTGAATCTCGTCGAGATCGACCTCGTGCGGGCGGGTCAGCGCGCGCTCATGGTCCCGTCGGAGAGCATTCCCCCGAGCCATCGAACGACGTATCAGGTCTGCATTCGTCGGGGCCGGCGGCCATCGGCGGCGGAGGTATATCGCGTCCCCCTGCGGGACCGCTTGCCGATCCTCCCCGTCCCCTTGCGGGTGGAGGATCCGGACGTATCGCTGGACCTGCAGGCGATCGTGGACCTCTGCTACCGCAACGGCAAGTACGAGTCGATCGAGTACACGCGCGACCCGGATCCGCCCTTGGAAGCTTCGGACGCGGCGTGGGCCGACGCGCTTCTGCGGGCGAAAGGGCTCCGATAGCGGGAGGTTCTCCGCTCCCGCGCCCTGCGCCGCCCGTGCGCACCGCGTCACGAGCGCGGCCATCGGCGTTGGGAGTTGGGTGTTTATTGGGATTTGCCGCCGCTACTCGCCGCGCGCGTCGTCGGGCGTCTGGCGGGCGGCGCGGACCACGTCCTCGAGGCCCTGGAGGTTGATCCCCATCGCGCGGCGCAGGCGCGCCCAGGCCTTGTTGTAGTCCCGCAGCGAGGTGGTCTCGTCTTGCAGCGACACCGAGAGATCCTTCTGGTACTCGAGCACGAACTGCCCCGAGGCGAGCCCGAGGTTGTACTTCTCCCGCTCCGCCTCGAGCTTCTTGCGCCCGAGGTCGACCGCCTTGCGCGTGGCGTCGACCCGCTCGAGCCCGGAGCGCACGTCGCGGACCCCCTCGGTGACATCCTTCATGATGCGCCGCTCCAGGCCCTTGAGCCGGGTCTGGGCCTGCAAGACCTCGAGCTTGGCCCGGCGCTCGCGGCCGAGCGCGGCGTTGTTTCCCAGCGGATACTCCAGCACGAAGCCCACGTCCCAATCGTCGTACTTCTCGTAGATGCTGTCGTACATCGCCAGCGACAGGTTCCGGTCGAAATTCGTCCGGCTGTAGCTCCACACGAAGTCGAACTTCGGCAGCGTGGCGTTCCCGGCCCCCGCCACCGTGGCCCGCATCCCCTCGATCTCCTTCAGCAGCTTCTGGAAGTCCCAGCGCTGCTCGAACACGTGCCCGAGCACGTTCGACAGCTCCGGCACCTCCGAGTACACCACCGGCGTGTCCGTGGGCTCGATCGAGTAGGTCCAGTAGTTCGGGTTGTCGGTGTGCTCGATCAGCTTGCGCAGGGCGTCCTCCGCGGCCTTCACCCGGTACTGCGCCTGGATGAAGCCGTCCTGGAACTGCGCTTCGCTCGCCTGGGCCTGGATCACGATGATCGGCTCGGCCAGCCCGTCGGCCACCTTCTTCTCGTTGAAGTGGAGAATCTCGTGCGCGAGCTCCACCACTTCCCGGCGGCTGTCCCGGTCGCGAATTGCGAACACCAGGTCCCAGTAGGCCTGCTCGACGTCGCCCACGGTGCGGCTCACGAGGTCGGTGAGCGCGTGCTCGCTCGCGGCCAGGTCGGCCTCCGTGCGGCGGGTCTTGGCCAGGGTCGCCTTCTGGCCGAAGCCCGAGAGCAGCGGCTGGCGGAACTTCCACTGGAACTCGCCGGTGTAGAGCGGCGCGGCGGAGGTGCCCGAGACGGTCTTGTTGCGGCGGACGAAGTAGCTGATCTCGGTCTCGGTGCCCAGGTCCCACTTCTTGCGGAAGCCGAGCTTGTAGGTGTCCTCGTGGATGATCACCGCGTTGTTGAGGTTGAGGAAGCTGAGGAAGAAGTTCAACCCGGAGCCGGTCTGTTGCGTGTCCTGCTTGGCTTTCCGGTAGTGGCTCTCGGCGAACGAGACCACGTCGAAGTCGCCGTAGAGCGACTGGAGCTCGGCGTCGGTGATTTCGGGGTTGTAGCGCTCGACCTGCACGTCGGCGTTGCGCAGCACCGCCATACGGATGCAGTCGCGCAGGGAAAGGGCCTCGACGCGGGTATCGTACGCGGCGGACTTGGCGAGCTTGGGCTTGACGGGCTCGCCGGGCTTCTCGTCGTGGCCGAAGGCCGACGCGGCAACGCTGAGCAGGGCGAACGCAAAGACACCCCGACGGCGGAACGCTCCCGCCGCGGCCCCATCGTGGGCCATGGATCACCCTCCACTTGCAGCGTCCCGAGAGCGACTCGCGGGACGCCGGACCCTAGCACGGGGTTCGGGGGGTCGCAAGGAAAATCGGCGCGGCACGGCGTCGCGCGGCGGATCCGGAATTCAACGACCTGGAAGCCCCTCCAATCCAGAGACTTCGGCCGTTTCGGAGAGTCCCTGAACCATGCCTGTGCGAATGATCTCCAACCTGGGCGAAGCGCGAGCTGGTGAGGGCAAGGACAAGGGCAGGGGCGACCAGGGACCGCGGTGCGCGCCTGCCTTCACTCCAGCTTCAGCTTGCGCACCGCCGCGAGCCACTGCTTCTCGGCGAGCTGGAGATCCAGCGCGGCGAAGGTCTTGCGAAATGCCGCCTCGTTCGACTCGCCGGCACGCAGGGCATCCACGTACGACTGGAGGACCGGCCGGTAGCTCGCCTTTCCGGCTTCCATGAAGTAGTGGACCATCGACCAGGCCTGAGCGTACTTGAGCGGGACGTTGCCACTATAGAAGTCGCCCGGGCTCTGCAGCATGATGTCGGCGAACGGGATCGGCTTGCCCCCCTGGGCCAGGAACGACTGCAGGCCGGCCAGCCGCCCTTCCTGCACCAGGCCGGTGCGCGCGACCTTGCCGTCCTTCACCTCGCTGGCGCCGAAGTACTCCGCCACCCCCTCGTTCAGCCAGTAGGGCATATGCGGGATGATGCGGTGGATGAACTGGTGAAAGCCCTCGTGGTAGAGCACCCGCAAGGTCTCGGGACCGGCGCCCTCGGTCTTGTCCTCGAACAGAAGCAACTGGTCGTACACCGGATGGTAGTAGCCGAGGGTCGACTCGACCCGGTTCTCGAGGGTGAGCTCGGCGTAGGTCTGGTAGCCCTCCTGGGTCTCGAACACCAGCCCGTCGGCCTTGCGCGCGGGCAGCTCGATGGCAAAGGTCTGCGCGTAGAAGCCGGCGATCGCCTCCAGGTGTTTGGCGTAGAACTCCGCGCGCGCCTGGCTCACGTCGGTGCGCACCACGAAGTGGGGCGACTCGGCGCGGTAGGTCTGCTTCCACAACGGCCCGCGGATCACGTTGCGGATGCCCTTCCACAGCAGGCGGATCTCCTGGTCGGCCGGGTCGAGCGCGTCGGCCAGCTCGAGTTCCGCGACCGATTCGTCGCGGCGGCCGAGGCCGAACAGGACCTTGCCGCGCACGTGATGCCCGGCGGCCAGGTCGGGGGCGAGGCGGAGCGCCTCTTCGGCGTCCTTGCCCGCTTCCGGGTCGCGCGAAACATCGGCCCAGCAGCGCCCGCGCGCGGCCCAGGCTTCGGCAAACTCCGGCGCGAGCCCGATCGCGCGCCCGTACTCGGGGATCGCCTGGCCCGGCTGGTCGAGCTGCTCCAGGAACCGGCCGCGATAATAGTAGAGCCCGGCGAAGTCGGGCGCGGCTTCCACCCCCTCGTTGAGCGCCTTGACGATGTCGTTCGGGCGGGACAGGTCCCTCTTCTCGATCATCCCCTTGGCCCACAGGTAGCGGTCGCGCGCCCGCTCGGGCAGCTGCGCCAGCCGGTCCTCGACGCTGAGCTTCACTTCCGCGGGCGCGCCGGTCGCGATCGTGTCCCGACCGCGCAGATCGTCCTCCAGTTCGCGCAGCGCGAGCGTGTCGTTGGCCGAGAGCGACTTGCGGATCCACTCGGCGCCCGCCTTCCCCTCCACGCGCACCCGCTGGAAACGCGCGACCCCCGAGCCCTTGACCGGGGCGCAGCCCACCACCACCCAGCAGTTGCTGAACTCGGACTGCGCGCCGGACCAGATCTTCTTGCCCTTGACCCGCACCTCGATCTTGAGCGAGGCCAGGCGCACCTCGATCGCCGAGTCCTTCGGGATCTTCACCGGCGGGGTGACCGGCGTGGTCTTCACGTCTTCGATCCGCACCACCGAAATCTGGGTCCCGGAAGGGTCGACAAAGGCGAGCGAGCCGGTCTGGCGGCCGGTCTTGTCCTTGAAGAGCAAGCCGACGACCGGGCTGGCTCCGGCTCCCTGCGCACCGGCGACCTCGAGGGTCACGAACTCGGAGAAGTCGAGCCCGCGCACGACGGCGATGGAGACCGGATCCGAGCCGGCGATCTCGAGGAAGCCCTTGTTCACCGAGAGCTTCGCCTGGGAGTCGAAGTCCGCGACCTCTTCCGGCTCGGCAAACTCCCAGGAGATGCGCAGGAGGTCGCGTCCGACCTGGGACCAGACGCCGCGGAAGAGTTTGCGGCGGTCGCGGAAGACCTGGGTGTCGGGGACCCGCTTGGCGAAGCCGGCGTCGAGTTCGAGGACGCGCTTGAACTCGCGGTCGGCCTGGTCGAGAAGCCCGCGCAGGAGGCAGTACTTCCCCAGGGCGAGGTGGGCTTCGGCGGTATCCTCGATGGCGAGCCGGCGGACGTCGTAGGCGGCGCGGGCGGGCATCGCCTCCCAGGTGATGGGGAAGGTCGCCTGCGGGGACTTCAACGTGATGCGCTCGTCGGTGTACTCGGAGATCGTGATGTCCTGAAGGGGCTGCCCCGGATTGATCTCGATGTCGATCGGCGTGCGCGCGGTGCGCTCGGCGACGCGGGCGGCCTCCTTGCGGGCCTGAGCGGCGCGCGCGTACTTGCGCTCTTCGAGGCCGCGCTGGACCTGCTCGAGATGCGCGCGGCTCGCGGCGGTGCGGGCCTCGGAGGCGGCGCGCGCTGCGGGGTCGGAGGAGATGCCGGGGGTGCCGGAGGTGGGGGTGCCGCCGGTCGGTGAGCCGGTGCCGAACGCGGATGGGTCGGTACCGGACGCGGGCGTGCCGGTGCCCGCGGGGTCGCTCCCGGAGCCGGCGGGGTCGCTCCCGGAGCCGGCGGGGTCGCTCCCGGAGCCGTCCGGGGTGGTTGACTTGGGGTCCGCGGCGGCCTTGTTGCCTTCACGGGCGTCGATCTTCGCGGCGAACTCGCGCAGCTGGGTCTCCAGGTCGTCGACCTGGGGGTGCATTTCCGGGGGCAGGGTCTCGCGCGCGAGCGTGAGCTGTTCGTAGGCGGCGTCGCGCTTTCCCGAAGCGACCTCTTCGCGGGTCTGCTTGCGCACCATGACCAGCCACTGTTCGGCGGTCTCGCGGACGCGGGCGGCGAGCTCGTCGCGCTTGGGGGCGAGCGTCGGGGTGGAGGGGACGGAGTGGAGCCTGGTCATGGCTTCGGCGAAGCGGTTCTCCTTGCGCAGGGCTTCGACCTTGCTCGAGAGCGGCCCCCAGGCGGCCTCGGCGCGGCTTGCGCGCGCGTTCTCGATCTCCTCGGCCACGCTGTCGAAGCGCGCGTCCCGGTTCGTCGGATCGACGCGGCCGCGGAGCTCGGTGAGACGCTGCGCGAGGGCATCGAGGTCTTCGCCGGCGTTGAGGTCCTTGCGCAGGCGCGCGAGCAGGGCGAAAGTCTCGGGCGGGGCGTCCGGTGCGGGCGCGTTCGCGATCGGCGTGCCGGTTCCGGCTTCTTTCGCTGCCGCGAATCCCTGGAGCAGAGGAAGCCAACGATCGCGCGTGAAATAGGCGGCGGCTGCGAGGAGCAGGATGCCGGCGACGACCGCGACGACGGTGAGGTTGGGCGCGTCCGCGGAGGAAGCTGCATGGGGCGCGGTCCCGTCCCCGCGCGCCTCCAGGGTGGTCTGGGTCCCGGAGATGGGTGGGAGGACTCCGCCCTCGATGGGAGCGACGGCGGATTGCTCGAGCCATTGGAAGCGGAGGATGTGCGCGCCGATCTGCACCCGGTCGCCGGGGCGAAGGACGGCAGAGCCGGAGAGCTTCTCGCCGTTGAGCAGGGTGCCGTTGCGGCTCTCGAGGTCGGTGATGCGGTAGCCTTCGGCGGTGGGCTCGAGGAAGGCGTGGCGGCCGGAGGCGCGCTTGTCGTCGAGTTGGATCTGGGCGGCGCCGGAGTCGGACTTGCGGCCGATGGTCATGACGCCCCAGAGCTCGATGGTGCGGCCGGGGGATTCGCCGGCTTCGACGGTGAGGCGGGCGACCGGCGCGGAGGGGGGCGACGGGGCGGGCAGGGGGGCAGGCACGGACGCGTGCGGGGAAGCGGTCCCATACACGGCTCTCGCGACGGAGGAAGCGGAAGGGGGCGGGGTGAAGCCCTGGGGGGCGGGCGAGGGAACGGTATCCGCGATCTCCGCGGCGAGGGACGGGAGCGGGACGGTGGCGGCGACCTGATCGACGAAGGGCATGTCGGACTCCGCCGAAGGGATGGCGGGCGGGGGCGCGGTGGGTGCGCCCCATCCGGGAGGCGGGGCCTGGGCCGGCCGTGCCGGATGCGCGGGCGGAGGCGATGAGGGGGTGCCCCAACCCGGAGGTGGCGGCGGCGCGGGTGGCGCCGGGTGCGCGGCGGGCGGCGGCATGGGTGGCCTTCCCGAGGGCTGCGGCTGCGATTGACCGGGGCGCGGGGGCGGCGCCGCGCGGGCCGCGGATGGCGCGGGCGGAGCCTGGGGCGTACCCGCTGCGGGAGCGGCTCCCAAGCGCTTCTGCGCGCGTGCGAGCGCCTCGACCTGCTGGGGCTGCAGGATGCCGAGGCGGGCGAACCAGGCGCCGATCCGTTCGGGTACGGCTCCGCTGCGCAGGTGATCGGCCTTCTGCGCGGCGAGCGCCTGATGGACCTGCTCCTGGGTGGCGAATCCGTTGCGGACGGCGAGGACGCCGAGCTTCTTGTCCTCGGCGCGCAGTTCGACGTATTTTTGTTCGGCAAGAATCAGGTCGACCTGGTCGGGGCGGAGCATGCGCCGCCCGATGAGAATCTTTCCCAGGGGCGCGGAGATGCCGTCGCGCTCCAGGTCCGCCTGCTCGGCGAGGATCTGGTCGAGGGTGGCCTGGTTGAGGAAGCCCTTGCGGAGGGCGATCTGCCCGAACAGGAGGTCGGACTGGGACGGCATTCGGCAAGAGGCGATCCGGCGCCCTCGCGGGACCGGGTACGCGCATCTCCCCTATCGGACCGGACCGGCAGCGGATTCGGGTGACATTATAGCGGGGCAAATGCGACTACGCCACCCGCCTCCGCCCCACGAACGCCGCCAGCAGCAGCACCAGCGCCAGCGCTCCCGTCGGCAGCGTGGGCAGCGCCGAGCCGGTCCGGGTCGCCTCGACGAAGCACTTCTTCGCAGCCACCGGCTTGTCCACCGTGAACGTGGTCGCGATCGAGTGCAGCACGTTCCCGTTCACGTCCTTGGGCGGGTCCATGAAGTACACCATGAAGGCGTACTTGCCGGCGGTCGGGTACTCGTCCCCCGACAGCGCGATCGGCGCGTCGTTCTTCACGGTGAGCACCGCGAAGTCGGCTCCGGTCACGAAGTTCGTCCCCCACACGCCGAGCGGCGAGCAAAGGGTGATCGGCGCCGCCGACTTGTCGCTGGTCGTTCCCCCGGCGCCCAGTTTCTTGACGCCGATCTTGTACGCGGTGGGCATCATCGAGAGGTCGAAGGTGAACTTCACGATGAGCTTGCCGGCGTCGATTTGCTTGAGCGAGGAATTCACCGCGGTCACCGTGGTCTCGACGTCGTAGGGGATCGCCCACACCGGGTTGGTGTAGCAGCGGTGCTCGGACCCGGCGATCGGCGTGACGTCCGGGTTGGACCCGGTGAACGCGGCGAGCGAGTAGCAACTGACCTTCGACACGAGGCCTTCTTCGGTTCCGTTGACCTTCTCGGAAAGGTCGGCGTCGGCCGTGCCGGTCGCCAGGCTGCCGCGCCCCTTGACCACCTTCTCGAAGGAGGTGCCGTAGGGCCGGTCCTGGGTCGGATTCGCATCGCCATCGCTGGTCCGATAGACCAGCACCGAGCTGAGCGCGCCGCCGGCGCTGCCGAAGTCGGCGTTGTTGGCCCAGCGCCAGCCGAAGTGCATCTCCGGGCTGCCGCGCTTCACCAACATCGTCCCTTCGCCCCCATAGGCCCCGCCGCCGCCCATCTTGCCATCGGCGTTTTCGCGTGCGCTGGACTTGTCGTGCCACATCTGCTTGACGGAGTCATACCGGCCCTCGGCGTCCATCGAGAAGTTCACCACCGGGCCGTCCGTGGCGACGTGGTTGCCGTCGGCGAGCGCCTGCATCGCCTTCTCGCCGAAGGTCGCGCCGGCCTTGCCTTCGGTGAACACGTACGAGCGGCAACTGCCGAAGCTGCTGCGGGTCATGCCAAAAGTCGCAGGCATCGGAATCAGCGTCGCCAGCCGGCTGCTGGAGAAGTTGAAGTTGCCGTGCGCGTCGCTGCCCGCCGAGACGTAGAGCTTGCGGATGAACTTCTTGCCGAGCTTGTCATAGAAGGCCCAGCTCATGGTCTTCGACATCATCTCGTGCCAGTTGCGCAGGCCGATCTGGAGCTCGCGGTCCCAGCCGGGCCCGCCCGTCCACCCCTCGTGCACCCACGGGTTCATCGCCTTGAAGTCGATCGCCTCGCCCGGCACCGAGCCCGCGTCGTAGCCGTTGTAGATCTGCAGGCCGCGGAACACGAAGTTGGGCGACCCCTCCGACACGTAGTCGTAGTTGCGATAGATGGGTTTGACGCCGATCGACTTGTCCATGCTGTCGCCGAACCAGCCCTGCATGCTGTACGGGTGCGCGGCGAACGAGAACGCGCCCGTGTTGTCCGGGTGTGCCTTGGTCATGCTCTTCAAGATGGTGTCGAGATAGAGCGGCGCGCCCTCGCCGAGGGCGAGGCTCACCATGCTGCCGCCGTGCCAGGTCCCGGGGACCTGCGCGCCGCGGTAGCCGAGCATGTGGGCGCCGATCGGGATCGGGTAGCCGCTGAAGTAAATGTCCTGGCTGAAGGCGATCTCTTCCCCGCACGCCGGGCCGAAGAGCTCGCGCATGCGGGCGAACTCGCTCTTGATCGTCCCGTCGGCCCCGACGCTCTTCGCGGGCGACGTCGGGCCGAACGGCGGGCGGTGCAGCGGCCCGTTCACGTCGGTCTCGAGCGGGTTCTTATAGAAAGCATTGTGGTCGGTGGTCACCACCTTGCCGTGGGTGTCGGACGGGTCGTCGATCAGGCCGATCGCGTAGGCCGATTCGCGGATCATCTGGATCGGCCCGCCGTACGCCTGCATCGGGGCGAACGGCTCGACCTCGACCGCCTGGTACCACTCGGCGATCGTGTGGTTGTGCGTGTCATAGTAGTGGTTCGCGCCAGGCAGGCTGGGCAGCTTGCCGACGCCGAACTCGCTCATCAACGTCCAGCGCTGGAGGCCGGTCTTCACCGGGATCGCGGCGCCCGCAAGCGTGTAGAACTTCCAGTGAATGTCGACCTGGAAGTACTTCTTCACTGGGGCCGAAGGCATGGCCGCGATGCCGAGCGCCGCCCGCGGGATGCGGAGGATCGCGTGCCGCCCGTTCATCGTCTGGGCCGCGTCTTTGAACAGGTTCAAGTTCTTCGAGCCGTCGGGGCGCAGGACCTCGGCGCCGTCTTCGTCGACCTGAACCAGGCCGGCAGCCGCGATCTCAGGTTCGATCACGCCGCCGAGCATCGCGCTGTCGTCGTAGACCACGGTGCCGGGGGATGTGTAGGCCGGATCGTCCTTGGCGGTGACCGTCACACGGTCGAGGACGAGCACGGGGCCGGCGGCCGCCGTGCCGCGGCTCGGAACGAAGACCAGGAGGGGCAGGTAGGACCGGCCCGCGGCGATGCGGTGCGGCGCGTCCGCGATGATGTCAACGTCGCCCGACTGCTGATAGAGCGGGTCGAGTTCCTTGCCGTCGTGGTTGTTGCCGAGGATGAAGGTCCATGGCCGCTCGACCGGCGCGCCGCCGTCGGCCGAGGCGTAGCGGGCACGGAAGAAGCGGGTGCCCGAGGGGGCCGGGGTAGGCACGGTCCAGGCAAAGTCGGCCGAGGCGGTCTCCCCCACCGCGAGGTCGATCGGGGCCGCGGCCCCAGGCAGGTCGCTGCCGTCGAGCGTGCCCTGAAGCCGCACGCCGCGCAGCGGGACGTTGCCGGTGTTGCGCACGGAATAACGGAAGCGGATCTCCTCGGCGCGGGCCGCAGGCTCGGTCATGCCCATATCGACCAGTTTCAGCGCGGCCAGATCGCGGTCGACCGGCGTGATCACCAGGGTCGACTGGTTGTTGCGCGCGGCCTCCTCGTCTTCGGCTCCGTCCTCGACCGAAGCGACCAGGCGGACCGGAGCCGACGCCAGGAGCGTGTATACGTACGTCCGGCGCTCGCCGGGCTGCAGAGTCTCTTCCTCGAAGGACGGGAAGCGGGTCTGGATCCCGTTCGCGCCCGCGAGCTTCGGAGCCGGAGCTGCGGTTGCGACCGCGCCCGCATTGACCACGTCGATCTCGACGTGGACGACTTCGCCGGTGCGGGGCTGCTCGGGAAGGGCGCGGACGGCGGCGATCGCCAGGTCGCGCAGCGAGCCGCTGCGGCGGGGGAGCAGCCGGGGCAGGGCGAGCCGG
>ORJL010746900.1_pt1 | contig 12945 bp, 7 predicted proteins | sample 1779941 | NCBI WGS metagenome assembly ORJL01 (sample SAMEA104232317, study PRJEB22302) | groundwater metagenome | biome: forest; feature: aquifer; material: groundwater | place: USA | collected 2011-08-07 | depth 5.8 m
CACGCGCCCGCCGTCAGCGTGGGTCGAACGTAGAAAGGTGTGCAACCGTCGATGTACGTCGTTCTTTCAGGATTGGGGGGTGCCATCTGCGGGGTCGTGGAAGCGTTCGGGCGCTTCGGCCTGTTCGCGTCGAACATGATGTGGTGGTTGGTGCCCGGTCTTCTGAGTTGGCGAACGTGGCGGCGGGCGATGCCGTTGTTCTACGAAGTCGGCAACCGCACGCTGCCGGTGATCATGATCACCGGGACGTTCGTGGGTCTGGTGCTCGCGGTGCAGAGCTATGAGCAGCTTCGCGCGGCCGGGTTCGAACAACGGATGGGCGTCTTGGTCACGCTCAGTTTGGTACAGGAGCTGGGTCCGGTGCTCGCGGGCGTCATGGTCGCGGGTCGCGTCGGCGGTGCGCTCACCGCGGAGCTGGGGACGATGCAGGTCACGGAGCAGATCAGCGCCCTGAGCGTGATGGGCACCGATCCGATTAAGCAACTGGTGGTTCCACGGTTCCTTGCGTGTCTTCTTCTGACGCCGCTTCTCACCTTCTTCTGTGACCTCTGCGGGTCCGTCGCCGGTTGGGGCGTGGCCGTCGGGCTTAAGGGCGTTCCCTCGACGCCGTATTGGAACTACATCGAGGACGCGATCGAGTCTTGGGACGTGATGGTCGGCTTCTGGAAGAGCTTGGTGTTCGGCGGCGCCATCGGTCTGATTTCCTGCTTCAAGGGGTTCAACTGTAAGGCGGGCGCCGAGGGCGTCGGTCGAGCGACGACGGAGTCTTTCGTTACCAGTTTCATCGTGATCCTCGTGGCGGACTTCTTTCTGGGGACGTTCCTCGCCGGCGTCTACCGCGGTGTCTACGGATTCAAGTCCCTGGTGTAAGTGATAGCGAGCGCGACCAATTCGACGAGCACCTCGGACGGGCGCCCGCGCGCCGTCGTTCGACTGGTGGGCGTTCACAAGCGGTTTCGAGAGCTGGTGGTCCTCGACGGCATCAACCTGGACCTTCGAGAGGGACAGTGTACCGTCATCATCGGCGAATCGGGATCCGGGAAGAGCGTCATCCTCAAACACATCGTGCGACTGTTGACGCCCGACGCCGGCGAGGTGTGGTTCCACGACGAACGAATCGACACGGTGGCCGAGCGCGAGCTGGTGAACATTCGCCGCCGCTTCGGCTTTCTCTTTCAGCTCAGCGCGCTGTTCGATTCGATGTCCGTCGGAGACAACATCGCGTTCCCCTTGCGCGAGCACACCCGCAAGAGTCGCGCGGAGATCGAGAAGGTCGTCCGGGAGAAATTGGGCATGGTCGGCCTCGACGGCATCCAGTCGAAATCGCCCGCCGAGCTTTCCGGCGGGCAGAAGAAACGAGTGGCGCTCGCTCGTGCGATTGCTCTCGATCCCGAGATTATCCTGTACGATGAGCCGACGACGGGGCTGGATCCGCCGCGCTCGGATGAAATCAACGAGTTGATTCGCAAGCTGCAGCGCTCGCTGAAGGTGACGAGCGTGGTGGTCACGCACGATATGCAGAGCGCTCGCAAGGTCGGCGACCGCGTCGTTATGCTTCACCACGGAAAGTTCATTTTCGATGGCACGCCGGAGGAGATCACGCGGGCCGTCGATCCGCGGGTCCGCTGTTTCGTCGAGGGACGCTGCGCCGATGAGGTGTTGAGAAGTTTGCAGGGGTAGAGCAAGATCCGCTTTTGTGTAGCGTCGCGGTTTATCCGCGGCGCTTTTCTGGAAACGCCGCCCATGAAGGGCGACGCTACACAAGAACCGGAAGTGCTGTAGGGTGTTGCATGACGGAGTCCGGTCGTAACTTCGGTGTCGGTCTGTTCGTGGTCACGTCGCTCGTGGTCGTGGGCACGCTCATGGTCTGGTTCGGCGAGGTGCCCGACTGGCTGCGCCGCGGCGAATGGAAGCTGCAGATTCACGGCGTGAGGGAACTCCGCGGGATCGGCGAAGGCGCCGTCGTGCGTTTGAACGGCGTCGACATCGGCCGGGTCCGAAACATCGACTTCCGTGATCCCGACCGCCCCGACAAGGGCGTTGTGATCAACGCTCTGATCCGCGATCGGTTCCTCGTTCCGCAGGGAGCGACCGCTCGCGTGTTTGGCGCGACGCTCGGGTTTGGCAGCGGACACGTGGAGATCCTCCCCGATCCCAGCGCCTCCGGGGCACCGATCGATCGCGACGGCGCCTACGTCATGGGCGAAATGCGCAGCATCCTTGTCGACACCATCGGAAAGGACTTCATCGACTCGATCCAGCGGACCGTGACGAACATCGGGAACGTCGCCGGGGCCGCCACGCCGGTGATGGACAACATCAACAGGATCGTTGAACGTCGCACGATCGAGGAGGTGGGCGCGCCGGGCGCGGCCGAACGAGGGATGGTCGCGAACCTGTCGACCGTCGTCGAGCGGATCGACCATCTGATCGCCAACGTCAACGAGGTGCTGGGTGACGCGAACGTCCAGGAGGACGTGAAGCTCGCGGTTCGTGATCTAAAGACGACCACCGAAGATCTGAAGGCAACGGTCGCATTGTGGAAATCGGAGAGTCAGAAAGTCGCCGACAACCTCAACGGCGGGATCGTCCGCACCGAAGAAAACCTGAACCGGTCCTTTGGGAAACTGAACAACGTCCTCGACAATCTCGATCGTTCGACGGACAACCTGGCCGCGACGCTACAGAACGTGCGAGAGGGGAAGGGGACGCTCGGCCTGCTCGCCACCGACCCGCGACTGTACGAAGCCGCGGTGTTGTCGTTGCAGCGCCTGAGCGACGTGCTCGCCGATTTCAAGGTCGTCAGCGAAGAGATCAAGCAGGACGGCGCAATTCCCATTCGCCTGGGTTCGAGCGGCCTGATCAAAACCCGGATTCCGCTCGGCGAGAAATCGAACAACCCGAACTGACACCGCTCCACGGAGCGCTCAGGGACTCTCTCCTTGTGCCGCTGCTCTATGCGCCGCGGTCTTCTGCGACCGATCGCCCCGCCGTCCATTCGTGAGATCCAGCATCGCTTCGGGCATAACACGAGTCCCAATAATCATTCGCGCTCAGCGCAACCGCGCCATTCCCTGCTCACAGAGCAGTGGCAAACGATGGGCTCCGTCGCTATTTTGCATGAGAGTCGCCCAGCTTTCCGTCCCCCACCCTCGCAGTAGCGAGGATGGGGCACCCATCGCATCCGCGCCCAACACTGCTCACCGAGCAGTGGCACACGGCGTCACCCTTGAATCCTCGCCTGAACGCTTACGGGACCCGGGCGCGAGAATCCGTCCGAGAAACGGGTGTGCGTGGGGTCTACCGTCGCCGCGGGAGACTCGTCTTTCGGACCGGGGCGTGAAAGTTGCGACGCCGCCGGATTTAGTCGACCTACTCACAGGATACCGTCCGGGCCGGGCGGGAGCTTGACCCGGTTGCGTGCATTGGCTCGCGACCACCGAGCACGTCGAACGATGCGGCGGTGATCGTGTCACGTCCCGGCCTTCGCCTCGCTTGCGTAATTCGGGACCGACCCGTCGCGGGACGGGAGGCGGTCTCGCGTCGACGGATCGCGTTGGAGGAAACCATGCAGACGACTCTCGGAACATCCAAACTTGCTACGTTCACGTTTCAGTCCTCGCTCGGTTGGTCCGCGAAGGAGTTCCCGGACCTAGACTCCGAGCGCACCTTGGTTCTGGTGCTGGGTGCGACGAAGTACATGGACGACGCCGACGCGATCGCCGAATTACGGCGACGCTTCCCGCGTTCACATTTCTTGGGCTGCTCGACCGCGGGGGAAATCGCCGGATCAGAATTGCACGACGACAGCCTGTCGGTCGCCGTGCATCGTTTCGAGCACACCCGCGTGAAGACCGCCGCGGCGCCCGTTCGTTCTCAAGAGGACTCGTTCGCCGCGGGGGTCGCCATCGCGGAACAACTCGAAGACCCTTCGCTCCGCGGGGTCTTCGTGCTGTCCGACGGATTGAATGTGAACGGGAGCGAGTTGATCCGCGGTCTGAACTCCATACTTCCCGAATCCGTCGTCGTCACCGGCGGGTTGGCCGGCGACGGGGATCGCTTCAAGCGTACATGGGTTCTGAAGGATGCGATCCCGACGTCCGGATGGGTGTCCGCCGTCGGGTTCTACGGGGACCGCGTCCGCATCGGGCATGGCTCGAAGGGTGGGTGGGACGTGTTCGGCCCGGAGCGCATCGCGACGCGTGCCGAGGGGAATGTGTTGTTCGAGTTGGACGGCAAACCGGCGCTCCCGCTCTACAAGGAGTACCTCGGGGAGCGCGCAGCGGGACTGCCGGCGACCGCGTTGCTCTTTCCCCTGTCCGTATGGCAGACGGGCAGTGAGGACACGAAGGTCGTCCGGACCATTCTCTCCATTGATGAGACGACGCAGTCCATGGTTTTCGCGGGCGACATTCCGCAGGGATCCCGCGCGCAACTGATGCGTGCGAACTTCGATCGCCTCATACACGGCGCCGGGGAATCGGCGGACATGGCGAGGAATACTCAGGACCTCGACCAGCCTTGTCTGTCCATCGCAATCAGTTGCGTCGGGCGTCGCATGGTCCTCGGCGAGCGAACGGAGGAGGAGCTGGATAGCACGCTGGATGTTCTGCCCGATGGGACGCAGCAGGTCGGATTCTATTCGTACGGCGAAATCTCGCCGTGCGTGGACGGAACCTGCACGCTGCACAACCAGACCATGACGCTGACCACGATCCAGGAACAGTAGGAATGCTCCATCCCGTGCTGGTCCGACAGCTCAAGCGCGTCGGTTTCTCGTTGGACACCGTGCCGACGGAGTTAGAGCCATGGCGCGCGCTGCTGGAGACGGTTAGCAAGGCCTACGCACAGGCCGACCAGGACCGGTATCTCATCGAGCGCTCACTCGCCCTGTCGTCCTCGGAGATGCAAGCCGCTCTTGAACGCGAACGTGCGGCGAATCAAGAGCTGCTCGCGTCGCAAGAGGCACTGGAGCGTTCTGGGGCGGAAACGCGGGTCGCCTGCCTCGCCGCGGAGGCGGCGAATCGCGCTAAGGCCGAGTTCCTGGCCAACATGAGTCACGAGATCCGTACCCCGATGAACGGCATCATCGGAATGACCGAGCTCGCGCTGGCGACCGAACTGACCCCTCAACAACACGAGTATCTGGACACGGCCCGGCAATGTGCGGACTCGCTGTTGGAACTACTGAATGACATCCTCGATTTGTCCAAGATCGAGGCCGGAAAACTGGAGCTGGAACAAACCTGTTTCGACGTGATCACCACGATCGAGGGGGCGTTGGACGTGGTTTCGCACAAGGCGACGGAGAAGGGTCTGGAGCTCATCTGTAGCGTCGACCCAGAGACGCCCCGGTTCGTGTGCGGCGATCCGCTCCGCCTTCGACAGGTTCTGTTGAACCTCCTCGGCAACGCTGTGAAATTCTGTGAAGTCGGAGAGGTCGTCGCGGGCGTTCAGGTCGAGGGAGAAGTTGGGGACAGCGTCACGCTGCGGTTCTACGTTTCTGACACGGGCATCGGCATCCCGCAGGACCGGCTTGGCGCCGTGTTCGAAAACTTCACTCAGGTCGACGGCGCGACGACGCGCAAGTACGGCGGAACCGGATTGGGCCTGACCATCTGCCGTCAGATCGTGGAGCTGATGGGCGGAACGATTTGCGTCGAGAGCGAGCCGGGGAAGGGCAGCACGTTTTCGTTTTGCGTCACTCTTCCGTGTGATGCGACGGGCGGTCGAACGACCGAAGGCGTCCTGAGCGACGAGTCGCAGGAATTCCCGACGATCGCGTCGAAGCGGGTGCTTGTCGTCGACGACAACCAGACAAATCGGCGCGTTTTGCAGCTCGTGCTTGAGTCCTGGGGGTGCGAAGTGGTTCTGGCGTCCAGCGGACCCGAGGGTCTGCGGTGTTTGCGCGACGCGCAAGCCGCCGACCTACGATACGACTTCTTGCTCCTCGACCTACAAATGCCGGCCATGGACGGTTTGACCGTCGCCCGCACCGTCGTCGCCGAGGACGCTCTCGGTCGACCTCGAATTGTGCTGCTCAGTTCCATCGGTGGGAAACGTGACATCGATCCCGAGAGCGCTCTGTTCTTCGACGCCTGCATCACCAAGCCCGTCAAGCAATCGCACCTGATGGACGCGCTCATTGGGCTTCTCAACGAATCCGGAACCGCGCGAGCGCTCGACCGCCAAGCGCCGACTGCTGATGCCAGGTCCGCCGCGATCGACGAGAAACTCGTCGGACTCCGCGTGTTGCTGGTGGAGGACAATCCTGTCAACCGCCGCGTCGCGACTGGGATTCTGAAGAATCTTCATTGCTCGGTGGTCGAAGCCGAGAACGGGCAAGTCGCCCTGGACTTGCTCGACGAAAATGAGCGGAGGTTCGATATCGTTTTCATGGACGTTCAGATGCCGGTGCTCGACGGACTGCAAACGACCGCTCGCATCCGCGCCGAGGGTCGCTGGCCAACGCTCCCGATCATCGCAATGACCGCTCACGCCATGAAGGGCGACCGTGAGAGGTGCATCGAGGCCGGTATGACGGACTACGTCGCCAAGCCCGTCCGCATGGTGGAGATTCGCAAGATGCTTGAAAAATGGACGCGCCCAACCGAGTCGCAGCCTGTGACCGACGCGCGGGAGTCGACGACCACGGGCGCCTCCGCAGCGCCGGACCGCGCCTCCGACGCGCAGGATCGTGCGTCGACCGTACCCATCAACGTGAGCGAGGCGCTCAGCAATCTCGGCGGCGACCGCGAGTTGCTCTTGGAAGTCGTCGCGGCGTTCGTCGGGACTCTACACTCGCAAATCACGGGGCTGCAGGAGGCGTTCGCGCAGGCGGACATCGAGAAGCTCGGGGCGATCGCCCACAGCTTGAAGGGATCCGCCTCCAACATCTGCGCCGAACCTACGAGCGAGCTTGCTCGGCAACTTGAGCAATTGACTTCGTCGGAGTTTACCCAAGCGGCAGCGCTGTTGCTCGAACTCAAGGTGCAGACGGACAAGCTCCAAGAATTTGCTTCGACGCTGCTGTCGCAGAAATAGAGCCGACCCCAATGACCCCCTCGCCCTCGTAGGGAGAGGGGCAGGGGTGGGGGTTTTCGGCGGGTGGCATGGCCGCTTCCTTAGCGGCCATGTCTTCGGGCGCATCGCAGATGTCCGCCTTAAGGGCGGACATGCCACCCGACGCCACAGAAGGGAAAAGCGAACGCTCTTAGGATCGAAATGGCAGAGAAGCCTCTCATTCTGGTGGTCGACGACACCCCCTCGGACGCCCTGCTGCTCAGCAAGGCGATGTCCCGAGCGGGGTACGACACGCGCATCGCACGCGATGGAATCACCGCCGTGGCGATGGCGGTCGAGCATGCGCCGCACCTCATTCTGCTCGACATGTCGATGCCGGGACAGGACGGTCTGCAGACCTGTCGCGCGCTCAAGGCCGATACCAGCACCTCCGCGATCCCCGTCATTTTCGTCACGGCGCACTCGGACTCGCAACACATCTTGCCCGCGTTTGCCGTGGGAGGCTCGGACTATGTTTGCAAGCCGATCCGCGTCGATGAGATTCTGGCGCGCGTCTCGGTTCAGCTCCGATTGCGCGAGGCGGAGCAAAACCTCGTCGAGCGGAACGCGACGCTCGAAAGTCTCAGCGCGCAACTGGCCGAGTCCAATTCGGAACTCGCTCGTCAAAGCCGCGTCGACGTGCTCACGGGACTGTTCAACCGCCGAGCATGGGACGAGTCCGCGCAGCTGGAGGTTGAGCGATCGGAACGACACCACCACGCCTTCAGCGTGTTGATGCTCGACGTCGATTTCTTCAAGGCGTTCAACGATTCGCAGGGTCACCAGGCGGGCGACGGCTGTCTCAAGCAAGTCGCGGCGCGTATTCAAGCCGCGTGCCGAAACACCGACCTCGTCGGCCGTTGGGGGGGAGAAGAGTTCGTGGTGCTCGCGCCGGAGACTGACGGCCAGGCGGCGACCGCTCTCGCCGAGCGAATCCGGCAATCGATCTGGGACGCCGCCGTTCGTCACCCGGCGAGTCCCGCGGGTCGCGTGACCGTCAGCATCGGCGTCGCCGCGTGCGAATCTCGTCCGCTGGATGAATCGCTCCGAATGGCCGACGCCGCCTTGTACACGGCGAAAAGAAGCGGTCGCAACCTTGTGTACCACGCCGACGGGACGATGCCGCTGCCGCCTTCCTCGACCCGCGGCAACCGAGACGGTGCATCGACCGACGACAGACCCGTTTCACCGAGCACCGCCTTGGTGTTGATCGTGGAGGACAACCACACCAACCGTATGGTGTACAAGGGCTGCCTCGCGAAGGAGGCCTACCAAATCACCGAGGTGGACAACGGGCAGGCGGCGCTCCTCGCCGTGTCCAAGCATCGCCCCGACGTCATCATCATGGACATCATGATGCCCGTCATGGACGGTCTGGAATGCACCCGACGACTCAAGTCCGATCCCGAGACGCGCGACATCCCGATCATCATCTGCAGCGCCCGCAGCACCGCCACGGAGATTCTCGCCGGGCTCAGCGCCGGTGCCGACGAGTACTTGACCAAGCCGATCCGGACGACGGAACTGACCGTGCGCGTTCGCTCCATGGTACGTCTGAGCCGCGAGCGACAGGACCTTCTTCGCAGTTACCAACTTCGTGCTGAACAGATTCGGGTGCTGACCGTTCTGGTAGACCTCTGTCGCGACATTGGAAATGCCTTCACCGCCGACGAAGTGCTTGGTCACGCGGTTGAAGCCGTGGCGCAAGTGACCATGAGCCGCCGCGTTTCGGTGATGTTGCCCGACGCGGATCGACGCGTTCTCACCGTTGTGAAATCCAAGGGAATGGATCCCGACGTCGCGGCGACCGCGGAGGTTCCGATCGGATCGGGGATCGCCGGCAAGGTCTTCGAAACGCGACAGCCGATCATCGTCAACACGGAGACGGAAGCGGCGGATCGCTGCATGGGATCGTCGCCGGACTTCTTCGCCAGCGTTCCGCTGATGTCGACGCCGCTCGGAAGCGGCGCGGAAATTCTGGGCGTTCTGAACATCACCGATCGAGTCGGCGGACGTCCGTTCGATCCACGAGAATTGGAATACGTCGATCTCGTGGCGAACATCGTCGGATCGACGCTCCTGGGCCTGCGTCACCGCGCGGCGCGCGACGATGCCCGCGACATGATCGTGATCGCCCTCGCCAAACTCGCGGAGCATCGGGATAATGACACGGCGCGACACGTGGATCGCGTGACCCAATACGCGCGAATCCTCGCCGAAACGCTGCGAAAGGGCGGATCCTTCGGCGATCAGATCACGCAGCCGTTCCTCCACGACCTCGAACGCGCCGTGCCGCTGCATGACATCGGCAAGGTCGCGATCCCAGACCACATTCTCCGCAAGCCCGGAAAACTAACCGTGCAGGAGATGGAAATCATGCGAATGCACGCGAACATTGGCGCCGACACCTTGCGACCGGTGATTGAGAAAGCGCCGGATGCGGATTTTCTGAGACTCGCCGAGCAAGTCATCCGTTTCCATCACGAGTGGTTCGACGGAACGGGCTATCCCCAGGGCCTCAAGGAGGAACAGATCCCCCTGGCGGCTCGCATCGTAGCGCTGGCCGACGTCTACGACGCCCTCACGACGCATCGAGTCTACAAGGCCGCGATCCGTCATGACGACGCCGAGCGGATCATTGTGTCCTCCGAGGGTACGCAGTTCGATCCGGCCATCGTCGCGGCGTTCTTGGCATCGAAGGAAGACTTCCGCCGCCTAGGCGAGGAATTGGCGGACGCAAGCGCTTCGCCCGCAGCACCCTCGCGCCCCGCGCCACGTCGACCGCTCGCCGGTGTTCATGGAACACCGTGATCGCGCGCAGTGGAAATCGCGTTGGGAACGTAGTTGCTTAAGCGAATGGGAATCAGATCATGACTGACACCGTCACGCCGTTGCTCCCGGATGCCGGGAATCCGAAGTTGGCTGCGCCACGTCCTCCGCAGAGGAGATGGAGGATCGGCCCGCAACATGGATTGTTGGTCCTCGCGTTCGTCGGAAGCATGGCCGTGCTTGCTTGCATGTTTCTGACCTCTCGAATCACGACCGTCCACTCGACATCGATCAGGCACAGCAAGGTGTGGACGGAGCGGGTCACCGCCTACGTTGCCCTTCGGGCACAGGCAGCCGCCGTCGCCACGCCCGCGATCGCGGCGCTGGAGTCCGGCGATGCGGACGCAGAGCGGTCGAAGTTCACCGAAGCGTCGGGGCGACTCAACGGCGCGATGGACGAACGCATCGCCGACCTGATTCGGAATGAGGACAGCGATCCGGATGTGTCGGTTGTCCTGCCCGACGTGGAAGCGATCGCCGCGACCATCCGTACGCAGCAGAACCACGTCACAATGACGCTCGACAGCGTGGCCAGGCAACTACCGCCTCCGGAGCATGCGTCGGCCGCCGACATCAACGGGGACCTCAAGAACGTCAACGCGGCGATCACAAAGGTCACAACCGCGGTTCGTGCCTTGCAGTTGGCCGAGGCGGAACGGGCCATGGCGGCGGCGGCGGAGTTGTCACGCTACGAACAAGTCGTCGGAGGTGTAACCATCCCGGTTCTCATCGTCGGAGCGATGGCCGGTTGGTTGTTGTCGCGGCGTCTGACGATCTCGCTGGCCGAGCGGGACTGTGCGCGGGCGGCGGCGGTGTCGGCCCTGGAGCGTGCGGAACACGCCAGCCGCTCCAAGAGTGAATTCCTGGCGAACATGAGCCACGAGATCCGCACTCCCATGAACGGCATCATCGGGATGACCGAGCTCACCATGGACACCGAGTTGACCGCCGAGCAACGAGATTCGCTCGAAACGGTCTTGCGGTGCAGTCATGCTTTGCTGGAACTGCTCAACGCCATTCTCGACCTGTCCAAGATCGAGGCCGGCAAACTGGCTCTGGAAAAGATCGACTTCGACCTCGTTGCCATAGTGGAGGGCATGGCAGACGTGGTCGCCCATCGCATCGCCCAGAAGGGAGTTCGACTGAGAATCAGCGTCCATCCTGACGTGCCCCGCGTTCTCCACGGCGATCCGACGCGTCTGCGGCAAGTCCTGGTGAACCTGGCCGGCAACGCCATCAAGTTTACCGAACGAGGTGAGATCGCCGTCGTCGTCGAACGAGTGGACGACGCCGACGCTTCCAACATGTTGCGATTCTCCGTGCGCGACACCGGGATCGGCATCCCCGAGGATCGCCGCGCCGCCATCTTCGAAGCGTTCACACAGGCGGACGGTGCCACCACCCGGAGGTTCGGGGGAACCGGACTCGGTCTCACGATCTCGCAGAGGATCGTCGCGGCCATGGGCGGCACCCTCGGGGTCGACAGCAAAGTCGGCGAAGGCAGCACCTTCCACTTCCTAATCCCACTGGAAGCTGGAAAACACGTTTCGTCCCCTCCGCGCCGCACGCAACGACGACTCGAACCGCCGGCGAGAATCGCCCAAGAGACCGTCCCCGTCTGCGACGACGACATCAGCTCTCCTCTACCGGCGAATCGCCGCCGGTACCTCGCCCGCGTCCTTCTGGCCGAGGACAACGCCGTCAATCGCAAAGTGGCGAGCGCACTTCTCGGAAAATGCGGTTGCGACGTGACCGAAGCCGAGAACGGCCGCATCGCTCTCAAAATCCTGCAACAAAAATCGTTCGACCTGGTGTTCATGGACGTGCAGATGCCGGAGATGGACGGATTCGAAGCCACGCGCCAACTCCGCGCCGAGGGCCGAACCCTTCCCGTCATCGCCATGACCGCCCACGCCATGAAGGGCGACCGAGAACGCTGCCTCGACGCAGGAATGGACGACTACGTCACCAAACCCATCACCCTCGACCGCGTCCGGGAAGTCGTCCTGAAATGGGCAAGCGCCGCCGAGATCCTCGCAGGAAACATGTGAGACACGAAGGAACCCGTGGTGAGCAACTCAGGTCGCTGGGGGTTCGCCGTTCGCGTGAAGAGAGCGTCAAAACGATGAATCAAGAGTCTCAAGGCGATCGTCGAGTTTCGCAGTTGAACCGTGGCGGACTCCTGCAGCGATGGTCCATTCCGGTGTTTCTCGGATTGGCGGTCTTCAGCACTGTGCTGCTCTTCCGCGTTCTCCAGCACCAATCCACCGAAGTCGTACGCGGAATGGCGCTTCAAGGAACGGCGATCCAGGTCGCCACGATCTCGGCGTTTCGCGAACTGTACACGACCGAGGTCGTCAGCGTCGCACGCAAGCACGGCTTGGAGGTTACGCACGACTATCAGGGCAACCCGAACGCGATCCCTCTTCCGGCGACGCTTACCAACCAGCTCAACAGCTACATCGAAGCGAAAAGGCCCGGCGCCCACGTCTTTCTCTACAGCGACTACCCGTTTCCGTGGCGGCAACCGCGCGATCCGAGCGACTCGTTCGCCATCGCCGCTCTCCAAGCTCTGAGGCAAAACCCCGAAGAACCGTACTACCGCTTCCAGCACTTCGAGGGTCGACCCTCACTTCGTTTCGCGATCGCCGATCGGATGACGCAATCGTGCGTCGACTGTCACAACTCTCATCCGGACAGTCCGAAGCGCGATTGGAACGTCGGCGACGTCCGCGGCGTCCTGGAATTCGTGCGACCCGTCGATGACGACGGGCCGATCAACGTGCTTACCGCACAGAACCAACTCACCGGCTGGTTGGCGATCGGGGCGGTGTGCTTGGGTGCCGGCCTCGTGGGGCTCTTCATCGCGATCCACCGGCTGCGTCGCAGCGACGCCCGTGCCCACGCCATCAACGCCGACCTCCGCTCGCTCAACGAGGTCCACGGCAAGCTCTTCGCCTGTCGAACCGCGCCCGATGTCGCTCGAATCCTCACCGAGGCGATGGTCGGACGTTTCGGAGCGCACTTCGCCCGCGTGTGGTTGCGGCGACCCGC
>ORJL010770681.1_pt1 | contig 12944 bp, 10 predicted proteins | sample 1779941 | NCBI WGS metagenome assembly ORJL01 (sample SAMEA104232317, study PRJEB22302) | groundwater metagenome | biome: forest; feature: aquifer; material: groundwater | place: USA | collected 2011-08-07 | depth 5.8 m
CCACCCAAACCTTCGTGCTCATTCCTCCACCCCGAAAAAACTTAACAAGCGAACCCACATGTGTCCCGCTTTAACCCATGCAAGCCAGCCTGTGCTCCGCTACTTTATGTAAACATAAGTGTAGCGGACGCAGCCTGGAATAAGAAGGACAAAAGTCACAAATACTTTGCCCCCAAGCTCCACAGGCTCACAAGGGGACGCCTTTTGAGCCTAACGGCATGATACTGGAATAGATTGTTTTTTCGTTTGATTGAGAATACAATTGTGAAGCTCGGATTCCGCCGGATTTCAAAACGGTAGTAAAGCCAGATGGTAGAAGGACAAGCTAAAGAAATAATACCGGCCGAAGAAAACCTGGTTTGTTCCGCTGAAGACATCGTGTGCTTGCCTTCAAGCGACCTTCTGGCACGTCTCAATACGTCGCTCTCCGGTCTCAATGACGAAGAAGTCGAGAAACGGCTGGAGACGTTCGGCCCTAACGAGGTAGCCAGAAAAAGAAAAACTCCTATATTGATTGAGTTTCTTTCTCACTTCCGGAGCCCGCTGGTCATCATATTGATGATAGCAGCGACGATTTCGGGAATTCTCGGTGAACTTATAAATGCCATTATCATCCTCTCGATTGTTCTGGCAAGCGTAATTCTTGACTTTACCCAGGAATACCGGGCCGAAGGCGCCGCCGAGGCACTGCGTAAAAGAGTAACGACGACTACCACTGTCTTTAGAAACGGAACAAAGCGGGACATCGAAATCTCAAGCCTGGTGCCCGGAGATATAATCGTCCTTTCGGCGGGAGACATCGTACCGGCTGACGCCAGGGTAATCAGTGCCAGGGATTTCTTTGCCGACCAGTCCGCTCTTACCGGAGAGTCGTTCCCGGTAGAAAAGACCGCGGAACTCCTCGCTCCTGAAAACACTGCCGATACCGGTAAATGGTCAAATTACCTTTTCATGGGCACTTCGGTAACGAACGGCACGGCCACTGCGGTGATCGTAAAAACCGGAAGTTCCACCCAGTACGGCGAAATTGTTAAAAAGAGCGTTGAAAGGAAGCCGGAGACCGAGTTTGAAACCGGTTTGCGTAAATTCGGCTACCTCATCATGCAGGTCACTTTCGCCCTCATTTTGGTCGTATTCTTTATCAACGCCTTATTTAAGCGCGATATTCTGGAATCTCTGCTCTTTGCCGTAGCACTTGCCGTTGGTCTTACTCCGGAACTTTTGCCGATGATCCTTTCCGTTAATCTGGCACGCGGTGCCAACGCGATGTCGAAAAAGGGTGTTATTGTGAAACGCCTGGCGGCGATGCAAAACTTCGGCAGCATGGATATTTTATGTGCTGATAAAACCGGAACCTTGACGGAGAACAGGATCGAGGTCATTCTCCACGTGGATATGGCAGGACAAGACTCCGACAAGGTTTTTCTTTATTCTTTCTTAAACAGCAGCTACCAGACAGGCCTTCGAAGTCCGCTCGACGAGGCTGTACTCAAATATAAGGAGGTTAATACCGGCAGCCATCAGAGAATCGACGAAATCCCATTTGATTTCATACGAAAGCGGCTATCCATCGCGGTTACCGAAGACAACGCACACCTCCTGATTACAAAGGGGGCACCGGAGGAAATCGACAAAATCATTTCTCGATATGAACTGGGCGGCGAAATTAACGACTTGACGAGCGATGCCAGAAACAAAATCGAAAAGCAATACCGCGACTTAAGTTCGCAGGGATTCCGGGTCCTCGGTGTTTGTTACCGGAAAGTGGAAGAACATCAATCGACTTTTTCTACAACTGACGAAAGAGACATGATTTTCCTCGGGTTCATCGCTTTCACCGACCCGCTTAAAGAAACTGCGGGAGAATCCCTGGAGCAGTTGCGGCAGGCCGGGATAAAATTAAAAGTGCTGACTGGCGATAACGAAATTGTGACCGGAAAGATTTGCCAGCAACTCGGCTTCCAAGTTTCTCAGGTCCGCCGGGGTAGACGCTACGTCGACTCCGTCGGACACGTCATACGCACTATTGAAGTCGAACCAATTAACATCGTTCGCAGCAGTGAAATTGAAGCCATGAACGACGTGGCTCTGGCGAGAGTGGTAGAAGGCGCCGATATTTTTACCCGGGGGACTCCACAACAAAAAAACCGCATCATGAACGCTTTGAGGGCCAACGGCCACGTCGTCGGCTATATAGGCGACGGCATCAACGACACACCTTCAATGAAAGTTGCCGACGTGAGCATTTCAGTCATGAATGCCGTGGATATCGCCAAGGAATCGGCTGATATAATCCTGTTGCGAAACGACCTGAAAGTAATAAGCGAAGGAGTCATCGAAGGCAGAAAAACATTTGCCAATACGCTCAAGTACATCTTCACCACGACCAGCGCTAATTTCGGCAATATGTTAAGCATGGCAGGGGCATCGCTGTTCCTGCCGTTTTTGCCCCTCCTTCCCGTGCAAATATTGCTCAATAACTTCCTTTCAGACTTGCCGGCCGCGACCATCGCTACGGACAACGTCGACCCCGAGCTGATTCAGCAGCCCCGCCGTCTGGACGCTAAATTCATCCGCAATTTTATGATTACATTCGGTATTGTCAGCTCGATCTTCGATTACCTTACCTTTGGTCTGCTTCTCTGGGGGCTCCATTTGCAGGACGTTCCTCCTCAATTCCGCACCGCCTGGTTCATCGAGTCTCTCATGACCGAGCTGTTTGTCGCTCTTGTGGTCAGAACACGCAAACTTTCCATCCACAGCCGGCCGGGCAAGTATCTGTTGATAAGCACTATCGCGGTGGCAGCGTTAGCGTTTATCATCCCTTATCTGCCGTTTGCCGGACTATTCTCTTTTGTTCCCCTGCCCCTCTGGTTAATGATCGCCTTGATAGGCATAACGTTCGCGTACGTAATTTCGGTCGAGATAACGAAACGTTACTTTTACGCGCGTTTCGGTTAAGCCGGGACCCTCAAGAATCTAGTAGTGAAAAACGCCTGGGCGCGGTCGGAAAAGCTGCGGGGACGTCTTAGATCAGACGTCTGCGGCGGAAGGCAAACAATATTCCGCCGATGATAACGACAGCGATCACCAGCACAATGGGGAATATCTGGGGGCTGCTCACGTCGATGCCGCGGAGTGTTACGTACGTAAAAACAAGGCCGAACAATGCCAGAAGCGGCAGGACAATCGTTAACATGACTGTCTGCAGGCGGATACCGCGATTGGCCCGGTAACTGCTTAAAAGATAGTCCGCGTCTTTATATATTTCGATTGTTTCTCTGCTTTCATCCAGGGCTTCGCATATTTTATTAATATGGTCCATCAGATCGCTGTAATATATCGTTAAATCTATTTTCGCGAAGCGCTTTAACTTGTTTTCCAATTCTATTAGCAGCGTACGGGTCGGGAACATCACCCGTCGCTGGGTGACGATATCCCGCCGTAGTGTGCTCAATTCTTCAGCCGCTTCGATCTGCTCGTTAAAAACGCTGTCTTCAATATCCGATAACAAGCTGGCGATTTTGTCCAGGACTGGAAAATACGAGTCGACCGCCCGGTCCAGAATCTGGTAAAGAAGATATCCGGCACCATGCCCCATGTAGTCCTGCCGGATTTCGGCATTGAGCCCGCACTCCCGGAACACATCGTCGGTTGTTTTGAGTTCCGCCGGATGGAGGGTGATAAGAAAGTTGTCGCCCACGAAGACCGACCATTGCTTTCGCGTACTTATCCTGGTCATTTTTTCGTAAGTCTGGAAATGGAAAACGATGAACAGGTACTTCGGGTACTCTTCGATCTTGGCCAGTTGCCTGACGCTCAGCGAGTCTTCCAGGTCCATGGGGTGGAAGTTGTACTGTTCCGCCAGATATTCGGCGGTCTCTTTCGTCGGCTGCACGATGTCGACCCACGTCAGGTCGCCGACAGTGAGCGTCTTCATATTTATTTGTTTCTTTTGTGCATCTTTTTGCGACGTGGCCATTTCCAATACCCCGGAATTATTTGACTATATTCTATCACAGGAATTTCGATTATCAACAAACCAAAACTATTCGACCGTCAACGACCTGTTCGTGAAAAACCGCGGCTTAAATCGTTTGTAAATCCAGACTTCCAGCACCAAAAATGCGGCCCCAACCATATATCCGCCGATCACATCGCTCCCCCAGTGCGCGCCAAGATATATTCGGGAAACCCCTACCAATAAAATAAAAAGCACACAGACCGAAGCCGTCAGGGCTTTCTGATACAGCTTTGATTGCCTTGTAGTTATCAGATAGGCGATAAACCCCAGGACAGCCACGGCAAAAAACGCATGTCCGCTGGGAAAGGATTTTTCGCTTTCGACCACGAATACTTGAATCAAGTCGGCGGTTGGGCGAGGCCGGTTTACGATAATTTTAAAGATTTCGTTGGATCCCGTAAATAACCCTGCCAACAAAATCATGGAGCCTTCCACTACTCCAATCGTACGCCAGAAAATGACGGCAGCGATAACAACAAGGATAATCCCCTTCCAATCGGCAATTACATAGCTGAGACCTTCCATCACGGCGAGAAGCACTCGATTGTGGAAATTCTGCAGCACCAGCGTTACCTGTAAATCACCAGGGAAACGGGTGTAATTATGGGCCAGCCAGCCGAGCACCAGACCGGCAACAGCGAGAACAATGAAGGTGATTTGGCTGCGCCGGCTCTGGTCCCACATCAGTTTCGACCGAACAAATCACCAGGGACGTTTTTCGGTACGATGGTCTTTAGAGCATCGGGCAAGACGCGAATGGTTACCGGGGTCTGGGTAAAAGACTCGCCGTCGAGATGCACCGGCAATGGGCAATCCGATTCGATAGTTACCTCCCGGCATTGATAATATTCCGTCATGGGGTCGGTCAGGTGCTGGCCGGAAAAGATGTTCAAAGCGTGCTGCACGAAAGTGAAAAATCCGTCACCTTTGAAAATACAAACGTCCAACCTGCCGTCATTCACCTGTGCTTTAGCACCGATCGCCATTACGCCTCCGTAGAGCTGAATATTGCTGACCACGATCAAGGAGGTATTGATCACGGTCGTAGTGCCGTCCAGACGAAATCTGACATCCGTGCTGCAGCTTTTGGCCACTGCTCCCAGGGCAGTTATCCAGTAAGCCCAGGAACCAAGCGCGGCCTTTTCTTTAGGAGGTACACTCTTCAATATCGCGGCGTCGAGTCCGATACCCGCCCACATCAAGAATTTGCGGCCGGATACCTCACCCATATCCACCGAGACAATGTTCTTTTCCGTCAGCACCTTCGCGGCATCCAGCAATACTTTTTTATAGTAGTTTACCGGTACCTGAATTTCGGTTCGTTCTTCGATATCGGCAACCAGTTTCGCAAGGTTCGTGCTCAGCAACAAGGGACTTAAAGCGGGAATCCCCATTTGTATGGCCCACGAGTTAGTAGTACCCAACGGAAGCACGCCTAAAACCGCCGGAGTATCGATAAGCCCGCTAGCCACTTCGCTGACGGTACCGTCTCCACCGGCGGCGATCACGACCTCCGCACCTTTTTCCACAGCAAACCGGGCTATTTCGGTCGCTTCTTTGGGTTTGGTGGTTTCCTGAGTGGTCACCTCCCATCCATTATGCTCGAGGAAGGCAACAACGGCTTCCAATTCGTGCCTGACGACAACCTGCCCGCCGTGCGGATTATAGATAAGTAGTGCCTTTGTCATAAGATTTCCTGATTAATTATACCGCTAGATTCAACCAAGAAAAGCCTTAAAGGCTATCCCGATAATCCCCCCGCCTACCACGAGCCAGACAGATTTTACTTTGAACCGTAAGACGAGGACGACAGCCGCGGCAGCCATTGTGACGGTGAACCAGTCGACGACGGCGGCTCTTCCCAGGGTCCAGGTAACCGCCGCCATCAGACCGAGCGCCGACACATTCACGCCGTCAAGGAAAGCTCCGGACCACCAATGTTTGCGCAGGAGCGGCACAAACCGGCTTATTGCTGCCACCAGGACAAAGGACGGCAGAAAAAAAGCCAGCGTCGCGAGAAGCGCCGATGGTACTCCGCCCATCAGATAGCCGACAAATGTGGCACTGGTTGACACCGGCCCCGGGGTAACCTGCCCGACGGCGATCGCATCCAGTAACTGGTTATGGGTAAGCCAGCCCAGATGCTCGACGAATTCGGAATTGAAGAAAGCAAATAGCACATACCCGCTGCCGTAGATGACAGCACCAATTTTCAGGAAAGTGAGAAAAAGGGTCGCCTGGCTGAACGGGACGGCACCGGCGGATAAAATGGGCAATGGTATCCCAGCCACCGGCAGCAACGACAAAGCGGAAGCCTCCCGTTTTACAAAATGCGGCATAAAGCGAACCAAAAGTACCAATGCCGCCCCACCGAAAAGGAGAGCTATCTCATTAATGCCGAAAAAGTAGAGAACTATCACAGCAACCCCGGTCAACGCAGTCAACAAACTCTTGACGCCTTTTCGTCCCATGTCCCACAGCGCCTGGAGAATTATCGCGATAACCACCGGTTTCACGCCGTAGAGCACCCACCCCACCTGCGGTAGAGAACCGTAAGTCACGTAAATCCAGGCCAACACCAGAGTGGCCGCCATACCCGGAAGGATAAACATTGTGCCGCTGATGAGATAGCCGAACCAGCCGGCCCGGGCAAGCCCGAGATAAAGGGCCATTTCGGTAGCATTCGGCCCGGGAATAAGGTTGGTGGCGCCGACCATGTCGAGGAAGGTCTGGTCGTCTACCCACCGGCGGTTTCTCACCGTCTCCCGCTGCATCATGGCGATATAAGCCGCCGGCCCGCCGAATGCGGTCGCTCCCATCCACAGGAAAAACAGGGTAACTTCTTTCAGATAAAACCGTTTATTGAGCATGCTTATATCCACCATGGAGCTTGCGGCCATATTTTAACACATTCAAAACGTCATCGAGGTCTGTTTATCCGGGATCTGGCGTCTTCCCACGGTGTCGTTCTGAATCCTTCCCTAGAAGGATGAAGAATTCGTTTCTTTCATCCCCAGTCTTTGCGACGAGTACAGCAACGAAGCAATCTGTATCCGGGGCTTGATCCGGAACCCTGTTCCGGGTTGCAATGCGGGGGTTTAGGGGGTTTAGAATTTTGATTATTATAGTTTCGAATTTGTTTCGTATTTCGTGCTTCGTACTTCGCCCCGATTCTCCAAAATCATGTGGAACATTCCTATGCAAATCGGAACGGGGCGTCCCGTATGTTAATCGGGACGGATTTAGTTCGTTTGCTTATTGTCTTTTTTAATTATTGGAATTTTTTTGGTCATTGTATCTTGGTTATTGGTTATTCGGCTTTACTTTTTACTTTTTAGCTCTTAGCTCTTAGCTTTTCATCCCGGCTTGACAAAAACCAGGATATCAGTGATGATATAGCTCGGTATATCTCTGGTGATATTACCAGAAATAAAAAGGGGCTTCGATGACAATTCCCTCGAAGGTAAATTATCGGCTGACCGCGCTGCTATTAATATCGGCAGCCGTGTTTATTGCACTTCCTTCCGGTTGTTCCGATCGGGATAATTCAGCGGGTGCATCTCCCGAAGAAGTAAATCTGACCGTTTCTGCCGCGGCCAGCCTTTCTGATGTTTTGAAAGAAATTGACAAACTCTACACTCAAAACGAGACCAACGTGATTATTACGACGAACTTTGCCTCTTCCGGAACCCTGCAGACACAAATTGAAAACGGGGCGCCGGTGGACATATTCATCTCAGCGGCCCCGACTCAGATGGACAATCTGCAAAAGAAAGATTTGCTGTTGAATGATACCCGCATAAATCTGCTCAACAATAAAGTCGTCGTGGTCGTTCCCGCTGACAGTACGCTTGATATTTCCAGCTTCAGAGACCTTGCATGGGATAAGGTGAAAAAGATAGCTGTTGGCGACCCAAAATCGGTCCCCGCTGGAACTTACACGCAGGAAACCTTCGATCACCTCGGCATTACCGCCAAAATAGTACCGAAGGAAGTACTGGTAGGCGACGTGCGGCAAGTCCTAACCTACGTTGAAAGCAATAACGTCGATGCCGGCATCGTGTATTCGACCGACGCTCAAACTTCGACCAGAGTCAAGATCGTGGCTAGAGCACCGGAGGAAATAAATGCTAAAATCGTGTACCCTGCGGCGGTAGTTAAAGCCAGCAAAAACCCGAACGCCGCAATAACATACCTTGATTTTCTCTCCAGCCCGCAGGCAAAAGCAGTATTCGAAAAATATGGATTCACCGTCATCACCAAATAGCATTATGTGCCGGCATACTTGAGGGCCAGTCCGTGGCAGATAGTTATCTGTCTCCGTTACTGATCTCGCTCAGGACAGTGGTTGTTGCGACGGTAATCACCTTTTTCCTGGGGATTGCCGCCGCCCGCTGGATGGCACATTACAACGGCAAATTCAAAAACCTGATCGATGGATTATTTATATCCCCTCTAGTCCTCCCGCCGACTGTGGTCGGGCTTGGACTCCTGCTGCTGTTCGGTAAAAACGGTCCCATCGGAGCACTTCTTTCGATCTTCGATACCACCATCGTTTTTTCATGGCCGGCTACCGTGATAACGGCCACGGTTATGTCATTCCCTCTCATGTATATGACGTCTCTGGGAGCCTTCGAACAAGTAGACAGTCATATCGAAGACGCTGCCAGGACGTTAGGAGCCTCGGAATGGCGAGTCTTCTGGTCGGTTACCATGCCACTAGCCTGGTCCGGAGTCGCCGCCGCCACCGTGCTCTCGCTGGCGCGTTGCCTGGGCGAGTTCGGAGCAACCCTGATGCTGGCCGGAAACATTCCCGGGAAAACCACCACCATTCCTATTGCCATCTATTTTTCAATACAGGCGGGAGATCTGAATCAGGCGCTCGTTTTCGTCGGAATAGTACTGGTTATTGCCTTCGGCACTCTGGCGGCTACAGCTTATTGGAAAGGTAAAGCCTACTCGGCCAGGATGCCGTTGATGACCCGCGAAAAGGTTGAGTAGGCGTTTATCCAATGTTGGAAATAAAGATAAAAAGCAAACTGCCTGGCTTCACCCTGGACGTATCGTTTTCCGTCAACCAGGAAATACTCGCTATCCTCGGCCCTTCCGGGTCCGGTAAAACCATGACTCTGCGCTGCATCGCCGGTCTAACACACCCCGACGAGGGCTTTGTCAGGCTTAACGGCAAGGTCCTTTTGGATACGGCTAAAGGTGTAAATCTACCGGCACGCCAGCGTAAGGTCGGATTTGTTTTCCAGAACTACTCGCTTTTTCCGCACCTTACTGTAAATCAGAATATCGCCTACGGCATCAGACATTTACCCGTGAACGAGGCTAACGATAAAGTCTCCGACTTGCTGGACAAAATGCATGTTAAGCAACTCGGAGACAGATTGCCCAGGCATTTGTCTGCCGGTCAACAGCAGCGGGTAGCTGTCGCACGAGCTCTGGCCCCCGAACCCGACGTCCTGCTGCTGGACGAACCCTTTTCCGCTTTGGACACTATGGTCAAGGAACGCATGTACCTTGTGCTCCAGGCAGTCCAGCATTTCTTCAAAGGCGACATGCTGTTCGTGACCCACGACCTCTCGGAAGGTTACAAACTTAGTTCGAGAATCGCGGTATTCGAGTCGGGACGCATCGTGCAGCATGACCACAAAGAGAGGGTAATTTTCAACCCATCGAATAATACCGTCGCCAGACTGGTCGGATTCAAGAACCTGATGGCGGGTACCGTTACTGAGATTAACGAAACTGCCGCGGTGATAAAAGTGCCCGAGCTTGGTCCGGTAAAGACGGTTATATCGAAGAATACCGGGCTGGCGGTGAACCAGCGGGTAACGGTAGGTATCCGGCCTGAATACATTCAAATGCGAAGCCAGCCGGGCGAAAATACGTTCGAAAGTACGCTTGACCGCAAAGTCGAAGGAGTCACGGCTACCGATTTTTATTTCCTGGCAAGCAAACCTGGAACAACTCCCCATTCAATTATGGCAATATTATCCAAGCCGGAATCTGCTTTAGTGCGGGAAGGCCGACCGAACCACCTGTACTTCCCGCCGGAACACGTGGTCGTGATCGCGGAATAGAATCATGCCCGACACGCGGTTCAGGCTTTATATCGATAGTCATTCTGAGGAGCCCCGACGCGTCGGGGTGACGAAGAATATCGGGGTGGGGGTGACATGCAGCTTTTTACTTTTAGCGAAACCCTTGCACTATAAGCTGCTATGATTTCCCTCATCGTTCTGGCGTGTGTCTTTATTCTTATTGCCGTAAGAAGGTTAGGTAACCTTCGGCTCCAGATATGGCAAATCATGGCTTTAGGGGCGGCCGCCGTCTTGGTTACGGGACAGATCGGCCCGCTCAATGCCTTAAAAGCGGTTAATCTCGACGTCCTGTTTTTTCTCTTCGGTATGTTCATTGTCGGGGAGGCACTCGAGTCGAGCGGCTATCTTTCGCAGCTATCATACCGGGTCTTCAGCAAAGCACGTTCGCTGGACACACTCGTCCTGTCCATACTTTTCGTCATGGGGTTGATGTCTGCTTTTCTGATGAACGATACACTCGCCATTATCGGCACACCGGTAGTGCTTCTGCTGGCAAAACGAGCGAATACTACCCCCAAAATATTAATGTTGTCGCTCGCTTTCGCTATCACCATAGGCAGCGTTGCCAGCCCCATCGGTAACCCGCAAAACCTGCTCATCGCCGTTAACGGGGAGGTCAGCAATCCCTTTCTCACGTTCTTCCGCTATTTGTTGGTGCCGACAGTAATAAATCTTGTCGTTGCCTGGGCATTTTTGCGGCTTTTCTATCGCCGCCATTTCGATACCCCCCCAATAGTGCATGAACAAGATCCTGTACGCGATGAAAAGTTGGCCTTGCTTTGTAAGGTTTCACTTGGGTTGCTCGTCACATTGATTCTATTGAAGATTGGGTTTGTTTTCACCGGCACGAACGTGGATTTCCGGTTGACGCACATCGCCCTCGCGGCCGCTTTCCCGATCGTTGCTTTCAGCCCCGACAGGCTGGCCATCATCAGAAAAATAGACTGGTTTACCCTGGTATTTTTCGCGGCGATGTTTATCCTTATGGAAAGCGTGTGGGATTCCGGAGTCGTTCAAAGTGTTCTTACCGGCAGCAATCTCGAACTGACGTCGACACCGGTAATATTAGCGGTCAGTATTTTGCTCAGCCAGTTTATTTCCAACGTGCCACTGGTAGCCCTGTACCTGCCGGTACTAGCAAAACTGGGCGTTACCTCCGCAGGATTGATGGCGCTCGCCGCCGGCAGCACTATCGCCGGCAATCTCTCGATTCTCGGCGCCGCCAGCAACGTAATTATTATTCAGAATGCGGAGAAAAAATTCGGGGAAACGCTGACCTTTTTCGAGTTCGTAAAGATCGGCATACCGCTTACCATAGTCAACGCCATCGTCTATTGGGTATTCTTCCTGATCATCCTCGGTTAGTCTCGCAAGGCCTCGCCTTGCAAGGCGAGGCCTTGCGAGACACCCGACTCAAACACAATAAGGTTGTCAGCAAATTCAAGATCATTTTGCTAACGGCAGCCAGAACGAAAAATTACTGCCTTTCCCCGGTGAGCTTTCCGCCCATACTCTGCCACCCTGGGCTTCGACAAGCTGCTTAACAATGGCTAACCCCAATCCTGAACCGCCTGTGCTGCGGGCGCGTGAACGGTCTACGCGGTAAAAGCGGTCGAAGACGCGCGTCAAATCCTCCGGAGAGATGCCGATGCCGGTATCGATAATCGACACGTTAACGCCTCTCGCTTCAGCGCCAAGCCGCACCGCTATTTTCCCGCCTTCCGGCGTATAGTGTATGGCGTTATTAATCAGGTTGCGTAACACCTGTGCCGTTCGTTCGGGGTCTACACTGACCTCCGGCAAATTGTCCGGACCGTCGAGATTTGCTTCAATATGCTTGGAGCTTAATAAAGCTTGGAACGACTCAAGAACCTGCGACGACAATGCCTTCAAATTGACGGACTTTGTCCGGAACTCCAACTGTCCGGCTTCAACCAAAGAAAGCGTACGCAGATCGTCGACCAGCCTCGCCAGAAGCAGGGTTTCTTGATGCAATGAGGCTAAATGGGCGTTGTCCGGCGGTAATAAACCGTCCTGCATGGCCTCGATATTACCCTGCAGAACTGTGAGCGGGGTCCTTAATTCATGAGCGATATCGGCTACCATGTCGCGCCTTTCCTGCTGATCGCGCTCCAAGGTAGCCGCCATGGAATTGAACGCTTTCCCTAATTGGTCCAGTTCGCCGGCTCCGCCGATATTTACCTTCTGTTTAAAATCGCCTTGCGCGACGCGTCCCGCAGCAGCCGCGACTTTGCTCAGCGGAGCAACTATCTGCCGGGTAAAAACGGCACCGAGAACTATAGCGATGACTACACCGGAGATACCGGCGATTAAGAGCGTTTGCCTCAGGTTACTTAGAAAGTCCTGCTGCTCCTGGACGAAGGTCTGGTTCATTACCCCGCCCATCATCCCCTGCATGCCTGCCATGTGCTCTAAAAAAGTGCTGAAATTGCTGGAGGTGTAACGGTAGGTCAATAAGGCGACAAGAACCACTCCCAGGACGGCGGAAAGAATAAATGCCGCGGTAAGTTTTGTCGACAGCCGGTTAAAAAAAGAATTACTCATCCGGCGTTGCGTCCTTAACCTGACTGGCGGGCTGCTGAATCTTATAACCGATGCCGTGGACTGTGATTATTGAGCATTTACCCTCACCGCCAGCAGCAGTAAGTTTGTGCCGCAGATTTTTGATATGCACATCGATGGTACGTTCGTAACCTTCGTAGGTTTCGCCGAGAGCAGTGTCCAACAATTGAGACCGGGAGAAAACTCTGCCGGGCGATTTCGCCATAGCCGCCAGGATATGAAACTCC
>ORJL011901396.1_pt1 | contig 12944 bp, 6 predicted proteins | sample 1779941 | NCBI WGS metagenome assembly ORJL01 (sample SAMEA104232317, study PRJEB22302) | groundwater metagenome | biome: forest; feature: aquifer; material: groundwater | place: USA | collected 2011-08-07 | depth 5.8 m
ATGCGGCGGTTGGGCAGGCCGGTCAGCGCGTCGAAGTAGGCCATTTATTCGAGGCGGTGCTGCGATTCGCGCAGCGCGCTGATGTCGGCTGAGAGGCAGACGTAGTGGCGGGTGCGGCCCTTGTCGTCCCTTACCGCCGAAATGCTGGTCTGCTGCACGTAGAACCTGCCGTCCTTGCGCCGGTTGACCAGTTCGCCGCGCCAGACGCCGCTGTCCATCAGGCTGCGCCACATGTCGCGATAAAACTCGGGGCTCTGCTCGCCCGACTGGAGGAAGCGTGGATTGCGTCCCAGCACCTCGTCGCGGGCGTAGCCGGTCAGCCCCAGGAATGTCTCATTGACGTCGACGATGTCGCCCTTGGGGTCGGTGATCAGGATGCCTTCCTGGGCGTGCGCGAAGACGCCGGCAGCCAGTTGGAGGCGTTCCTTGCTGCGGCGCAACTGGCCGTTGCTGCGGGTGATGGCCCACAGGGCGGCCAGCAGCAGCGCGATGGCGGTGCCGGCGAACAGCATGAGGCGTCGACCGTAGCGGGACATGATGTCGCCCAGTTCGACGGGAAGGTCGGCATAGGGTCCGAGGCGGAATTCGAGGAAAAGGTCGTGCACCGACTGGTAATTCTGCGGCAGGGTCCAGCCGTGAATGCCGGCGGCGGTCGCGGCCGGATGCTGCGGCGGCATGCTCAAGAGGGCGATCAGCAGATCGCGCGCCAGCTCCTCGCTGACGTGGTCGAGCCGGGCGAAAGGCCAGTGCGGATAGAGCTGGGTGCTGTGCAGATAGGGAAAGTTCGCCGTCTCGCGGGCGCCGACTATGCGCAGCCGGGCCGGGTCGAGCTTGCCCGCCGCGGCCATCGATTCGATCAGGTCGGAACGGACGAAGCCGACATCGGCCTGACCCGTCAGCACGCTTTCGATCACCTTGTCCTGTGACTGCAGCTCGATGACGCCGGCCAGGTCGCGGCCGAGGTCGATGCCCGCGGCACGCGCCGGGCGCAGGTGCAACTGCCAGCCGCCGAAGCCCCGGGTATCGGGCGTCGCGATCCGCTTGCCGCGCAGATCGGCATAAGTGTTCAGGTCATCGCGCTCCGCACGGGCGAGGGCGACACCGCCGAAGCGATCCACCGGACCGCGCGGTCCTGCGGTGCGCATGGTGGCGATGCGCGAGATGTTGCCGCCGGCTTCCAGTTCGACATAGTGGCCGGTATTGGTGATCGCCAGGTCGATGCGCCGCTGCGCGACCGCCGGGCCGAATTCCGCCAGGGTCAGCGGCACGATGCTGAAGCTGTAGGGTGCCAGCTTGTCGCCGAGGTAGTTTGCGTGACCCTGCCATTCGGCGCGCGCCCGCTCGGCGCCGCGAAACGCCAGCACGCCGATGCGCAGGGTCTTGCCATCGGCCGCCGGGGTGGACGGTTCCGCTGCGAGGGCAAGGCCCGCCTGCGGCAGCACAAAAAACACCAGCGCCAGGCGACGCAGGCCGGCAATCAATGAACGTGTAACAGGCATGCGGCCATCTTACCCGATCGGGATGGCGGCGCCGCCCGCCCGGGCTGGTGGCGGGTGCGGCTTTGAGCGGCGGGGCGGCGGCTGAGGTACATTTCGCCCATGAACAAGAAATCCGCTCCGGTTTTCCCGCCCGCACCGAATCCAGGCGCGGCCGAGCCGCGCTCGGCGCTGACCGTCGAGATGCTGGCGGCCGCGGCCGGCGCCTCGGCCGAGGACGGCATCTGGCTCGACGTGATCCGCAAGATGGACGAGGTCTACAACGACCTGCTGCAGTACGAAGTGGCGCTGGAGGAAAAGAACGCCACGCTGGAGGATACCCAGCAGTTCATCTCCTCGGTGCTGACCTCGATGTCCGACCTGCTGATCGTCTGCAGTCGCGCCGGAGTGATTGAAAGCGTCAATGCCGCGCTGGCTTCCCTGCTTGGTGTCGATGCGGAGGCACTGCACGGCCGCACGGTATTCGACCTGTTCGCCGACGAGGAATCGCGCCAGCGCGCCGGACGGCTGTTCGCCGACCAGGGCAGCCAGGCCGTGGAGGACATCGAGATGCTGCTGAAGGCCGCCAACGGCAGCGCCATTCCGGTGTCGCTCAACTGCACGCCGCGCTACAACGGCGTCGGCAAGATGCTGGGCCTGGTCATCACCGGCCGCCCGGTGGGCGAACTGCGCCGCGCCTACCAGGCGTTGCGCCGCGCCCACGAGGACCTCAAGACCACCCAGCAGCAACTGGTCCACTCCGAAAAGATGGCCTCGCTCGGCCGCCTGGTCGCCGGCGTCGCGCATGAACTGAACAATCCGATCAGCTTCGTCTACGGCAACACCGTGGCGATGAAACGCTATGCCGAACGCCTGGCCCGCTACCTCGCCGCCATCCACGGCGACCTGCCGCATGACCAGCGCGAGTCGCTGCGCGCCGAGCTGCGCATCGATCGACTGCTCGACGACCTGCCTTCGCTGATCGATGGCACCGTCGAGGGCGCCGAACGCACGCGCGACATCGTCGATGCCCTCAAGCGCTTTTCCGCCACCGACCGCGACGAGCGGCGCGACTTCGACCTGGTCGAAGTGATCGAGCGCGCGGTGCAGTGGGTCGGCACGGCCAGCGGGCCGCAATTCGAGGTGAGCCTCAAGCTTCCCGGCGAACTCCAGGTCACGGGCTCGCCCGGCCAGTTGCAGCAGGTGGTGATGAACCTGGTGCAGAACGCCGCCGATGCCACCGAGGCCGCGCGCGAAAGGCGCCTGGAAGTCGGCGGCCGGGTCGAAGACGACGAGGCCGTGATCGAGTTCCGTGACAGCGGTCCAGGCATCCCGGCCGAGAACCTCGACAAGCTGTTCGATCCTTTCTTCACTACCAAGCCCGTCGGACGCGGCACCGGCCTTGGCCTGGCGATCAGCTACGGCATCGTCGAACGCCACGGCGGCAAACTCATGGCGGGCAATCATCCCAAGGGGGGTGCCCTGTTTACGCTGCGTCTGCCGCTGGCGCGGGCGCTGCCTGCGGAATGAGCGGTATCGATCCGGGCTGCGTCCGCCTGCGGCTCGCCATTGTCGATGGCCGGGTCGGTTCGGTCACGGTGGCCAGCGAGCGTCCGCAAGTCGCGGAAGTCCTGCGCGGCCGTCCGGCTGGCGCGGCAGTGGAATTGCTGCCGTTGCTGTTCGCCCTGTGCGGCAAGGCCCAGGGCCGGGCCGCGAAATTGGCGCTGGCTGCCGCGCGCGGCGACCCCTGCGCGGCGCATCTGGATGCGGGCATCGAGCAGGAAGTCATGCGTGAGCACCTCTGGCGCTGGCTGCTCGACCTGCCGCCCTTGCTCGGCGAGCCTGCCGACCAGGCGGAATTCGCCCGGCTCGCGCGCGGCATCGCCGTGGGCCAGCGCGATACGCTCGCGGAATTCATGGATGGCGGGCACGTCGAGAGGCTATGCCGGCGGCTTGAGGCAATGGATGACCCGGTCGCGCCACGGACTGGCCTGCTGCCGCGACTGGATGCCGCAGCGTCGCTGGCGGCGTGGCCGCAACTCGATGCCGTGGTCTGCGCCCTCCCGCAGTGGCAGGCCCGGGCCGCCGAAACCGGGGCCATCGCGCGGCGCCCGGAGCTAGCCGGGGCAGGGGCCTTCGCCGCGCGCTGGCTGGCGCGCCTGGACGAGTTGCGCGACTGGTCCACCGGCAACGCAAGAGTCGGCGCCGGCGGCACGGCGAGCGCAGTGCAAGTGGAGGCGGGAAGAGGCCGAGCGCTGGTTGATACCGCGCGCGGCCTGCTGATGCACGAGATCGCGCTCGACGGCGACCGCGTTGCGGACTATTTCATCGTCGCGCCCACCGAATGGAACTTCCATCCTGAGGGCCCGCTGGTCGGTTGGCTGACGGGGCGCGATGCCGCCGATCGCGCCGCATTGACCGCATTTGCCGCGCGCGCCGTGGCCGCGCTTGATCCCTGCGTGCGCTGGGAACTGGAGTGGCTGTAGGGCCGACTTCAGTCGGCCGGAGTACGTTGGCGGGCTGAAGTCCGCCCTACGGTCCGCCCTGAGCCCCTTGTTCGCACAAGCTCATCGCCACGGCCTCGGCCACCTTGATGCCATCCACCGCCGCCGACAGAATCCCGCCGGCGTAACCGGCGCCTTCGCCGGCGGGAAACAGCCCGCGCGTGTTGAGGCTCTGGAATTCTTCGTCGCGTGTGATGCGGATCGGCGATGAGGTGCGCGTTTCCACGCCCGTCAGCAGCGCATCATCCATCGCGAAACCGGCGATCTCCTTGCCGAAGGCCGGCAGGGACTCGCGCAGCGCAGCAACCACATAGTCGGGCAGGCAGCGCGCCAGATCGGTCGGCTGCACGCCGGGGGTGTAGGACGGCACGACCGAGCCGAGCGAGGTCGAAGGCCGGCCGGCGAGAAAGTCGCCGACGCGCTGTGCCGGGGCCTTGTAGTTGCCGCCGCCGGCCTCGAAGGCCAGGCTTTCCCAGTGGCGCTGGAATTCGATGCCGGCCAGCGGGTCCGTCTCGCCGCCCGGATAGTCGGCCGGCGTCACGCCCACCACCAGCGCGCTGTTGGCATTGCGCTCGTTGCGCGAATACTGGCTCATGCCGTTGGTGACAACGCGGCCCGGCTCCGAGGTCGCCGCCACCACGGTGCCGCCCGGGCACATGCAGAAGCTGTAGGCCGAACGGCCGTTGCCGCAGTGGTGTACCAGCTTGTAGTCGGCCGCGCCGAGCAGCGGGTTGCCGGCGTTCGGCCCGAGGCGGGCGCGGTCGATCAGCGATTGCGGATGTTCGACGCGCACGCCGATCGAAAAGGGCTTGGCTTCGACATGCACGCCGCGACCATGCAGCATCTCGAAGGTATCGCGCGCGCTGTGGCCGATCGCCAGCACGACATGCGTTGCCGCGATGACCTCGCCGCCGGCCAGGCGCAGGCCGCGCACCTGCCCCTGCTCGATGTCGATGTCCTCGACGCGGCTGCCGAAGCGGATCTCGCCGCCCAGTGCCTCGATCCCGGCGCGCATGTTCTCGACCATGGTGACGAGCTTGAAGGTGCCGATGTGTGGCTTGGCGACGTAAAGGATTTCCGCCGGCGCGCCGGCCTTGACGAACTCGGTCAGCACCTTGCGACCGCGATGCTGCGGGTCCTTGATCTGGCTGTAGAGCTTGCCGTCGGAAAAGGTGCCGGCGCCGCCTTCGCCGAACTGCACGTTGGATTCCGGATCGAGCCGGCCCTGGCGCCACAGGCCCCAGGTGTCCTGGGTACGCTCGCGCACGGCCTTGCCGCGTTCGAGGATCAGCGGCCGGAAGCCCATTTGCGCCAGGATCAGTCCGGCGAACAGGCCGCAGGGGCCGGTGCCGATCACCACCGGCCGTGGCGCGGACGATGTGCGCGGCGCGTGGGCGACAAAGCGGTAAGCGGTGTCGGGCGTGGGGCCGACGTTCCTGTCGCCGCGCAGGCGGTTCAGCACCGCCTTTTCGTCCTTGAGTTCAAGGTCCAGCGTGTAGATGAAGACGATGGCGGACGGCTTGCGCGCATCATGGCTGCGGCGGAAGATCGTGTAGCCGAGCAGTTCAGCGGCGCTTATGCCGAGGCGCCTGAGGATGGCCTCGCGCAGATCGCTTGCGGAATGGTCGAGGGGCAGCTTGAGTTCGGTGAGGCGCATCGGCTACGCGGCGCGATCTTTCCGGTGGGCCTTCACGTAGTCGACATAGGCCGCATCGACGGTCAGGATGTGCTGGTAGAACCAGCCGTTGATCAGGTCCTCGATGCGATCGGCAATCTGGTCCAGGGTCAGGCGGCGCGACTCGTCGAGCAATTGGCGCAGCATGCGGCGGAACTGGCGGTGGAGCTTCTTGTGTTCGTCCAGTCCGGGATAGGCGATTGCGGCGAGCATCGCCTCCTCGTCCTTCAGGTGGGTATTGGCGTAGTCGAACAGCATGGCCAGGGTTTGCATCACGCGAATCTGGTCGCCTTCGCCGCGAAATGACGCGGCCATGTCGAACAAGGCCTTGTGCTGCTTGTCGATGACGGGCAGGCCCGTGACGATGGCCTCCGACCAGTTTGCCTTCGGCTGTTCCATGATCGTGTTCCCGGTGTTCAGCCGGGCAGGGGAATCGGCATCATGGTGACGATTCCGGTGGCGGCGTAGGTGTTGCAGCGCTCGACGAATTCCCGGGTGCTCTTGGGCATCGCGACGCGGGCGCGCGTGATGTGGAAAATCAGGTCGCGGCCGTTGCAGATCAGTTGCGTGCCGAAGGAAGCCACGCGCTGTTCGTGCTCGCTGTCGGGGGCCTTCAGCAGCGGCCGGAAATTGGCCAGGCGTTCGCCGGCGGTGACCATCTCGGCCCAGATGTCGAAGATTTCGCAGTCGGTGCGCAGGGTTTCCACCTTGACCCGGGCAACGTGGGCAAAGTCGCGGATGATGGCTTCGATGCCGGGGAACATCGGCGTGGCGAAGGTGCGCACCATGGCCTCGGCAATGGTGTCGATGCCGCGCATGGCCTGGGCCATCTTGACGTAGCGCGTGGCATAGAAGTCGGCCAGCGGAATCGAGAAGGCGCGGAAGGGCTCGCCCCACAGTTCGTCGATGCCTTCCTCGCCGCTGCGGTGCAGCACCTGGGAGCACAGGGCCAGGGCTTCCTGCAGGCAGCGCCCGCATTCGCGCATCAGGTCGTTGGAAGACGAAATCTCGACCCCGGCCGATTGCAGGTCGACCAGCCGGGTGAAGATGTCGGTGGCGCGGTTGAACAGGGCGCCGGCAAACATCGCGCCCTTGACCCGCTTCTTGCCGGGATCGGTTTCGTCGAGGTAAGCCTGCTTCGCCTCGGCCAGGCGGTGGCCGGGAATATTGAGGCCATGCTCCGTGTGGTTGAACAGGCGCCGCGTCAGCGCTTCGATCAGGCGGCGCTTGCCCTGCAGCGTGTCTTCCGGCACCGGATAGGTCTTGATCCAGTAGCCGTCGGTGTAGCTGCGCTCCCGTCCGTCAATGATGCGCAGCGTGCCGTTGGCAATGTCCTGATCCATGTCGTGAGGGGTGTCCTGAGGATGGTGCATTTTGGCGGATATTCAGGCACGCCGGCAACCGGTTTCGCGCGGCGGCTCAGGCGGTGGCGGGCGGCCGCTTCGCACGGCGCGCGGGCGTGACGTATTTCCTTGAAATACGAATGCTTTAGGTCTAATCTTCAAGAAGCCTGCCAGGGACGGGATTGAGCACTTCCCGGGGGGAGGCGGAGGTTAGCCGTGTCCAAGACAGTTCGTCCGCGTCGGTCCTGCGCTTCACCCAGTCTGCTGACGGTACGACAGCGCTTGTCCTGTCTTGCCATTGCAGCCTGCTTCGCCGCCGCCGATACCCTGGCCCTGCCGGTCGGGCCCCAGGTGACCAATGGCACCGCGGCCATCACCCAGGCCGGCAATGTCCTCACCGTCACCAACAGCAACGGCGCCATCATCAACTGGCAGCGGTTCAACATCGACGCCGGCCAGACCGCCCGCTTCATCCAGCCCTCGGCGTCCAGCAGCGTCCTCAACCGGGTGCTGGCCAACGATCCCTCGGTCATCCTCGGCAACCTGACCTCCAACGGCAAGGTCTGGCTGGTCAACCCGGCCGGCATCTACGTCGGCGCCGGCGCCCGGATCGACACCGCCGCCTTCGTCGCCAGCACGCTGAACGTCACCAATGCCGATTTCCTCGCCAACCGGCTGAAGTTCGAGGGCGGGCCGGGCGGCGCCGGCAATGTCGTCAACCAGGGGACGATCACCACGCCGATGGGCGGTAGTGTCTATCTGATCGGCAGCAATGTCACGAATGAAGGCATCATCACCACGCCGAAGGGCGAGACGATACTGGCCGCGGGCAACACGGTGGAGCTGATCGACAGTGCCACGCCTGGCGTCAAGGTCGAGATCACCGGCGCCGAGGGCAATGTCACCAATCTCGGCGAGATCAGCGCCGAAGCCGGTCGCATCGGCATCGCCGGCGTGGTGGTGAAGAACAGCGGACGATTGAATGCCAGCAGCGTGGTCGATGAGGGTGGCAGGATTTTCCTGCGGGCGACGAAGCGGGCCCTGGTCGAGGGCGATGGCAGAATCGAGGCAATCGGCAGCAAGGGCGGGCAGATCGATGTTCTCGGCGAACGGGTCGGTCTCATGGACCGTGCCGTGCTCGATGCTTCCGGCGAAACCGGGGGCGGCAAGGTTCGGGTCGGCGGCGACTATCAGGGCGGCAACCCCGATGTTCAAAATGCGACCGTCACCTATCTCGGGTCGCAGGCCGCAATCAAGGTCGATGCCACAAAAGTCGGCACAGGCGGCACGGCGATCGTCTGGTCGGACGACAGCACCCGGACCTACGGGCACATCAGCGCCCGGGGTGGCGAGCGGGGCGGCGACGGCGGTTTCGTCGAAGTGTCGGGCAAGAAGAGTCTCGACTTTCGGGCCGGCGTCGATCTCACTGCACCATCCGGCAAGGGTGGCGTCCTGCTGCTTGACCCGCAGAATATTCTGCTCGACTCGAGTGTTCAGAGCCCGCCACCCGATAACACCGCGCCGACGCCCGACCTCGCCCTGGCAGACAACGCCGCGGGCACGAGCATCATCCAGGTCGGCGATGTCACCGGCTATTCCGAATTGCGGCTGCAGGCGGAACAGGACATCACCCTGAACAGCGCCCTGAGCATGGCGGCGAACAACAGCGTGGTGTTCGAGGCCGGTGACGATATCAACATCAACGCCAACCTGACTGTTTCCGGCAGCGGCACCATCAGTCTCACGGCCGACAAGGATTTCTCCGGGGTGGGTGGTGCAGCGTCCAACAGCGTTGGCGCCATTACCCGCGGGTCGGCTGCCAACGTCCTGAGTCAAGCGGCCGGCACGGTCACCCTGCGCGCCGGCAGCGGCATCGCGGCGACGGTCAACGGCGCCAGCAACATACTGGATGCGCAGACCACTACGGGCGGTATTGTGCTGGACCACGGTTCGGGAACGCTGGCCATCAATACAAGCACGACTTTCAGCAGCCTGACCCTGACCGGTGGCACCCTGGATGGATCGGGCGACATCACGGTGGCGGCGAGCGGCGCATTCAACTGGAGCGGCAGTTCCGTCATCACCGGCAGCGGCACGCTGGCGACGCTGGCCAGCAGCACGACCGCGCTCACGCCCGGGTTCTCGCAGAACGTTTCGCTGCTCGGCAGCCGCGTTTGGGACAACTACGGCACGGTCAACTTCACGCCGAACGTCGGCACCAACTCGCGCTTCCGGATCGACGACGTGACCGGCGACGGCACGGCGGTGTTCAACAACAAGAGCGGCGCATTCTTCAACATCGACGCAGCGTTCAGCAGCAATCACATTATTGGCGCCGGCACGTTCAACAACGCGGGCACGTTGAACAAGAATCTGGCTTTCACCAGCAGTTTCGAGCCCGGCTTCAACAACCAGGTGGCCGGCAGCGTCAACGTCACCAGCGGAACCTTGCGTTTCGATGCCGGCGGCACCGATGCGGGCAACTACGCCCTGACGAACGGCGCCACGTTGCAATTCAACGGCGGCCCGCGCTCGATCAGCGGCACCATCGGCGGCACCGGCAACGTGACGTTTTCCAAGCCGCAGACCGCCACGGCGGTCTATACGCTTACCGGCGACTACAACGTCAGCGGCACGACAACGGCGGCCCTCGACGATCTCGGCAGCGCCGGCGATGTCTTGTTCAACGGCACGGTGACGAACCTGGGCAGCAGCTATGTCCAGTCGGGCGGCATCACCAACGTGTCCTTTGCCGGAATCACCGGCGGCGCGACCACCGGCTTCCTGAATCTGACGTCGATGACCCTCAACGAAGGTCACCTGACTTTTGCCAACGGCACCAGCCTGACCGGCCTGACGACCCTCACGCGCGCCGGCGGCTATGGCAGCACGCTCGACCTGGCGAATAATAGTCTTTCGCTGGTCAATCTGAATGTAAGCGGCGGAACCATCACCGGCAGCGGCGGCATCACTGTTTCCGGTGCCTTCGCCTTCAGCAAGGGTTTGCTCGGCGGCAGCGGCACGCTGACGACCCAATTGGGCAGCACGACGACGCTCGCGCCGGGATTCGCCCAAACCGCCTCGCTGCGCGGCAGCCGCACCTGGGACAACTACGGCACCGTGAACTTCACCACGCCCGGCGGTGCGCTGACCTACTTCGAGATCGACGACACCTTGACCGGCGGTACGGCGGTGTTCAACAACCAGACCAGCGGCGTGTTCAACATCAATGCCTCATTCGACGACAACCACACGAGCGGCGTCGGCACCTTCAACAACTTTGGCCTGCTGACGAAAAATCTGAATGGCTCCGCCACCCCCAGTGGCTTCAACCCGGTGCTGATCAACCAGTCCGGCGGCGTGATCAATGTCAACTCCGGTACGCTGCGGCTGAACGGTAGCAACACCTACAGCGCCGGCAGCACCATCAACGCCGCCAGCGGCAGCACGCTGCAGTTTGCCGGCGGCACCCAGACCTTCAATGGCAATGCGTCGGTGACAGGCACCGGCGCCACCGTCCTGTTCAGCGGTGGCACCGTCAATACCGCAGCAGCCAACGATTTCTCGATCCTGAACAACAATGCATGGAGCGTTACCGGCGGCACGGTGAACCTCAATGCCGGCAATGTCACCAATTTCGCGAACGCGGTATCGCTGACCGGCGGCGTGCTGAACCTGAATACCGGGAACGCCCATAGTTTCAACGCCGGTCTCGCCTTCGGCAACAACGACTTCAACGCCACGGATAACTTGACCGTGCCTGCGGGCCAGACCCTGGCCATATCCGGTGCCGCTGGTGCGGGAACCTTGCGCGGTTCCGGAACCCTGAATACGCTCGGTCCAACTACGGTGAACACCGGCGGCGTGTGGCTGACCACCAAGACATGGAACAACGACGGCGCGATCACCCTTACCGGCAGCAGTGCCGGCATCACCCTGCGCGATGGCGCGGTGCTCAACAATGCCGCCACCGGTGTCATCAACATCAATGCCAGCGCCAACGCCACTCCGCTGCAAAGCTGGACCGGCAGCAATACCGTCAACAACTCTGGCGTCATCAACAAGCTGGCTGGCTCGCCTGCCAGCATTACCGTCAATACCGCCTTCAACAATCAGTCGGGCGGCGTGCTGAATGTCGACGAGGGCACGCTCGTCCTCGCGGGAAGCAACAGCTACGCCACTTCCAGCGCGATCAACGTCGATAGCGGCGCGACGCTGCAGTTTTCCAGCGGCGCCCATGTTTTCAACAGTGGCTCGGCCCTCAATGGCACGGGCGCAAACCTGATTTTCTCCAGCGGGTCCAGCACCTTCGACAGCGGCGCCAGCATCAGCTTCGATACCGCGATCAGCTTCTCCGGCGCCGCCGCGACCTTCAATACGGGCACGACCAAGACCAACACCGGCACCGTCACCCTGACCGGCGGCACGCTGACCGGCTCGGACAACTTCGTCTTCAACAACCTGGTATGGACCAGCGGCAACATCTTCGGCACCGATACCTCGACCATGACGACGGCGGGCACGGTGACCATGACGGGCGCGGCGGCGGCGACGCGCCTGTCGCAACGCGACTGGACCAATCTGGCCAGCGGCATCATCAACCTCACCGGTGCGGCCAGCGAGATATCGCTGCAGGGAGCCGCCAGTACCACGACGCTGTTCACGAACAATGGCGCCATCAATTACTCCGGCACCACCGCGGGCGCCTGGCCGGTGGCCTGGCGCAGCAGCGTGACGGGAACCACCTTCGTCAACAACGGCAGCTTCACCAAGACCAGTTCCAGCGCATCGCTGCTCGATGTTGCCGCGTTCACCAACGCCGGCATCCTGACCCTCAGTGCGGGCTCGCTGACCGAGCAGTCGGACAGCTTCACCCAGTCCGGCACCCTTAACCTGGCGAGCGGGACCACCTTTACGCGGTCCGGCGGTTTCACCAATACCGCAACCGGGATCATCAGCGGCACCGGAACTGTGAGTGTCGGCGGCGGCGCCAACATCCTCACCAACGATGGCACGCTCCGTCCGGGCGGGGCCAACGTCGTCGGCACGCTGGCTGTCACGGGCAATCTGACCAACAGTGCCACCGGCGCCATCGACGTCGAACTCCTCGACAATTCGACCCAGTACGATGTGATCGCCGCCAGCGGCAATGTCTCCCTCGGCGGCACCATCAAGGTCAGCGACCTTGCCGGCTACCAGACCGTCAGCGGCCATACCTACTCGATCTTCACCTCCGGCGGCACGATCTCGGGCACGCCGGCAATCACATCCAGTACCGGCGGTACTTACACGGGAACCGGCAGCCCGACCTATGTCCTGACCGCCACCGCGAACGGTGCGGCGCAGTTCGTCTGGAGCGGGGCCAACAGCAATTTCTGGGACGACGTGTTGAACTGGACGTCGAGTCATGTGCCTACCGGCACCGAACTGGCGGTAATCGACGGTGCCGGCATCAAGACGGTCGAAGTCCGCAGCACCGGCGGTGCGCAGTCGGTGCGCGGCGTGTTGTTCGGAATCACTGGAGGTTCAGACAATCTCCTGTTGAGCGGCAGTAGTTCGCTCGAAGTGGGACTTTCCGGCATGACCCTGCCTTCCAGTTCGTCGCTGACCTTGAGTGGCGGCACCTTGACGGCGACAGGACCGGTAACTGCCAACGGCAATACCAGCTTGAACTCCGGGGTGCTCAACGGACCAGGTAGTGTCGCTGCGAACGGCATCCTCGGTCTGGGCGCTGTGACATTTACCGGGAGCGGTCCCTTCACCACCGGCAGCACCAGCGTCACCACGCTGAGCGGTTCCCCCACGCTCAATGGTGTGGTGACCTGGAACAACAGCGGCACGGTGGACATTGGCGGTTCGCATCGGGTCCTGATGTACAACGGCGCGGTGCTGAACAACCTGGCTGGCGGCATCATCAACGACAGCAGCACGGCACCCAGTCCGCTCG
>ORJL011395976.1_pt1 | contig 12943 bp, 13 predicted proteins | sample 1779941 | NCBI WGS metagenome assembly ORJL01 (sample SAMEA104232317, study PRJEB22302) | groundwater metagenome | biome: forest; feature: aquifer; material: groundwater | place: USA | collected 2011-08-07 | depth 5.8 m
CCGCCCGGCGGAGGACAGGGGGGGCGCGGCCCCGCCGTACGGGCTGGCGAAGCTCCTCCAGATCCCGCCGCCGCACGCGACGACCGGCAACCCGATCGCCACGCACTTCGAGGACGTCCAGCGGAAGCAGTGCATGCGCTGCCACGTCTGGGCGAAGGGGACGGGGCTGCGGGGGCGGCTGGGGCAGGACGGCGACTACCGCAGCGAGGGGTGCGCGACGTGCCACGTGACGTACGCCGACGACGGCCTCTCGAAGAGCGGCGACCCGACGATCGACAAGTTCCAGCCGGGGCACCCGCTGAAGCACAAGATGACGAGCGCGATCCCGACGCGGACCTGCGCGCACTGCCACTACGGCGACGCGCCGATCGGCCTGAACTTCCGCGGCCTGTCGCAGCTCCCGCCGGGCGCCCCCGGCGGACCCGAGGTGACCGGGACGACCTCCGCGCGCCTGAACGGCGTGTTCTACCTCAAGAACCCGAAGGTGAACCCGCCCGACATCCACCACGAGAAGGGGATGCACTGCATCGACTGTCACACGCAGTCGGACGTCATGGGGGACGGGAACATCTACGGCGAGATGGAGCACGCGGTCGAGATCGAGTGTCAGACCTGCCACGGCACGCTCGACGCCTACGCGACGCTCACCGGCCAGCGCGGCACGGTCCTCTCCCACATCCGCCGCGAGGGGGACAAGTTCATCCTGAAGTCCAAGGTCGACGGGAAGGAGCACCTCGTCCCGCAGGTGAAGAACGTCATCGACCCGAAGAGCCTCGAGTACAACTCCGCCGCAGCGCGCGCGATGAACGACAAGCATCTGAAGAAGGAGGGGGGGCTCGAGTGCTACGCCTGCCACTCGGCCTGGAGCGTCAACTTCTTCGGGTTCCACTTCGACCGCAACCCGTCGTTCACGCAGCTCGACCTGATCTCGGGTGAGCGCACACCGGGGCGGGTGAACACCACGGAGAAGGTCTTCTCGACCTGGAGGAACTTCTACCTCGGCTGGGGCAGTGAGGGGATGGTGTCGCCGTACATGGTCGGATTCAGCACCGTCTGCTCCGCCTACGACAAGGGCGGGAAGCTCGTCCTCGACCAGGAGTGCCCGAAGACGGCGGCGGGGCTCTCGGGGATGACGCTCGTGCAGCACCACCTCCACACGAACCGCGCCGAGGCGCGCTCGTGCGAGGAGTGCCACCGGAATCCCGCGGCGCTCGGGATGGGGTCGGAGAACTTCCGCCTCACGAAGGAATTCGCCTTCTGCGCGGGGCTGCGGGGCGTCGAGGTCGTCGCGATCGACAAGAAGAACGTGGAGAAGAGCCTGCCCGCGGCGACGCTCGTGATCCGCGGGGGCGCGAGGTCGGTGGCGGTCGAGAACGATCCCGTGACGGCGCACGCGCAGTACCTCTTCGCGGCCTGCGGGGCGAACGGGGTCGTCGTCGCGGACGTGCGGAACCCGGTCTTCCCGAAGGAGGTCGCGCGGATCGCGACAACCGACGCGCGGGACGTCTGCCTCGTCGGCAAGCACCTCGTCGTGGCGGACGGCGCGGAGGGGCTCAAGCTCTTTGACGTCTCCGACCCGAAGGGGGCGAAGCCGGAGGGCTCCCTCGACACGGAGGAGGCCCGGCGCGTGAAGGTGCTGGGGTTCACTGCGTACGTCGCGGACGGGCCGGGCGGCCTCGCGATCGTGGACCTGACCGACCCCGCGAATCCGCAGACGATGGCGGCCGTGAAGCTCGGGGGCGAACCCGACGACGCGCAGGACGTCGTGGTGAACTTCGAGGACAGCACGCCCGATCCCGAGCTCGACGCTGGGCGGACGACGGCGCGGAAGATCGCCTACGTCGCCGCGGGGAAGGGCGGCCTCCGCATCGTGGACGTGATGGAGCCGAGGAAGGCGAAGGTCGTCGGCCAGTTCGACCCCGGCCGGCGCGGGGGACAGGGGGCGGAGACCTCCGTCGACGGGATCGCCTTCCGCAGCGTCTTCGACATCGGGACGGAGGGGGGGAAGGTCCCGAGCGAGGAGAACGACTACCTCTATGTCACGCTCACCGTGCAGCGGACCGACGCGAATCCGCTCGGCGCGTTCGTGGTGCTCAAGGTCACCGACCCGCTCGCGCCTGAGCTCGTGGGGCGGATGCAGAACCAGCCTTTCTGCACATGGGTCGACGTGGCGAGCATCTACCAGGTGCCGATCCTGGCGTACGTGGCGTTCGTGTCGAACCCGCGGGGGACGATCACGATCGACGTGACGAAGGCGGCGACGCCGGTGGCGCTCTCTCGGATCGCCGTCTCGGGGGGGCACGGCACCGCGTTCGAGGAGATGCCCCTCGATCGCCTCCTCGACTTCGACGGGCGGCAGCTCAAGGACGTCTCCCACGCCGACGCGCGGCTCTTCACGCGGGAGGAGCTGGTGCGGCTCCTCTCCGTCCCGCTCGAGACGGTGGAGACGAAGTCTCCGAAGAAGAGGGACAACGACGACGGCGGCTCGGACGGCATGGATGGGATGAAGAAATGAGACACGGCCTGCTCGTAGCCCTGCTGCTTGGTTCGCTTGCCCTCGCCGAGGACGGCGAGAAGCCCGAAAAAAAGAAGAAGAAGGGGGACGGCGCGCCGAACCCCGCGAAGGTGATGGCGAAGGTCCTCGTTTTCGAGGACTACGACAAGAACCGCGACGGGAAGCTCATGGGCGACGAGCTGAAGACGTACTTCTTCGACCGTTCCGACGTGAATAGCGACGGGAAGATCTCGAAGGAGGACTTCGAGGCGCTGGACGACCAGAAGCGCCAGCTCGCCGAGAGGCTCCTGGCGCTCGATCGCGACGGCGACGGCGCGGTCTCGCTCGAGGAGTTCCAGGTGCCGAAGCAGCTCGCGAACCGCCTCGACACGAACAAGGACGGGGCCATCTCGAAAGAGGAGGCGGACCCGAACGCGGGGCTCGCCGGCGGGTCGGGCGACACCGACAAGGACATCGCCTCGTTCCTCGAGCGGTTCGACAAGAACAAGGACGGGAAGGTCGGGAGCGACGAGTACACGGGGCCGAAGCAGATCTTCGACCGCGTCGACACCGACCAGGACGGGATGCTCTCGCGAGACGAGATCGCGAAGTTCATGCAGGCGGCGGCGAAGCGGGGCGGCACCACGGGCGCGGCGGACTTCGTGCAGCGCTTCGACAAGAACGGCGACGGGAAGGTGACGAAGGAGGAGTTCGCGGGGCCCGAGACGACGTTCCTGCGCCTCGACGCGAACGGCGACGGGGCGATCACCCCGGCGGACGCGAAGTAGACCTACCGGGGCGCCAGCTCGAGGTAGCGCCGGCGGGTGTCGACCGAGAGCCCCTCGGGGACCATGTCGTAGAGGGTTTTTCCCGCGGCGGTCACGGCGCTGAGCACCTCCTGGTAGTGGTCGTCGGTGATGCGCCGGAACCCGGTGATCGCCGTCATCCTCGCGAGGAGCTGCTTGCCGCTCTCCTCCTGCCCGAGGTACTCGAGCGCGGCGCAGATCCCGTCCCGCTTCTCGATCGGGAACCCCTTGCGGAAGATCACCGGCTCGTTCGGGATCGGCAGTGTCCGCGCGAGGACGCGAAAGGCCGGGTCCCCCGCGGCGTGATCGGCGTAGGTCGCCGCGGCGGCCGCCTTCCCCGCGCGCAGCCGGGCGAGCGCCTCGGGGTGCGTCTTCGCAAATTCGACCTGCACCCGGATTCCGGCGTCCGCGAGCGTCTTCATCGGAAAGACGAACCCGCTCGTGGAGTAGGGGGTCACGAAGGCGACCGTCTGGCCCGCGAGCTCTGCGAGCTTCGTCGGCCCTCCTTGGGCTCGGACGAGGAGGACCCCCTCGAAGGTCGGCTGCCCATTCTTGCGCAGGACCTGGAGCCCCGCCTCGGCGCCGTACTCGCTCCGGGCGAGGAGGTACTGGAAGAGGGGGAGGATGCCCGCGTCGGCGGCCCCGCCGAAGGCGTCGATCCCCTCCACCTCCGAATTCGCGGCCTTCACCTCCACGGTGAACCCCGTGCGCTCCTCCAGGAACTTCGACAGCTCGCGCATTCCTGCGTCGCCGCAATCGCGGGCGTGGTCCGGGGAGAGGACGAACACGACGGGCGTGGTGATGGACCCGACGAACCCCTCCTTCCGCCCCCAGGGGTCGCGGACGGCGAGGATGATACAGCAGATCCCGGCCCCCGCCAGGAGCACCGCCAAGGCAAGCGCGGCGGGGCCCGTGCTCGATCCGCCCCCCCCCTCGACGGGGGCGCCGCTCGACGGGGCGGGGTCGCTGGTCGGGTCCGACATTCCGTGGCCCTCTCTGGTTCGCCGCGATTGTAGTAAGGGGCCGTCGCCTCGTCGATCTTCATCCGTCGCGCATGGATCCTCCCGCGGCCTCCGTCTACGACTGAGAGAGCCCCGGCCCTCGCAAGTTCCTGGCCCGGATCGCCGATAGTCCCGGCGCGACGGTTCTGGAGTTTGATCTCAGGAGGGACCCGATGGGGCGGTATTTCGCAACCGGGCTCGCGCTCCTCGTGGGGTGCGGTCTGACGATGGCGATCGGCGGGTGCAGCTCCGGCTGCGGCCACTGCCACGAGGACACGAGCTGCGAGGCGGAGTGGTGCGAGGAAGAGGAGTGCGACACCTGCTCCCACGAGGAGGTGTGCCACGAGGCGCCCGCGCGCTGCAACGAGTGCGGGCGCTCGCTCCAGGTCTGGTACGCCTGTCCGCACTGCGAGTTCGTCTCGAGCTGGCCGGGCGCCTGCATCCACTGCGGCGCGCCGCTCGAGCAGCGGCATGCGCAGACGGTGGTTTCCCCCGAGGGGAGCTTGGGCAGCCGGTCGTCGTCCCCGGGCGATGGCGGCTGGGGCGCTCAGCTTGCGGCGCAGGAGTCGCAGGTGACGGAGCAGCGCGCCGCGGCGGTGCGGCAGGCCCCCGCGGGCTCGAAGAGCTTCAAGCCCGTCTCGTCGGAGAAGAAGGTCGTCACGGCCGGCGACTGAGCGGAGTGCGGCGGCTCCCGGTAGGGAGCCCTTGCCAGGAATTCGTCGACCCGGGGTCCCTCGCGGGGCCCCGGGCCGTTCGTCCAGGAGGGATCATGCGTCGTCTTCTCGGAGGCGCCCTCGTCGGCGCCCTTGCGATCGTCGGCCTCGCGGCCTGCTCGACTCCCCCGTGCCACCGGCCCGCCCACGCCCGCCCGTTGGAGAGCGGGTACATCTGCCCCATCGCCGGGTCGATCGGCGACAGGCCGGGACTCTGCCCGCACTGCGGCTCCGTCCGCCTCCAGAAGAGCACGGACACGCAAAGGTCGACCGAGGACAGCTACTACGTGAAGTAGCCGGAATCGGCTTGACATCCGCGCCGGACGAGGTAGACTTCCGCGAAACGTCGAGAGATTCCATGACCAGTACCCTCTACAGCCAGCCCAGCACCGCGCAGCAGACCGTGATGGCCTGCATGTGTATGTGTTGTGCCATGTGCGCCGCTGCGGCGGTGGCTGGCTCCTTGGAGGGACTCTCCGGATAGCCTAGGGACCTCCAGAAGCTTACGAAAGCCCACCATCGCACACGGCGATGGTGGGCTTTTTTGTTTGGAGTGAGGACCATGGGAACCCTGACATTGACCCCGACGGCTCCCCGCCTGGCCCCCGAGATCGAGGAAGAGCTCGCCCGCTACGAGGAGAGGGTGCAGGGGCACCTCCGCGGCGAGGTGGGGGCGGAGGAGTTCAAGGCCTTCCGCCTGATGCAGGGCGTCTACGGCCAGCGGCAGCAGGGCGTGCACATGATCCGGGTGAAGGTGCCGCACGGCGACCTCACCCCCGCCCAGGTCCGCCGCCTCGCCGACGTGACCGAGGAGTACGGCAACGGCGTCGGGCACGTGACGACCCGCTCCGACGTGCAGTTCCACTTCGTCCCCCTCGACAAGACCCCGGCGTTCCTGCGTCGTATCGCGGAGGTCGGCCTCACCTCCCGCGAGGCGTGCGGGAACACGATCCGCAACGTCACCGCCTGCTTCCTCGCGGGGGTCTGCCGCTACGAGTCGTTCGACGTGACGCCGTACTCCGAGCTGGTCGCGCGGTACTTCCTGCGCCACCCGCTCGTCCAGGCGCTGCCGCGGAAGTTCAAGATCAGCTTCAGCGGCTGCAAGACCGACTGCGCGCTCGCGGGGATCCACGACCTGGGCCTGGTGGCCACGACGCGGAACGTCGACGGCTCGCCCGACTACGGGTTCAAGCTGTTCGTCGGCGGCGGGCTGGGCGCCTTCCCGATTCCGGCGCAGCTCCTCGACGAGTTCGTCCCCGAGGACGAGTTGCTGCCGCACGTGGAGGCGATCCTGCGCGTCTACGAGGCGCACGGCGAGCGGAAGGACCGCAACAAGGCGCGGATCAAGTTCCTCGTCCAGAAGCTCGGGATCGCGGAGTTCCGCCGCCTCTACCTGGAGGCGCTCGAGGGCGTCCTCCGCGAGGGGAAGCGGTACCCGACGGTGGGCTCGACGGCGCTCGACGTGGAGGCGGTCGACGCGGTCCATCCGCCGATCGAGGGAGAGCCTTTCTCGGTCGCGCCGGTCCCCGCGGGGGCGGCGCCGTTCGAGGCGTGGCGCGCGACGAACGCCCTCGAGCAGAAGCAGAGGGGGTTCTACGCCGTGCAGGTTCTCCTCCTGAGAGGGAACCTCACCGCGGCGCAGCTCCGGGGGCTGGGCGACGTGGCGGAGAAGTTCGCCTCCGGGCGGATCCGCACGACGATCCAGCAGAACGTCGCGCTCGAGTGGGTCGCGGAGGCGGACCTTCGCGCCGTCTACGAGGGCCTCGCGGCGATCGGACTCGGTGAAGCCGGGGTGAGGGGGATCCACGACGTTGTTGCCTGCCCGGGCTCGACGACCTGCCAGATCGGGATCACGAAGGCGATCGAGCTGGGCGCCGTGCTGCATGACCGGCTCGCCGAGAGGCACGCGAAGGAGGCGGACCTTGCGGGCGTGAAGGTGCGGATTTCGGGGTGCCCCAACAGTTGCGGCCACCACCACGTCGGGTCGTTCGGCTTTTTCGGGACGAGCCGGAACGTGGACGGCGAGCCGGTGCCGCACTACCAGGTCCTTGTCGGCGGGAGCGGCGACGGGGAGACGGTGCGGATCGGGAGGCCCGTGCTGCGGGTTCCCTCGGCGCGCGTGCCGGAGGCGGTCGAGAGGCTGATTGCGCTCTACCGCGAGCTGCGGCGGCCGGGGGAGGAGCTGGACGCCTTCTACCGCCGGATCGAGATCGCGGTGGTGAAGGGCCGGCTTGCGGACCTCACCGACGTCCCGTCGAGGGAGATCGACCCGACGGTGCGCGAGGACTGGGGAGGGGGCTTCTCGCTGAAGGGGGTGGGGAAGGGGGAGTGCTCCGCGTAGCTTGATCCGCCGGCGGCGCTGTGGCATCATGGCGCGCTTCCGATCCACGAAGACACACGAAGACACACGAAGAGAGAGACGAATCACCCGCGTGTATTCGTGGATGGACGTGCCAGGAGCGTCGCGATGGCGGAGTTCGTCAAGGTCGCATCGGTCTCGGAGATCCCCCCCGGCCAGGGAAAGACCATCGAGGTCGCGGGGGAGAAGCTCGCCCTGTTCAACGTGGGCGGGACGTTCTTCGCGATCGACGACATCTGCGCCCACATGGGCGCGAACCTCGCGGACGGAAGCCTCGAGGACAAGGTCATCACCTGCCCCTGGCACGGCTGGAAGTACGACGTCACCTCGGGCATCTGCTCCGACGACCCCTCGGTGAAGCAGCGATGCTTCCAGGTGAAGGTCGATGGGGCTGACATCCTGGTCTCGCGCGGGTAGCGCCTTTTCGAGGTCCGCCATGTTCCGCCACCTTCTCCTGGCCACCGCCGTCTCCTGCCTCCTGCTCGCATGCGGCAAGCAGGACGGTCCGCAGCTTCCGTCGGGAGCAGGCTCGGCGAGCGTGCAGGCCCCGACCGGCACGAACGCGACGCCCGCCGGCACGAGCGCGACGCAGCCTGCCGCGGCAGGGCAGGGGGACGCCTCCTGTCCGGCCGATGGCGCGGGCGGTGAGTGCTGCTGCAAGTCCGAGAAACCCGGCTGCCAGTGCGGCCACTGTCAGGGCGTCGTCCCGATCTGTCACTGCAAGCACGAGAAGAAGACCGGCAACTAGAAATGCCCAACGCCAAGTGCGCAATGCGCAGGTAAGTCGAAAGCCCCAATCTGCAAGTACCCCGCTCGCGGTCGCGTCCGGATTGCAGATTGGGCCTTGCGACTTACGTGCGCATTGCGCATTGAGGATTGCAGACTTAGGAGAGGTGTCATGTCGAACGGAACCGACCCGGCCCCCGCTGTCCCCCAGCCCAGCGTCCCGCCGCCGCCCCCCCCGCCGCCTGCGTATCCTCCTGCGCCGAAGCCGTACCTGCTCGGCATCGAGCCGCAGATGGCGAAGATGATCCTCGCCGCGGGGATCGTGCTCTATCTGCTGGTTTGCTTCGTAGAGAACGGAACCGAAAAGAAGCTGGCCGCGAAGAGGGCGGAGTTCGAGGCCATGCAGATCGACAAGCCCGTGAAGCCGACGGAGCCGGATCCCCCCAGCGAGGGCGACTACAAGGACAAGGACAAAGACAAGGACATGAAGGAAGCCTACGACGCGGCGAAGAAGGTCTACGACGAGGACAAGAAGAAGTACGACGAGAAGATGAAGGACTGGAACAAGGATAACGTCGACTGGCTCAAAGACAGCTTCGATCGGAAGAAGGACCAGGAGTCGCTCCAACGTGATGCCGCCAAGCTCCAGGCGGGACAGGGGAGCTGGGCGTACTTCAAGTTCCTCCTGAAGTTCCTCGCCTCGCTCGCCATCGTCCTTGGGCTTGTGCACTTCCTGTTCCATGGCGCCGACTGCGAGCGGGCCGTCGCCCTGTTCCTGCTCGGGACCATGGCAGTGCGGCTCCTCAGCTAGGGGCAGGCCTCCAGGACCTGGATCAGGCATGCTCGGAGCGAGCAGGGGATTTCTTGACCCAACTGGCTCGACTCGTCGTTGGATCGGATGGTCGCGTAGGAAAAGCACTTACAGCGGCCATCCGATCGCGCGGGGAGCGGGTGGTCGAGACGACCCGCCGTGCAGGAATCGAGGGGCCCGATCGCCTCCTGCTGGACCTCTCGCGAATCGGCTCGAATTGGGAGCCGCCCTCCAGCCTCTCCACGGCGTTTATCTGTGCCGCCGTAAGTGTGATGCTGCCGTGCGAGCAGGACCCGGTGGGGTCGCGCCGGGTGAATGTGACGGGCACGCTCGCCGTCTGTGAGCCACTCGTCCGCCGAGGGGTCCACGTCGTCTTCCTCTCTACCAACCAGGTCTTCGACGGCTCGGTGGCTCACCGCCGGGCCGACGACGCCACCTGTCCCACCTCGGAATACGGTCGCCAGAGAGCGGAAGTGGAGGCGACACTCCTTGCGCTTCCTGGAGTTGTGACGGTCGTTCGATTCGGGAAGCTGTTTGAGCCGGGGGACCCGCTCCTCCTGGGCTGGGTGCGTGACCTGCGCGGTGGGAGGGAGATTCACCCTTTCGCCGACCTCGTTCTCGCCCCGCTTTCCGTGCGATTCGCGGTGGAGGTCCTCTTGCGGGTCGCAGACCGCGGAGTTCGAGGCATCGTGCAGGCCTCGGCGGATCGGGACGTGAACTACGCCGACGTGGCGCGGCACCTGGCGCAACGGGTGGGTGCGCCCGCTGAGCTCGTGCAACCGACAACGTCGCTCAGCGCGGGCCTCCCGCAGCATTGCATTCCCAAGCACGCTACGCTCGACACCTCGCGCCTGCGCGACGAGCTTGGCTTGAAACCGCCGGACGTCTGGGCCACGATAGACGAGGTTCTCGAGTTGTGAGCCGATGAGCGAAGGGCGCTGCCACGTCTGCGGAGAAGAGGCCCTCGAGGTCATCCGGGAGTTCTCCTCCCTGATGCAGGTGACCTCGGACTGTCGACCCTGGCGGCGAGGTGGCACGCTCGCCGTCTGTGCCGCGTGCGGGTCCGTTCAGAAGCGGGTCGATGCGGCGTGGAAGACTCAGGCGGAGGAGATCTACCGAGGGTACGCGCTCTACCCTCAGGGCGGGGGCGCCGAACAGGGCACGTTCGATTCGGCCGGTGCGAAACCTACGCCTCGCTCGCGTCGACTTCTGGAGCGCCTGACCCACGATGTCGCCGTGCCGGAGCATGGCCGCCTCCTCGACATCGGCTGCGGAAACGGCGGCCTCCTCCGCGCCTTCCACGAGCTTCGTCCCTGGTGGGAGCTGGAGGGGACGGAGTTCGACGAGCGGGACGGGGCGGCCATTCAGGCCCTGCCAGGCGTTCGAGGCTTTCACACGTGCCCCCCGTGGGACGTGCCGGGGCGGTTCGACCTCATTGCGCTCATGCACGTGCTTGAGCACATTGCGGAGCCCATCCCGTTCCTCAGGAGGCTCGCCAACAAACTGGCTCCTGGCGGGAGGCTCATGGTCGAGTCCCCGAATGTCACCGAGAACCCATTCGATCTGCTCATCGCAGACCATGCGACGCACTTCAACCTGGAGACGCTCTCCTGGCTCCTGGCGAAGGCCGGATACGATTTCAACCGAGTGGCGTGCGATTGGGTCCCGAAGGAGCTTTCGGCACTCGTCCGAGAGGCATCCACCGGCAGTGTGCCGGTTTCCCGACACGCGAGCATCCCCCTTGCCGTCTGCATCCACGCCGTCGCATGGCTCGATGCAATCCGGCGCGCCGGTCGCGACGCGGCGGCCCACGCCAATGGAATGCGGTTTGGGATCTTCGGTACATCCATAGCCGGCAGTTGGTTGCATGCAGAAATAGGCGCGGCGGACTTCTTCGTGGACGAGGATGAAGAGCGGATTGGGAGGTCGTTTCTCGGTCGACCCGTCCTCGCGCCGGCCTCAATCGATCCGGGGGCGATCATCTACGTCGCGCTGGTGCCCAATGCAGCCCGGACGGTTGCGGCTCGATGTGAGCGCCCAGGGGTAACCTACCTCGCCCCTCCGGAGTTGGATGAGCCGGATCGCATGGCGCAGCATAGCGCCAGGTAGTAGTGGGCGAGTGGCGCGAAGCCGGTGTGGACCACCTCGTCGTTCATCGAGAAGATGAAGACGTTGTGGAAGTGCCGGCTCATCAGCCCCTTGAGCCGGGGAGCATCCATGCAGTTGATGTGCCCCTGCCGGCTCGGCTCCGACGCATGCGCCTGCGAAGACAAGCTCGGGGATCCAATGATGAGGACCCCATGTGGCGTGAGTGAGGAGGCGATGTTCTCGACGAACCGGTCCTCCCGCTCCCGCGGGATGTGCTCCAGCACATCGAGGGAGTAGGCGCCGTCGAATTCCCCCGCGACCGGCCCCGCCAGGATATCGTGAAGGAGCACATCGAACTTCCAGCGCTCTTCCATGCGGGACTGCGCATCCTGGACGAAGACCGGGTCGAAATCGATCGCAGTGAGCCTGCCGACCTCGGCGACGACGATGCGCGAGCCCCACGCGTCGGCGCAGCCGACCTCGAGCACGCGCGGGAGCCCGCCGAGCATCTTGGCGACGAACTTGTACCGGGAGAGCACGAACGCGAGGCGCTTCGGGTCCGTGTCCCAGGTCACGTTCGTCATCAGTCCGAGCGGCGTCAGGCCCTTCCTGTCGCGCAGGTCGAGCGTGCACTGGTACTGCGGTTCCCTCGTCCGTTCGCTCATGTCGGGCTCCCTACCGGCCGGCGACGCAGTCGCAGATGCAGTGGAGGATCGCGAGGTGGATCACCTCCACCTTCCCGTAGCTCATCGACGGCACATAGAACGAAAGGTCCCCCCTCGCGCGGAGCGGGTTGTCGGGCTTGAATCCCGAGAGCGTCAGGAGGCGGCAGCCGACCTCGCGTCCACGGTCCGCGCCCCTGAGGATGTTTGGCGAGGCCCCCGACGAGCTGATGCAGACGAGCACGTCCCCGGGCCTTCCCACGAGCCCCACGGGCACCTCGAACACACGCTCGAAGCCGAGGTCGTTCCCGAGGCAGGTGATGAGCGGCGCGTCGTTGAACGCGAAGGCAGGGACGCCCGCGGCGCGGATGAAGTCGGCCGCCTGGTGGCTCGAGATCGCCGCGCTCGCGCCATTCCCGATGAAGAGGAGCTTGGCGCCCGCCGCGTGGGCCTCCTTGACCATCCGCACCGCGCTCTCCATCCCGGCGGGGTAGGTGAGCCTCCCCTCTCGCGTCGACACCTCCAGCTCGCCGAGGAGGCCCCCGAGCTGCGTGAGGTAGGTGGTGGAGTACTCCGCCGCGTTCATGCCTGCCTCCTTGCGATGGCGGGAGGGGCGCCGTCCTTCCACGCCTCGTACTGTTCCGGGGTGCCGATGTCGGCGAGGAACCCGTCGATCTCGTATCCGAAGATCCGTCCGATGAGCCGCGGGATCACCTGCGTCGAGAAGTCCGAGACGCCGGGGCCGAGGTGCGGAGCGAGCGCGGGCGTCCCGAGGTAGATCGCCCCGTTCGCGAGGTTGCCGGGCGGCTCCTCGACCTTCTCGTGGAACTCGACGACGTGTCCCGCCCCGTCGAGCTTCACCACACCGCACGTCCTCGGCGTCGGCGTGCGGAAGAGGGCCATTCCCATGACCGTGTCGCGCCTGCGTCCGGCGCGGAAGGCCGCGACGAATCGTCCGAGGTCGAGGTCGGTGAAGTTGTCGGCGTGGGCGAAGAGGAAGACCTCCTCGCCCGCGACGAATCCCCAGTTCGCGGCGAGCGTCCCCGCGGTCCCGAGGAGCCGCTCCTCGTGCGCGACCCGCACGCGGGCGGCACGCCGAGTCGATCTCAGGAAGGCCTCCACGGCCTCGGCGTGGTGGTGCGTGTTCACGAGGACGTCGCCGAAGCCGTGCCGCTCGCAGGCTGCGAGCCAGTGGTCGAGCAGAGGCCTCCCCGCGATCGGCACCATGCACTTCGGGATGCGGTCGGTGAGCGGGCGGAGGCGGCTCCCGACCCCGGCGGCGG
>ORJL010589309.1_pt1 | contig 12942 bp, 10 predicted proteins | sample 1779941 | NCBI WGS metagenome assembly ORJL01 (sample SAMEA104232317, study PRJEB22302) | groundwater metagenome | biome: forest; feature: aquifer; material: groundwater | place: USA | collected 2011-08-07 | depth 5.8 m
ATTGTTGATATACTACCTGTACAATGATTTTAATTAAAAGGACATGTTATGAATAGATTATATTGTATTACTCTTCTTCTTGCAATCTCACTTACTGCTTTTGCTCAAATTAAGGTGACTGCAGTAAAAGGCGAAGTTTTTGTCCGGTATGGAGCATCAGAATCATGGCTACAAGTTGCTGTTGGTGATATTCTAAAACCCACCGATTCTATGAAATCGGGGAAACATTCATCCGCTGTCATGACAATAGATGACATAAAAAAAATTACTGTTCCCGAACAGGTAATAGTCGATGCATCGGATTTGCGCGAGCTTTCACAAGATGAATTTCTTTTGAAATTAGCGATGGAACAAGTTCGTTCCGTTCCATTACCGGAAAAAGATCAACTCAACATACCACGCACAACAACAATGCATGGTAGTCAAAAAGATACACCGAACTCTCTTTCTTCTACACTCGAATCAGGTGTATTACAACTGAACGGGACAAAAGTCCTTTTTGACAATGGTTACAACGCAACCGGGGTATTAAAAACCAAGCAGGTCTACCGTCTCTATCCCGCTTTAACAAAGCAATTCGAAAACAGGTTATTGGTTGCATCTGCATTTGAAAAATTAAACCTTGTACGTGATGCCTTGAATGAATACAGAGATTTATTAAAAGAGACCACTTCGCCGGAACAACGCTCATCCATCCAGCATAAAGTAGATGAACTGAAAAAGAAAATTGATGGATAGAGAGTTAGTAATAACTTCATTCAGATAGCAACTATTCCGTAACACTAAAAAGGTATTTTGAACAAATACCTTTTTTTTATTGCCTTTCTAGTTTCTGTGGTAATATTCAACACCACTATTGAGTAATACAACACCTCTATAAGCCTATGTATTGAAAATACTTACAACAACCTTCCACTCTAATTATGAAACACTGCTGAGTAATGCAACACATGTTTTTTTATACATGAAATCCTCTTTTATGTAATCCTTCCCTAACTTCATTAATTGCAATAACTTCCGGCAATACCAAAAAAAATATCAGCAACTGATTCTTTGGCACGCTTTTTACATATACCATATGTGAAGTTATATCATTATTGAACATAAGCTAAGGAAACAAAAAAATGACAGTCCTCTTTGTAGTCGCAACCATTATTCTTTTTTTCACCATTGAATGGATTTCACGAAAATTCAAGGCGAAACACGCTTCACAAACTTCTCCAATGCAAAATGTGATAGCACCCTATCCTGTGCGTACACCTGAAGGCATTTTCTTTGCACGCACACATACATGGCTCAATCTTTTCCCCTCCGGGAAACTACAAATTGGAATAGACGACTTTGTCGGGCGAATGATTGAAAAACCGAAAGTCGTTCTCTTAAAGAACAATGGTGACCATATCGAAAAAGGAGACCCGATTCTTCTTCTTCAAGATTCTGAAAAATCATTAACCATCCACTCTCCTATCGAAGCAGAAATAGTCGGCATAAACGACCAAATTGAATCGAGACCGGAGTTATTGAAAGAATTACTCTTCAGTGATGGTTGGGCGTATACATTAAAACCCAAGCGCTTTCTTGATCTACGATCTCTCCTGCTCGGGCCCGATTCAAAAACATGGATGAATATGGAATTTGCACGATTCAGAGATTTTATTTCCACACTCACCGGTGATGCAAGACTTATTCCTGTAACATTACAAGATGGCGGTCCCCCGATGACAGGAGCTATGAGATTAATGGATGAAGAGGCATGGCAACAATTTGAAACAGAATTTTTGACTGAAGGAAGCGAAAAACTTTAAATCTATCATACCGGATAAATTAGTCTTCTAATAATGAAGAGAAAATTGATGTACAGTATAATGCAAAAAGAAGAATTGTCATTATGTTAATTAATCAACATAGAAAATAACTTCAACTATTCTTCTCAAAGGAGATATTCTAACCGAGTATCTCCTTTGTTCATTTTTTAAACAATTTCACAAATGTATTTTTCATTAATAGCATTTATAAACGTTGCATTACTCAACACCGCTATTGAAAAATACAACACTGCCGTAACCCTATGAATTCATTTAAGTTACAATGTATTGTAAGTTTTTTCATCTTCAACGCGTTGATTTATACAACACAGACTCAACACCATTAAAAGTAGTTATCAGTTTACGACCTTGTAATGTGTTGAATTTTAACAATTTATAAGCGTTGAAAAATACCACAGAGAGAATAATATTTGGCACGGTTTTTACATATATAATTGATGAAGTTATTTAACTCATGATTATTTAAACTAAGGAAACAACACAATGACAGTTCTCTTTGTAATCGCAACCATCCTCCTCTTTTTCGGCATCGATTGGGCAGCACGCAGGTATAAAACAAAACAAGTGACACAATCTGCACCACTACAAAACGTTCTTCGCGCCTATCCTGTCCGTACTCCTGAAGGTATCTATTTTTCTCGTTCCCATACATGGCTCAATCTCTTCCCGTCAGGGAAACTACAACTTGGTATCGACGATTTTGTCGGTCGCATGATTGAGAACCCAAAGGTCGTGCTCCTCAAGAAAAATGGAGAACGAATTGAAAAAGGAGAACCGATTATTCTTCTGCAGGATTCAGAAAAATCATTAACAATCCATTCACCGATTGAAGCAGAAGTGCTCAGTATGAACAATCAAATTGAAAGCAGACCGGAATTATTAAAAGATTTGCTCTTCAGTGAAGGCTGGGCTTATACGTTGAAACCAAAACGTTTTGTCGATTTGCGATCCATGCTTCTCGGACCCGATACCAAAACATGGATGAATATGGAATTTGCACGGTTCAGAGATTTCTTTGCATCTCTTTCCGGCGATGCACGCTTAGTTCCCGCAACCCTGCAAGATGGCGGTCCACCAATGACCGGAGCAATGAAAACTATGGATAGCGAAGCATGGCAACAGTTTGAATCAGAATTTCTTACTGTTGAAGAAAGGAGCCTATAATGCTTTCCACAAAAGCATTGCTCATCGACCTCACAATGTGTGTTGGTTGTAACGCCTGTCAAGATGCGTGCAAGGCGGCAAACAATCTCCCAACAGGAGAAGAGAAAAATCTTTCTGCAACAGCATATACAGCATTGAATGAATACAATGGAACGTATGTCCGCAGAATGTGCATGCACTGTGCTGTACCTACTTGCGCGTCGGTTTGTCCAGTCGGTGCATTTGAAAAAACTGCCGATGGACCAGTTCTTTACGATGCAAATAAATGTATCGGTTGCAGATATTGCATGCAAGCCTGCCCATTTCAGGTTCCTCGATATGAATGGAGCAGTACCTATCCAAAGGTTTCAAAATGTATCCTTTGTAAAGATCGCCTTGCAAAGGGATTACCAACAGCTTGCTCCGAGGCATGTCCTACGGGCGCAACAAAATTCGGCGATAGGAACGAATTGATTAAAGAAGCATACGCACGCTTCGCAGCAGAACCGGGAAAATATGTAAATAAAATTTATGGACTTGAAGAAGTCGGCGGCACCACAATCCTTTATATATCAAGCATACCGTTTGAACAATTAGGATTTAAGACAAACTTACAATCAACACCAATGCCCGCCCTTACCTGGAATGTATTATCCAAAATTCCCGGTATCGTTAGTGTTGGTGGTGTATTATTGTACGGAATTTGGTGGATTACCAACCGACGCACAGAAGTTCAGCAATTAGAGAAGAAGCTCGCTCAGATGGAAAAACCTACAAATGGTAAACGTCATGAGTAATAGCATTTCATTTTCTTCTTCCATTGATATAATCCATTTTATCTACACAGTTTTTCAAGGAACGTTATGAAAAAAATTCTTAAACATCTTACACTCTGGAAAATCATTGCGACACTAATTCTTCTCGGTGGCGCTTACTCTACCTATGTCCGTTTTGTTAAAGGATTAGGAGCATCAACAAATTTGAACGACCAGTTCCCATGGGGTATTTGGATCGGTTTCGATGTACTTTGTGGAGTCGGACTGGCTGCCGGGGGATTTACAATGGCGGCAATCGTTTACATATTTAATATTAAACGATTTGAACCAATAGTCCGGCCCACAATCTTAACCGCCTTCCTTGGCTATTTACTTGTTATTATCGGATTAATGTTCGATTTGGGTAGACCGTTACAGATCTGGCATGCACTTATTATGTGGAATCACCATTCCGTTATGTTTGAAGTCGCCTGGTGTGTCATGCTCTATACAACCGTTTTATCATTAGAGTTTGCACCTGTCGTTCTCGAAAAATTTCACATGACGAAAACAGCGAGCATGATACATAAAATCAGCATCCCTATTATCATTCTTGGTGTTTTACTCTCAACGCTACATCAATCCTCTCTTGGTTCATTATATCTAATCGTGCCGGAGAAACTGTACCCGTTATGGTATTCTTCATACCTGCCGGTCTTTTTCTATGTTTCAGCAATTGCCGTTGGCTGTGCCATGGTAATACTCGAATCTACACTTAGCAGTAGAGCATTCAAGCGCGGGCTTGAAATGAACTTGCTCACCGAAATAGGAAGAGTGGGTGTTGTCATGTTATTAGTCTATGCAACAATGAAAATAGTTGATCTTGCAGATCGTAATGCTCTCGGACTTCTCATCCTTCCTCGGACTGAAACATACATGTATTGGTTGGAAGTTGTTGTCGGAATCATTGCACCGGTTATTCTTCTTGCAAACAGGAAAATCCGGGAAAACCCGAACGGGATTTTTACAGGAGCGTTGCTTATCATCCTCGGCTTTATCATCAATCGTATGAATATTACCATTACAGGGATGGAAGGATGGGCCGGTGTTAGTTACTTCCCATCGTGGATGGAACTCACCGTAACTGCAAGCATCATTGTGGTAGGGTTTATCGCATTTACGCTGGCGGCGAAATATCTCCCCGTCTTTCATAAGGAACATCATGACCACCCGGAAGAGAATATCCATATTTTAGAAGAAGATTTACGAACAGTTTCTTTACCCAATTAGACTTTCTGAAAAGAACTATACAGTGAATACATCGCAATCAACAAATTATCCCTTGATTCCCACAGACAACTTTAAGTGTGTCTGGATGAGCGCAGGAGTACTTTCCTATCAGTTGTGCGATAGAGTGTACGAATGCGACACTTGCCCGCTTGATCTGGCAATGAGAAATCATTTTGTGGATAGTTCAGCAAACCATCGACGAAAGGTATCTTCCGATGAAAAGGAAATACTCCACGACGATTATTTGTATAGTCCGCATCATTGCTGGATAAAAGAAGTTGGTTTAAATAGGTTTCGTGTGGGGATTGAACCAATCCTTACAAAGTCACTGCCGAACCCGAAAGCGATAGTATTGCCGATTGTTGGTCAACACTTCAAAAAAGGAAAAGTAACAACATGGGTAATTTACGAAGAGGGGATATTTCCCCTCTTCTCACCCATTGAAGGAGAAGTTATTGCTGTCAATAATAGTATCAATGATCGCCCGGATGAAGCTATCCAGCATCCTTACGAAAATGGTTGGCTGTACATTATACAACCTACGCTTCCTCTTTCTCCTTCGCTCATGAATAGTGTTGATGCATTTCATCTCTATAAACAAGATTCGGATCGATTTAGGGATTTAATAATAAAATCAAGTCAACAACCGGAGTTGCGCGTTGGCGACACAATGCACGATGGCGGGCAACCCGTTGTAACTCATGCCTACGAACTCATTGGGCAGAAAAGGTATGTACAATTACTAATAGAAGTATTTGGTAAACCGTAAGAGTATTACAAAATATCCTTAGTTTAAAAACAAAACTGTCAGGACCATTTCGCTACTGTCATTGCGAAAAGAATCCTGACAGTTCATTTTTAAATAATGCTATCTTCTACCAGGAATATCTGATGGTATAGGTAATTTTCTTCTCTCCATCCTTCTTTATTTTCACAGGGAATTTAATTGTTGATTGATCAACCTTTTCCCAAATACCGTCAAAATTCTGTATTTCCCACTGGCTCCATCTCCAAGGATGTTCATAAATCATAACTTCAACCTGCTCATCTTTATGATTTCGCACCTTGATTTCAATCGTCTCTTCGACTACATGACCATTAGCAAATGTCTTGAAATCTTTTTGAGCGCGTTCACCGACGATATCAAATGCATTGCCTAAATAGAGGCGGATTTCTTCATCTTTTGGAGTATGATCGATCTGGTCTTCCCCTATAAACTGCTCTTTTCCTTCTTCATCCTTCGTATACACACGTATTTTCCCTTTGGGGAGTGCAATACCCAGCCCGGATTTTGTTTCGTTCTTAAACGTTACATACACTCCAACCTTAGGGTTCGATTGCTGTCCGAAACTCTGCTGGGTACGGTAATCATGACTATTCAAATAATAACGCCATTGATTATCCATACCATCATAGATAAATACTTTTTCGCTTTCTACATTCTTACCTGAAGTCAGTTCAATTTGCTTTGTTTCATTATCATTCAAATCCGTATGGCGTTGCAAAGAATACAATTTATATTCAAAAAGATTTGATTGCTTAAACTGAGGCTCTGCTTCACTCATTGTTTTCATCATCATCCCACCCCGTGCAAGTCCGCCATCAAACTGATCGCGTACAACATTCACATCACCGGCTACAAGCTTCAATCCTGCATCCTTAAATGTTGTGCCGGAATTATTTGTAAGAGTAACCCATCCCGTTAGATCAAGTTTTGTGTTATCTTTATTTAACACAACAACATAATTACACAACCAAGAAAGTTGTCCCGCAAGATAACTAACCTCCGTTTTGTGGCTTCCTTCTTTGGTATTATTTACTAACCATTGGAGTTGTGGCTTTAAAATCAAACCTTCGGGAAGCGAAGGTAAAACTAATCTACCAATTGGGTTAATTTCAATCTTCCCATTTACTTCAGCAATAATTGAGTTTGCGGGTGATACCATACCCCATTGATTTTGAGCAGGATCTCCTTTTGCTAGAATCGTACCCTGCACGGTATATTCTTTTTTCGTTTCTTCGTTCACACGGATGAATTCAACTTCTTTCCCGATGTATTTTTCAAGCAGTTTGCTCTGGTTGACCAAATCATATTGATAATTTTGTTCAAGAACCTTCACTGCTTCCGGGTCGGTAATGCTTACAAAATGAACAGATGTCCCATCTATTGTTTGTGGAATATCAGGAACGGTAACTGTACTCATCCCTTTTGGTAAGGTAACTTTGCGTTCTTCCCGTACCAGAGATAGATTTTGATTATAAATGGTAATATCAACCGAGGTCCGTTCTGCTGTGCTTGGTTTCTTGGTAGATTGCCCATACACAAGCATCCCCGAAGTACACAGAGCAACGAAAACAATCGATAACAGCATATTCTTTTTCATAAGTGATTCCTTTTTATTAATAAATAGCATTGAGCAAACGATTTCTTTTCCCTACGACGTATTATACTAAACCGCGGCTAAAAATGTTCCCTGAGTAAGCAATTGCTCTTTCATGAATATTTTTTAGGATTTAGATATTAGCTTTTAGGATTTTCTTCGATGATAAATCAAACTCTAATGGGCAAGATATTTACGCTGCCTCCTGTTCCCTGTATTGCAACTGGTATAATTTATAATAAATCCCGCCAAGAAGTAATAACTCCTGATGAGTACCCATTTCTCGAATTTCCCCTTTGTGCATAACAAGTATATTATCCGCCCGCTGAATTGTTGACAGACGATGGGCAATGACAATAGATGTTCTTCCTTGTAATAATTTCTGAATTGCTTGTTGAATGAGGATTTCCGTTTCCGTATCCACACTTGATGTTGCTTCATCTAAGATCAATATTTTGGGGTGAATAGCAAGCGCACGGGCAAAGGAAATTAATTGCTTTTGTCCGACTGATAATGTTGAACCACGCTCTTTCACCTCAGCATGATATTGTTCAGGCATCGCTTCTATAAAGCGGTTTGCTCCTACAACTTTTGCCGCCGCTTTTATACGTTCCGGTGGAATTTCCTCATTTCCCAGATTGATATTTGATTGAATATCCCCTGAGAATAAAAATACATCCTGCAACACGATGGCAATATGTTTTCTCAAATCAGCCTTGTTGATTGAACGGATGTTAATACCATCAACAAATATTTCACCCTTCTGAAACTCATAAAAACGGCAGAGTAAATTGGTAATTGTTGTTTTCCCCGCCCCCGTATGCCCTACTATTGCTATGGTCTCTCCGGGATTAATTTTGAAGGAAACATTTTTCAATACCCAATCTTCTTTTTCGTACGCGAACCAAACATTACGAAACTCGATTGCACCGTTTATCTTTACATCATTTGTAAATGGTTGACCTTCTCCTGAAGGACTGGAAACAATGGTCGTATCATCTAACAGTTTAAACACACGCTCCGATGATGCCATTGCAGTCTGCATGATATTATATTTTTCTGAAAGATCTCGAACAGGACGCCAAAACATCTCATTAAACTGCAAAAAAGCCATAACAGTACCAACTGTTACTTTACCGCTTAATGCGCTAAAGCCCGCATACCAAAGTAATAGACCAACCGCTACTGCTCCGACAAGTTCAATTCCGGGAAAAAATAATGCATAATAAAAGATAGAACGGATATTTGCATCGCGTAAGTCTCCGTTTATAGAAGAGAATTTTTGATATGATTTCTTCTCTCTGTTAAATATTTGGTCAACAGTCATGCCTGTAATATGTTCCTGCATGAATGTATTGATGCGCGCAAGGTGGATTCTGACATCGCGGTAGGTTTCGCGCGCTTTTTTTCTAAAAAGAAATGTACCATAAAACAACACCGGCAGTACGCTCAATGAAACTAACGCCAATTCCCAGTTCATCGAGAACATAAAATAAAAAATACCGAGAATTGTAAACACATCGCTAAAGACCATAACAATACCCGATGTAAACATTTCGTTCAACACATCGATATCATTCGTTACACGGGTAACAAGTCGCCCGATAGGATTTCTATCAAAGAATCTCAGACCCAGTTTTTGCAGATGTTTGAATGTTTCCATTCGCAAATCATAGATCGTCTTCTGCCCTATCCATTGTGTGAGATACGCATTTACATATTGGATAACACCGCGCAACACAAGCACATAAAAGAACATGACAGCAGTGAGCAATAACCCTGTTTTATCTCCCTGCTTAATATTCACGTCAACCGCATGTTGCGTAAACCACGGACGAATTGCTTCCATGCCTGCAACAATAACACTCAACCCGATACCGATAACAACCTGCCATTTATACGGTTTCAAATACTTCAATAACCGGCTCATCAGCCGGCCATCGTACGCTTTGCCTAATATTTCATCATCTTGCATAGAATCAATTCAAAAGTAAAAAATAAAAAGTAAAAATTCTTATGAATCTACTTATACATCTTGTTAATTCAATCTTCATCGTGTTCTTGATTATTTCTCTTTTTCGTCTTTTGGTTTTTCTTTAGTTTGCTAACGATAGCACCAAGTATTTTCTTAATTTCTTCAGCCTCATTGATTATTGCATCAAGGCGGGTAGGTTTCAACAACTCTGCCGCTTTAATCATTCTCATCCAATAATGCGTTTCACGCGCTTCTTTTAACGCCGTATTCATTTTAAAAATATAATCTTCTGTACTGAAAGCTGCCACTGCTTCTTCAACATTCGCTCCTACAGAGGTACCGGAACGTAAAACCTGATTACCGAGAACTTTCCCCGCTTTGGTGTTCGGCAACTGTTCAGACATTTTAACAACCCGCACACCAAACTCAAATGTTCGATCCCTTATATCCTGTGGCATAACCTAACCTTTTTTACTTTTTTCTTTTAATTTTTTACTTGGAATTATAGTCTTTCCAATTCCTGTTCCAACAACTGTTTCTCATGTAACTCAGCGTAAATTCCTTTTACCGCTAATAGTTCTTCGTGTGTACCTCGTTCAACAATCATGCCTTTATCTAACACAATAATCAAATCCGCTTCTTTCACTGTGGAAATACGATGACTTATGAGAATGCTCGTTCTATTTCTCATTACGGTACGAAGTCGTTTTAAGATTTCTTCTTCTGTATAGGTATCAACCGAAGAAAGTGAATCATCCAATATTAAAATTTTAGGATTACGCATTAGAGCACGGGCGATGCTCGTTCGTTGCTTCTGTCCACCTGAAAGTGTTATACCTCGTTCACCGATAACAGTCTCGTATCCTTTCGGAAATTCTTGAATATCCTTTGCAATTTGAGCTATTTCAGCCGATTCCTGTACATGTTCCTTTGTCCCGTTATCTACGCCATACGATATATTATCAAACAAGGAGTCCGAGAACAAAAACGTTTCCTGTGGTGCATAACCAATATGTTGCCGTAAAACGTCTAAGGGAATTTTCCGTACATCGACACCGTCAATAGAGAGGGAACCTTCTGTGATATCATATAATCTTGGTATCAGATTAACCAATGTTGATTTCCCTGAACCCGTATACCCAACGATGGCAAGTGTGGTTCCTTGGGGAATGGATAAATTCACATCTTTTAATGTTGGAGTTGCCGCGCTTTTATGGGTAAAGGTAACATTCTTAAATTCAATTGATCCCTGAATATCTTTTATTGAATGATCCGTATCAGCCGAATCAACAATATCAGGTTTCGTATCCATTATTTTTCCAAGCCTACCCATTGATGCCGCCCCCTGTTGCAACAGATTTGTTACCCAACCAAATGCAATCATGGGCCATATCAATAATAAGAGATAGCCGAAAAATGCCGTAAGGGTTCCAATTGACATTTGTCCGTTTATTACTTTCATTCCGCCAAAATAAATTGTAATAACGAGTGAACAACCTACAAGTAAAAACATAAGGGGCCACATCAATGATTGCACTTTAGCAAGCATGAGGTTTTTCTTTAGAAACTCTTCCCCAAGTTCATCGAAACGATCAATCTCGTACTGTTCGCGTACATAGGCTTGAATAATTCGTATGCCCGATAAGTTCTCCTGCGCCCGCATCGTTATCTGTGAAAATTGCTGTTGGCGTTCCTCAAACTTTTTATGAATGATCTTCCCTAGCTTATACACTGCATAGGAAACAAACGGAAGAGGAATTAATGCAATCAATGTTAATTGCCAATCGGAATTCAGCATCATAATAAGAGTCATGGTAAAGGTCATGAACGTATCGGTAGGATACATAATGCCGGGACCAAGTACGTTTCGAACCGCTCCTATATCGTTAGTGGCATGAGCCATCAAATCGCCTGTGGGAGTATTCTGGAAGTACGAAAGTGATAATTTTTGTATGTGCGAAAGAAAATCGTTTCGCATGTCAAATTCGATATGGCGTGATACAACAATAATCGTCTGCCTCGTCAGGAAAGTGAAAATTCCGGCAACTAATGAAAGACCGACAACAATCATGGAATATTTAAGCAGGGTCATTGTATCAACCTGCTTAATTTCTAAACCATGCTTTAATTCATCGATGGCAACCCCAACTAATTTAGGCTGAAACACAGTAAACAGATTACTCAAAACTACTGTAAATAAGCCAAATATTAGGGTTTTTTGATATTTTTTGAGGTAAGGGAGTAGCCTTAAAAGCGATTTCATGCTGTTTTGTAAAAACTCATTATTCTTATTCTATAAGATACAAAGTTTAGTGAAAATCTTCTAACTTGGTTTCATCCTCACGATTTCGTAATTTAAAGATTATGGATAGGAAAATCATATCAAATCCACACCCTCCAATAACAAGAAAATGAGTTTTTTATGAAATCAAAGCTATGTACTGTCTTCCTCCTCATCATTCTTTCAACAGTTCTTTCTCTTTCTCAAGATTCTTCCCCTATTGCCACATTTTCACCGGAACACATTAAACTTGGTGATAATATTTCCGTTACGTACAATTCTTCGGCAAAAGAGGCCAAACTCTCCGACGAAAAAGAAATAATCGCTCTCTGCGTTGTTTACAGAGGAGAAGATACTCCATTACTCATGGAGACAAATCTTACACAGAACGGTAGCGAGTGGAAAGGATCCTTTACGCTAACAGAAAAAAACGCACGACATCTGGGTTTCCAATTTATCTCCGGGGACGATTTTGATAATAATAATGGTAACGGTTGGAACATGCTCGTTTATGGTGCTGACGGGAAACCCGTATTTGATGCACATCATTCCCTCGCTCAAATGTACGAAGATGGTGGATCAGTGTTCGGCGAGAACAAAGATCATGATCGTGCGAAAACTGAACTTTCTAAAGAATTTGAATTGTACCCAAACAATCCTGAAGCCCGAATGTTTGAAATTCAACTCAGTGCAGATTTAGAAAAAACTCCTGAGAATACAAGCATCCTTGAATCAAAACTTGATACATTAATCAACATTTATCAGAATGATGAAAAGAAACTGAAACGGATTGCCTTTTTCTTTTCTATGATCGGTGAAGAAGCCGTTGGTAAAGCTATTACCGATAGCGCTATAGCACGAAACCCCAAAGGATATTTAGCGCTACAAGCAAAATTACGTCCTTATACAAGTGAAAAGAATATCGTCAAAGGAGCGGAGATTGCTGAAGCTGTCTTTGCAGAATTCCCGAACATGGAAGAGAAACAAAAACAATCAATATGCGAAAACATTACATTCAAACTCGCAAATGCAAGAGAATTCGATAAAGCTGAAGTGTGGCTGAAAAAAATGCCCGCGCCAAACGGAGTCTATTATAACTACGTCGCTAAAACTCTTACCGATGATAGCGTCAGACTTGAAACTGCTTTGATACTTGCAAAACGTGCAAATGAACTTAACCGCTCATTTGACATCAAAGACAAACCATCCGATATGAGAGTGGTTGAATGGAACGACCAAAACAAATCAAAATTAGCCGCCTCACTTGGCACAACTGGCTATGCATTGATGA
>ORJL011359445.1_pt1 | contig 12942 bp, 11 predicted proteins | sample 1779941 | NCBI WGS metagenome assembly ORJL01 (sample SAMEA104232317, study PRJEB22302) | groundwater metagenome | biome: forest; feature: aquifer; material: groundwater | place: USA | collected 2011-08-07 | depth 5.8 m
ATATGTTCAGTCCGAGCAGCCAACCATCTCTGCCATCCCGCAATGAACTGGCTAAGCGATGTTAGTCTAGGCGAGTCTGCCGCAACTATTTCGGCAGTGGCATCATGACTTTATGGGACAGGCTCCGCGAACCGCCCGCCCAAGGCATCCCCCTTTCCTGGATTCCTGCCTTCGCATGAATGACTGGGGCAGGGTGCTGGGCGGGTACCGCAGGCCTCCGCGCCTGCGAGCGTCTGGCGTTGCCACCGACAGCCACGACGCTTGCGCCGAGCGTGTGGCGTGCACGGCATGCCGTGCCCCTACGGAAACGGCGCCCGCAGTATCATCTGCCTGCCGCTACGGGATTATCCTCGTCGGCAGCCACCGGCCAAAAAGAAAGGGCGTTCGCCGCTGGCGAACGCCCTTTCGTGTCTTCCCGGTAAATAACTTACCTTTTCAGGCGTGACTTGAAGCCAATGCGGCGGGCCACCGGGTATCGGGGCTTCTCTACCCATTCCACCAGCGTCGATGCCAGAAGCACCGAGATGAGAGTGAAGATGAAGGCGAAGTAAGTAAACAGCCAGATCGCCTCTATGTGAAAGAACTTGATCATGAAGAACACCGTCACGCCGGGGCCAATGCACGCGGCCAGTATGGCTTTCTTTCTTTTTGACCATTTCATTTTCGTATTCCTTCAGGGCGAAATAATCTAGCGAACTGCCCGGCAAATAGCTCTACAATAAAGGACCTCATTCGCAATCGCCTGCGCTGATTGTCAAGCACACCAGACACTGCGATAGATATCCACGAGATTACACAGATTTTCACGAGACGTTCTCTTACTTTTCAAGAGCCAGGAGATACCCGGCTATCGGAATTCTTCTTATTCTTGACTATTCCTTCTCGTGTTAATCTCGTGAAATCTGGTGGACCCGTTACCCTTGCTAAATGCAGAATCGTTTGCGCTGATTGTCAAGGTCATTACGAGACACTACACTAACCGCGCGCCGTCTTGGACTGGGCGTCTCCGGTCCCAATGGCGGACGCCAGGCCCTTGGCCAGGCTCAGCATTTCCACGGGTATGGGAATAATAGTGCTATTCCGCTCGCCAGCCATCTCAACCATGGTCTGCAGGTACCGCAGTTGTAAGGCGGAGGGATGCTTCTCCAGGGTCGCCGCCGCGTCGGAGAGGGCCGCCGCGGCGACCTTCTCGCCTTCGGCATGGACGATCTTGGCGCGCTTCTCTCTTTCGGCTTCGGCCTGCCGGGCCATCGCCCTCTGCATGTTCTCGGGAAGCAGCACGTCCTTGACTTCAGCGACGCTGACTTTGACGCCCCAGGGGGTTTCCGTCTGCTCGTCCATGATAGTCTTCAACCGGTCATTGATCTTGTCCCGGTGGGCCAGCAGTTCGTCGAGGTCCGACTGGCCCAGCACGCTTCGGAGCGTCGTCAGAGCGATCTGGGTAGTAGCGTTGAAATAGTCCTCAACCTGTATGATGGCCTTGGCCGGATCGGCCACCTTGAAGTAGACCACGGCATCAACTTTAATAGTGACGTTGTCCCTGGTAATGACTTCCTGGGGCTCCAGGACGATGGTGACGATCCGCTGACTTACTTTAACCAGGTTATCAACCACGGGGATGATCAAATTAAAGCCAGGCTTCCTCAGAGCCACAAAGCGCCCGAACCTGAGCAGGACGCCCGTCTCCCACTGGCGCACCACCCGGATTCCCAGCCAGGCCCAGAGCAACGCCACCACCACCACCGCCGCGATAGGCAGTATGTTATTCACTATTTACCTCCTAGGTTTTATTACCGGTATCTTGTTTTGTTTATGGTAACTTGATTCAGTTACGGCCTTCCGGCCTCGCCCGCTTGCCTCTGGCCACCCCATCCCTCGCCCCTATCACCAGCAACACCATTAGTCCCGTGTAAACCGCGGCCAGCGACACCATGCCCCAGATGAACACCACACGACCGATTTCCATTTTGGTTACCCCCTGTTTCCAACATTTCCGTTCTCATCTTTTGCAGACTACTTAAGCCGCCGTACCGTGTTCGGCGTGGGACTGTTCGGGATGGGACTTGACATACTCATGCGCTTTCTCCGATTCTTCCTCTTCGCCTTCCTTGATCTCCCAGAGGGAAATAATAGGGGCGAACTTGCAGAAGAGCACGTACAGCAAGGCCAGGGCGCAGAACAGGCCTACAGTGATGGATATCTCAGCCCAGCTCGGATGGTAGACCATCGTCTCCCAGGGCAGCCGCGGATTGGAGAGCGAAGGCACCACGATAGTGTAACGTTCGATCCACATGCCGATGTTTATCAAAATGGAAGCGACAAGGCAACCGGTGATGGTCCTGGTCTTGCGGAAAGCCAGAATAAGAAACGGGAGGATAAAGGCAAAGAACACCATCACCCAGTACATCCACATAAATTCTCCCCAGAATTTAGAGTGCAGCACCGCTATGTCCGAGGGTTCGTTGCCATAAATCGAGGTCATTACTTCAGAGCCGGTGAAGTACATCCAAAGTAGAGTGAAAGCCAGCAGCAAAAGGCCGAGGTTGTTAAAATGCACCGGTTTCAAGTAGTTTTCCAGGTGGTAGGCTTTCCGCAGGATAGTCATGGCGATGAGCAGCGAAGCGATGCCGGAGTAGATAGCCCCGATAACGAAATAGGGTCCGAAGATAGCGGTGTGCCAGCCTGGTTGAATGGTCATGGCGAACACCCAGGAAACCACGGTGTGTACCGAAATGGCCAGCGGAATAATGAAAATAGCCATGATGCCAATGGCTTTGCCCAGCCTCTTTTTCTGCAAGTCCGTGCCGGTCCAGCCCAGGGAAAGTACTTCGTAGATGCGCCGCCGCGGGTCCGTCAGCGGCATTCTGTCACGCACCGCGGCGATATCCGGAATGAGCGGCAGAAAGAGGTAGACGATGCTGCCGGTGAAGTACGTCGTTATGGACATCACGTCCCAGAGCAGCGGGGACACCACACGGCCGAAGACGAAGATATTCATCATGCGGTCCGGTCTCCCCAGGTCTATGATGATGTTGATGGGGCCGACCATCAGAGCGAAGACCGTGATGGCCTCGGCGGCGCGGGTTATCGGGCGCCGCCAGGCGGCTTTGGTGACCCGAAGAATAGCCGAAATAAGCGTGCCGGCGTGGCTGATGCCAACGAAGAAGACAAAATTGGTAATATACACGCCCCAGTAGACCGGCCAGCCCAGCCCGGTAACTCCCAGTCCCGAATAGACCTGATAACCCCAGACCATGAGCGCCCAGGCCACCGGGATGAACAAGGCGATGGCGATAATGTAAAAGGCCTTTCCCGTGTGAAAGATAGGCCTGAATATGGCCTCCTCTTTCGCTTCGGGTTGGTTAAATCTTTCCACGCCATTCTCCTTCGGACAGATAGATCACTTTCGGCTGAGTGCCCAGGTCCTCGAGCAGACGGAATGCCCTGGTGCTTCTCTCCAATTGGGCGACCATACTGTTAGGATCGTCGAGGTCCCCAAAGTAGATGGCCTTCGCGGGGCAGGTCTCAGCGCAAGCGGGAATGATGTCCCCGTCCCGAAGGGGCCTGTTCTCTTTCTTGGCCTTGTCTTTTCCGGCCCGGATCCGCTGGCTGCAAAAGGTGCATTTTTCGGCGACGCCTTTGGTCCTGACGTAGACCTCGGGATTCAGCCCGGCCTTCATTTCTTCAGGCCATTCCGGAGCGAACCAGTTGAAATGGCGCCTGGTGTACGGACAGGCAACGGTGCAAAAACGGCAACCGATGCAGCGGGTATATATCTGCGCCACCACGCCGTCCTCATTCTTATAGGTCGCCTGGACCGGGCACACTTTGACGCAGGGGGCCGCTTCGCACTGGTTGCAGGCGACGGGAACGAACCTCTTCTTGATGCGGGGAAACTCCCCCTCTACTTCCGGCAGCATGCGCATCCAGGTGATAGCTCTGCCTTTGGCAGCCTGTTCCGGCCCGGCAGGGGCGATATTGTTCTCTGCCCGGCAAGCCACCACGCAGGCTTCACACCCGGTGCACTTGTCGAGGTCAATTACCATGCCTAATCGCGCCAAACTAGATTGCCTCCTGATAGTATGCAGCCGCTCATCGGTCCGCCCTCGATATTTTCACCCTGGTGGCGCCCCAGGCCGGGACCCCCGCAAGGTAATCCGTATCCGGCGCCACGATAACGCCGGGGTTAATTCCGATATTGTTGGCCCACCGGCCCCAACCCTTGTGACCAAAGCCGACCGGCATATTGACCACCCCGGGCATAGCGCCGGGGTACAGTTTGGCTTTGGCTTTCAGTTTCCCCACGGGAGACTCCACCCAAACGTCGGACCCTTCCGATATTCCCAGTTCGTGCGCCGTTTCCGGGTTGATTTCAACCCAGCTATTCCAGTTCCCGTAAAGGTGGGGAACAAAGCTTTCGGAAAGGAACGGGACATTGGCGTCCCCGCCGGATGCCAGGGGCTTGTAGGTATTCAGGTAAAAGGGATATTCCTTTTCGCCCCCCGACAGGCGCGGCTCCTCGTAGTGAGGCAGGTAAGCCTGATCGCCCTGCGCTTTCACCTTCAACCTCTGCAACAGGATATTCGCCTTGTCGGAAGTAGATCCTGTCCCGGCTTCCGTCTTCGCCAGCGTCTCTATTTTGTTCTTCATGGCCTGCGAATAGAACTCAAATTTCTTCGAAGGCGTCGCGAAAGTGAACCTCGCCGCAGCAGGAGAAACATCGTCCCACCAACCGCCCTGGGCCAACGCTTTCTGCCAGAAGTCCGGGAAGTTACCGGCCTGCGGCGACCCCTTTCCTCTTTGGGCAATCCCCTTCAATGCGTCCTGTATGGCTCCCCTCCCGCTCTTCCAGGGGAAGGAATCTCCTACGCTTCCTCCCAGCATGTGGGCCATCACTACAATGGCGTCTCCGGTGCTGGCGGTATCGTAGAGGGGCTCCATCACTGGCTGGCCCAATCCGACAACGGGATAGCCCGCGGTGGAAACCACTACTTTGTCGTCCCACTTTTCCAGGAAAGTGCAATCGGGGAGAACCAGGTCCGCATACAGTGTAGTATCGTCCTGGAAAGGTGAGAAGCTCACGATAAAAGGGACTTTGCCGAGGGCATCGGTGAAAGCTTTGGCCCCCAGTTCGTCGTAAGCCGGATTGACGTCATAAAGCAACAGCGCGCTGATGCCGTAGGGTGAGCCGTTTTGCAGGCTCCTGGTGAGCCCCTGGCCTGTTCCGGTGGCAAAGGGATATTCATTGCCTCCGGCCCCATCGATGCGGGCATGGCTGAGGCCGCTTCTGGCCGCATTGTCTTTAACGACTTCCGGCCAGGCCGTAAACCCCGGAGAACGCCGTTCCACGATTCCGCCGGCTTTCCCGAAACTGCCCATCAGAGCATTCAGAGAATGGACGGCCCATTGGTTGTAGATGCCGTTAGTGTGCGCCGAGGCGCCTTCACCCGACAGTGCCAGGGAGGGCTGGTAATAGGCGAACTCTCTGGCCAGACGGTAGAGGTCGCCTTCGTCCACGCCGGTTATCTTTGCCACCGCCCCGGGCGAGTAGTCCCTGGCGACCACGGTCTTAAAACCGGCGTGCCGAACTCCGGCGCTATCCTGCCAATCTTCGAACCCGAAAGCCTGTGAGGCAACGAATTCCTGGTTATAAAGCTTTTCGTTAACTATGATGTTGGCCATGCCCAGCGCCAGCGCGCCGTCGGTCCCGGGCCTTACATATACTTGCTCATCGCACTTGGCCGCTGATATAGACAGCCGGTGGTCCACCTGGACCAGCTTGGCCCGAAAGCCCGGCCTGTCCTGCCTGATGGAACCGTGCAGCCGCGCCAGTTCGGCGCTGGGGCCCCACGATTCCGCCCAGGCGGCGCCGAAGAACATGACGTAATTCGAATTGACCATGTCGAAGGCCAGGGGCTCCCGCGACCCCTGCGCCAGGTAATAGGCGCCTGAGGTCAGACCGGAGCCCGGACCGGGTACGGCTAGATTGTTGGGCGAGCCGTAAGCTTCCATGAAGCGGCCGATGAGATCGCCCAGGTGGTCCCCACTTCGCCCATTCATGAACGCCACGGTGTGGGCCTGGCCCTGGTCGCGGAGGGTTCTCAGTTTCTGGACCACGGCGTCCATCGCTTGCGGCCAGGTCAGCGGCTCCCACTTCCCTTCACCCCTCTCCCCGACCCTTCTCAAGGGAGTCCTGATCCGGTCGGGATCGTACAACACCTGGAGAGCGGCCTGTCCCTTGGGGCATACTCCTCCCTGGTTGGTGGGAAACAGGGAGTTGCCCTCTATCTTTATAGCTTTGCCATCGAGGACTTTGACCCGCAAGCCGCACCCGGCATCGCACTGCTGACACACGGTATAGACCCACCGCGCCGCTCCGGGCGGCAAAGGAGAAGTAGCGGCCTCATCCACCACCTGGGTGGCTGCCTCGATTCCCGGAATGCCTCGGAGGACAGCGTATCCGGCAGCGGTGGCGCCGGCGATCTTCAGGAAAGTCCTGCGGCTTAATTCGTACTGTTTGTCATCGTTGGGCATTTTTCAAACTTCTTCGCTTATTTGTGGCAGGTATAGCAATCGGTGGAGGCTTTGTTATCCTCGTGACAATCTAAACAGAATCGCATGAGATCTCGACCGTACAATCCGCCCGCGCCCTTCTTCCCGAACCCGGTCACTACCCCATCGGCCTGGCCGATATCTCCGTGGCAGGTCTGGCACTGGAATCCGGCGGCGATATGGGGCTGATGGGTGTAGACGATGTCGTCGTTGACCGCGAACAGCCGGATCCAGGGTATCTGCCGGCCCTCATCGACGTAGGTCTTTATCTTGGCCGCCTCAGGACTGTCGGTAACTTTGTTCTGGTGGCAGGTCCAGCAGAAATCTTTGTTCGGTATAGTGGCGGCTGCTGACGTCGCTACCGTCGTGTGGCAACCTGTACACTGAAGGAAGGCGCCATGCTTCTGGTGGTTGAAAGCTATGGGCTCGGTGACCGACGGTTTCCCATCCAGGTTGAAGCTGACGCCCATGGCGACCACGCCCAGCACTATCAGGCCGCCGATGAAAATGAGCCACTCTTTCATTTCAAGTCCTTCAAATAGCTCCACAGTGCGTCAAGATCGGACGCGCCAATCTTGTCGGCGCCGTAGCCTGGCATCGGCGGCTTGCCTTCCCTGGTAATCTTGTTGAACTGTTCCACGGTCATCCGGGCGCCGAGCCCCTTAACATCCGGCCCCAGCCCTTTGCCGCCGCCGGGGTGGCAAGCGTCGCATTGCTGGCTGAAGACCTTTTGTCCAGCCCCGGCGCCCGCAACCGCGCCGCCGGAGGGAGCCGGGGTGGTGGTCGCCGGTTTCGGCGCCGCCGCCGGAGTAGTCGGCCGCGGTGCGGCAGTCGTTGTCTGAATAGCCGGTTTAGCTGCCGGGGTAGCTGCCGCGACGGTGGGCTTCTCCCCAACGGCCGCCGGTGCGGCTCCGCTGACGTAGGCCCATAGGCCGGCCACATCCTTATCGGATATCTTGTCAACAGTGAAAGGAGGCATCAACCCTTTGCCCTTGCGCACGACCTGAGTAAAGCTGTCGAGGTTAAGTTTCTCGCCCAGGTTCTTGAGGGCCGAGGCCAGGCCGCCGCCGTTCTCGGCATGGCAGGCGCGGCAACTGCTGTTCAAGACGGCCTGCGCCGCGGCGCTATCGCCGCCGGTGCTGGAATCGACCGGCTGCGCCGAAGGTAGATCTTCAACGATGACCGGAAACGTCTTAGTAAAAGAAGGGGTGGGGGTAGGGATCGCGTAGGGGCCTTCGCGGCAGCTAAGAAGAAGAACCGTGAATCCCGCAAAGGTCAGGCCAGCTAAAATGGGGGACTTGAGTCCCATGACTTGAGTTGCCTTTCTCTCGACTTTTGGACTGTAACCAGTCACTTTTGACTAGATAATAACAGAAATTACTTACAACGTACCTTACATTTCTATCAAATCTCCAAGCTACTGTAATTTTGTTTGTAGGGTTCAGCTTCGCACCAGCCCATCCCTGTAGCTGCGATTGCATTAGACAAAACGTGGTTATTACATTATTATGTATTTATTCGAGGCAGAAACCAGCTATGAAGTTGGGCTTAGAAAACAAGACCTTAATATTCACCGTGGCGATGCTCGTCGTCATTTTCGGGACATTTGGCTATCTTGGCCTGGAAGCCGTAAACCGAAGCACCGAACTGGCGCTGAGTGAACGACTGGCGCTGGCGGAGACAGTCGCTGCCAACATTGACGGGGCGGTTAACTATTCCAGGACCGAACTGGAGCAAATGGCCTCGCGCGCCGCGATCCCGGCCGGGGCAGTCTCCGGAGCGGCTCAGCCACCACCCAGTCAGCCATCTGGTCCCAATAGCTGTCTCACCATGTGTCATGACCGCTCCAGGATAGACGTGTCCACGGTTGGCATGACCGACCGAAGCGGGCGGCTTCTCTCTGTGGAGCCGCATCAGGCGATCAGCCTGGACCAGGAAAAACTCGTCTCCCCGGCAGTCAAGGAGGCCCTGGAGCAAGGCAAGACGACGATTACCGAAATATCGTCCCCCTTGAATCCCGGAGAACTCATGATTTCTATTGCGACCCCTGTCCGCCAGGCCGATGGCACGATCCAGGGGGCCCTGGTCATGGAGATTAACGCCCTGGACAGTGTGGCAGCCATGATCGGCTCGGAAGCATCCCAGGCGGGCGGATATCACATCCAGGTTATTGACGACAAGGGCACCCTCCTCACGGGCGACCAGGGCGGCACTCCCCTGTTTTCGCGGAGCGACCACCTCAGTCTGGTTTCATCCATGTTGAGGACAAAGCAACGCGGATTCCTGGAGCATACGGCCGGCTTCGGAAAAGACCAGGAGCAGCACATCATCGCCTTCGCCCCCCTCAAGACGCTTCCCTGGGGCATCATAGTAGAACGCCAGCCCGACATGACTCTCCTGTTGCCAAACCTTCTCAGGGAACGGATGTTTGTTCTCAGTGTCCTCGCTCTGGTGCTGGCGCTGGTGATGGCGTGGATAGCCGCGCGAAGGGTGGTCAAACCCATCGCCGCGCTTACCCTGGCCTCTCAGAGAATGGCCTCAGGCAACCTGGAGGAACCCATCCAGGTGAGGGGCGAAAAGGAACTGGAAATGCTCGCCAGGGCATTCGATAATATGCGCACCAAGCTCAGAGATTCCCAGGCGCTGGTAGCCATATGGCAAAAGGACCTGGAGCACCGGGTGGGCCAGCGTACCCGAGAACTCTCGTCCCTGATACAGGCGTCTCAGGAATTGAGCGCCAGTTTGGATCTGGCGCATGTAGTACAGGTAATCGTGTCCCGGGCTGGGGAACTCTTCCCCGATGCCGACGCAGGCGTGCTCTTCCTCTGGGACCCAAAAGCCTCCTCGCTGATCTCCGCCGCTTCCTTTGGATTCAAGCCCGGTCTCCCGGCTCCGTTTAGCTTCAAGTCAGGCGAAGACTACGCCGGGCAAGTTTTTGAAAAAGGTGAAGGGACCGCGGTCAGCCCCGCCCACCTCGCTCCCCAGATACTGACCGGTATCTCCATTGAGAACCTGCATCACCTCCGCCCCGACGAGCTCGGCTTCGAGGCCAGGGAGGCCATGGCCGTGCCCCTCATCTATCAAACGAAGCCTATTGGCGGCCTCGTACTTTACAACCTGGACGGACCTTCCAGTTTTTCCCCTGCCGCGCTGCACTTGCTTCAAGGGCTGGCCAACCAGGGCGCCATCGCCGTGGAGAACTCCAGACTTTTCAAGGAGGCCGCCCTAGTCGGCACCTTGCGCGAACTGGAGCGGATGAAGACCGAGTTCGTGGCCAGGGCTTCCCACGAACTGAGGACCCCGCTGACGTCCATCAAGAGCCTGGTGGAAACATTGCTCAGGCCAGAGCTTCACCTGAAGCCAAAAGACCAGAAGGAATTCCTGGAGAACATCAACCGCGCTTCGGACCGGCTGGCCCGCATAATAAGCGACCTGCTGACCATTTCCAAAATAGAGGCTGGCAAACTGGACATAAGACCGGTGCCCACCCACCTGGGCAGCCTGGCCAGCAAAGTCGTTGAGGAGTTTCAGCCGCAATCCGGAGACAGGACAATCAATGTGGCCGTACCTCCCGACACCCTGCCGGTGATGGCGGACCCGGACAAGCTGACAGACGTGCTGAATAACCTGCTGGCTAACTCGGTCAGATACTCACCGCCCGGCAGCACCATCACCATCAGCGCCGAAAACGCCGGCATATCCACTCCGTCACCGGGCCAGGCCGCCGCGGAGCCCGTTGTCATCGTTTCGGTGACAGACCAGGGAGGCGGCATCCCAGTCGAAGAACAGAGCAAGCTCTTCCAGCGATTCAGCCGGCCCGATGTGCCTTCCAGCCGGACCGTACCCGGAGTCGGGCTCGGGCTGTATATTTGCCGTTCCTATGTCGAGGCCATGGGCGGACGAATCTGGGTCAAGAGCTCTCCGGGAGCCGGTGCGACTTTCTCTTTCACTCTACCCGCGGCCGACAAAGGTTCGGTGCCCCCGGAAGGACTGGAAAAGTCACCCTTCGAATCCAGATACGAAAGACTGGCGGAGTCGGTCAGGCGCCGCAAAGAACACTCCGGCACCAGCATACTGGTAGTGGACGACGAACCCGATGTCGCCAGGACAGTGGCCGTCAATCTGGAAGCCAGGGGATTCAAGGTCCTCACCGCTGTCAATGGGGCGGATGGTCTCAAGCTGGCCCGGGAACACCCGCCCGGGGTGGCTGTTCTGGATATCATGTTACCCGACATCGACGGTTTCGAAATCGCCCGCCGGTTGAAAGACGAATCCGCCACCCGCGACATACCGATCATTTTCATCAGCGCCAGGGCGCAAAAGGAAGACCAGGTCCGCGGCATCGAAGCAGGCGCCGCCGAATACATAACCAAGCCGTTCAGCACTGAAGAACTCTGCCGGGCCGTAGAAAACGTGCTAAGAAAGAAACGTCACCAGAATTTGACAAAAGGCGAAACATAGGCCAATATTGTTAGGTGATTTGTAAGGTTAGCGCGCTAACATTAGCTAGTTATGAGGCCAGAAAGGCAGAGGTAAAGTGCTAGTCCATTTTCCCATCGTACTGGTAGTTGACGACGACCTGGCGGTACTCCGTTCTCTCCAGTTGAACCTGGAGGGCGACGGATTTGAAGTGATTACAGCCGCCACCGGACGGGAAGCGCTGGAAAAGCTGAAAGACAAGCTCCCTGATATGGCCATTGTCGACCTTCTGCTGCCAGACATGCACGGCTTCGAGCTATGCCGCAAGATCAAAAGCTTCCTGGACCTGCCGCTGATCATGCTGACCGCGGTGGACACCGAGGACAGCATAGTCCAGGGTCTCTCCATGTACGCCGAAGATTACATCGTCAAGCCATTCAGCTACCGCCAGCTTCTGGCCCGCGTGCATCGCGTCCTCAAGCGAACGCAACAAGTCCTGCCTCAGGAACAGGTGCTTATCCTGGACAAGGACATGTGCATCGATTTCGGCCACCACACGGCCAACGTAAACTCCAAAGAAGTTGGACTTACCCCCTGTGAAACCCGCATCCTTTCCATTCTGGCCCGACATCCCAACACTGTCATCAGCAGTCAGGCGCTCATCGATGAAGTCTGGCCCGACGGAGAAGGCGATGAAGCCCGTCTCTGGGTGAACATCAGGAGGCTCCGCCGCAAGCTGGAAACCGACCCTGACAAGCCAGCCCGGCTGATGACCCGCCGCCGATTAGGATACAAGCTGGTGGTCGCCAGGCCGCCGTCCTCGTCCGTCAACCAGGTCGGAAGTTCCGCATAAATTCCGCCGTCTCTTCCGGAGCGGCCGGATTGATGTAAATCCCTGACCCCAGCTCAAAACCTGCTATCTGAGTCAACCGCGGTATCAGGCGGATGTGCCACAGGAAATAGTCCTTGTTTTCGTCCCCAACCGGCGCCGTGGCAACCATGTAATTGAAATCCGGGTTATTCAACCCCTGGTGCAGCTTCTTGAGCACTTCGCTCATTATTGCAGCCAGACTGGCGAGGTCGTCCCGCGATATGTCTCCGAAGCTGGCATGGTGCTCTTTGGGCATTATCCAGGTCTCGAAGGGCGACCTCGAGGCAAACGGATGAAACACCACAAATTTGTCCGTCTGAATAACGATTCGCTTTTCGGTTTTGAGCTCGAAGTGCATGATGTCCGTGTACAGACATCTCCCTGTCCCATCGAAATACCCCTGGGCCACTTCAAACTGCCGGCGCACCTGAGCAGGGCACACCGGAGCAGCCACCAACTGGCTATGAGGATGCTCCAACGAGGTGCCCGCCGAGGCGCCCTGGTTCCTGAAGATGATAATAAGCTTGGTGTCGTCCAGTTCCTTCAGCGCGTTGTAGCGTTCCCAGTAGGCCCGCCAGATGTCGGTTAACTCTTTGACCTCCATAGTGGCCATGATCCGGTTGTGGACCGGAGTTTCCACGATGACCTCGTGGACACCCACGCCATCCATCCTCATGAAGAAGGAGTTTTCGTAGGTCCTGACCGTTTCGCCTCCCGGCGAAAGCGCGGCGAACTTGTTGGCGAACGCACGTACTTTCCACTTCTTCTCCTGGCCGCTGGCCGCCTCGGCCCAGTAGGTGAGGACCTGCTCCGGTGTCTGGTCCTCCTGGCCGGGACAGAAGGGGCAGGAGGAAATGTAAGTTGATGGGAGGCACGGCCTCGGATCGTGGCTGATGAAGTCGTTCGGCCGCTTCCGCCTCTCCTTGGCAATGATTACCCACTCTCTGGTGGTCTTGTCCTGCCGCAGTTCCGACATGTTTCGCCTCCAATGACAGAAATGAGGGGCTCGTAGCGGCGACCCGGTGGGTCGCCCCGGCGGGCGGGTCACGGAACGCCCCCACGAATTCGTTTCGAACCCGGGCCGTGGGCTCCCCCCCCCA
>ORJL010580374.1_pt1 | contig 12940 bp, 14 predicted proteins | sample 1779941 | NCBI WGS metagenome assembly ORJL01 (sample SAMEA104232317, study PRJEB22302) | groundwater metagenome | biome: forest; feature: aquifer; material: groundwater | place: USA | collected 2011-08-07 | depth 5.8 m
TGAGCCCACCCATGCTCCTTCGCTGCCCCCGCGCGGGGCCAGCGCGAAGTAGATCCAAAGCACTCCTTGAAGAAGCGCGCCATCAAGCGCTGGATCTCCCCCACCGTCTGCTCCCCGAATTCCCCCAGCGGCCGTGACAACCCGAAGGGGATCGCCAGCGACGTGCAGATCGCGCAGGCCATCTGTGTGGAGATCGAGTCGTCGATCGGCGGGCTGTACGACTCCACGCATCCGAGCGCGATGCGCCGGATGACGATGGTCCGCGAATTCTACGCGCGAGGCTCGAACGACCACGACGCAGACAAGAAGGACGCGCCGTCCGCCGAGACGGTCGCGGAGTACCTCGGCGACACGAGCATGCTCAAGCCTTCGGCTTCGATCGAGGGCGTGTGGGTAGACCACAACGTCGTCCAGGGTGGCGCAACGGGGATGCTCATCCACGTGCGATTCAGCGTGAAGCGGACGACGTCGGGTTCCAGGTCAACAAGCGGTAGCCCGAGGCCGATCGGATTCCCCCCGGGCGGACAACCTCTTCGCCGCGGGGCTTGCGCGAACTCCCTGGTTCCCTACACTGGTGGCGCCGTGACGCGTTCGCATTCGAGGAGGAGAAGATGAGGCATTCCTGCTGGTTCCTGATGGCCCTCGCGCTGCTCGCTGGAAGTGTCCGCGCGGAGGAGACGAGCCTGTTCAAGGCCGCCTCCGCGGTCGCCTCGAGGAACGACGACGCCTCCTGGGACCAGCTCACGCAGATCGTCCAGTCGCTGAAGGGCCGGATCGAGAAGGCCGCGGGCAAGGTCCCCTACACGGGGATCGTCGACCTCGACTCGATCCGCAAGCTCTCGCGCGCCACCGGCAAGGAGCAGAACCTGACCGAGGTCCGGTTGGGCGGGCGCGCGGTGCGAACCGGCTACATCAGCAACTCCGCGGTCGTGGTGGACGGGGACCTGAACGACCTGGGCGGCTACATCAACCACAGCGTGGTCGTCGTGAAGGGGAACGTCTCCCTGACGGGGTACATCAACAACTCGATCGTCTTCGTCGACGGGAGCGTGTCGGCGATGGGGTATGCGCAGGACTCGCTGGTCGTCTCGAGCGGCGCGGGAGTCGAGCAGAAGGGCGTGGCCACGCCGGACGGGAAGGGGCTCGACCTGAAGTCGGTGCAGTCGAAGGGTCCCTCGAAGTAGGGCACCATTGCCCCCCTCGGCTCTTCCGTTGGCGAGTTACACCGACCGAATGGTCACCTTCCCGCCGGCCCGGGTCGAGGGCCGTGGGTTCTCATGAGCGATCGCGAGGCGCCTGCGTGCCCAGCGTCGCGAGCTCCAAGGTCCAGCGCCGACAGAGCCACAGGGGGATCAAGCCCAGGACCCCGAAGGAGCAGTCGATCAACTGCCATCCGAAAGGGATGCCGCGGAGGGGACCGGCAATCAGCGCCAGCGGCAGCACCCCGATGCAGGCGATCATGCCGAAGGTGATCACCCAGATGTTGCGCACGGGGTCGCGCCAGGGACCCACGAATGCGACCGCGATGACCAGGTGCGCAAAGGCCAGCCAGTCCGTGCCGTAGGCGAGGAAGGGGTAGCGGGCATAGACCTCGTGCAGGCCGGCGCGAACCGTTGCGATCCACCAGCGCAGGCCACCCAAGCCCTCCGGCGACGCTCCGGCAGGAATGCCCAGCAGGCGGGCGAGCAGGTCCACCTCGCGCTCCAGCGGAAAGGCGGTCAGCCCGCTCGCGATCAACCCGGCGATGATCAGGGCCAGCATGCAGCGGATCCGGCGGAGGAGCGTGGCGCGGCGGTCAGGCATGAATTCCGTCTCGTCCAGTCGAAGGCCGTCTGCCCGGCGGGCCCATGGTCTCGAACCACTCACGAATCGGGGAAAGGCCCTGTGGACAGGCATCAGAGCCCCTCGTTCCGTTCCGTCCTCGTCAGGCGAAGGGGGTAGATTCGGGTGCGGCCCCGGGCGCGGGGCCAGCCGGGGGGGAGGGTGCGAGCGCGCCGCACCATGGGCAGATCCGATCGGCGGCTTCGAGGCTGTCGCAGAATTCCACTTCCTTGCCGCAGGAGACGCACAACGTCGTCGGCGCCGACGGCTCGTCGGTCAGCGTGTCCTCGTCAGCCGCCGAGCTCGCGGGTGCGCTTGCGCGCCGTTGCAATTCCTCATGGATCACCTCGACAGCCGCGGCCTCGTCTTCGTCCGACACGAACACCTCGAGCGGGATGATCGGCACCACGCCCGCGACGAGGAGATGGCTGTTCTCCTGCTCGATCGTTGCGTCGATTTCCGCCGCATCGAGCGCCATCCGGATCGATTGGCCCTCGGTCCAGGACAGGGTCCTGTATACGGACTTCAATTCCGCTCCTCCAATCATCCAGGGGCGGTTGGACTCGATGGAGTCGCCACCTCCCACGTGCCCCCTCTCCCCCATCGCGCGCGAGGCGTCGATGGCGGCGATTCTACCTCCGACCCAAACCGACGGCAACCGCTTCGGAGCCGACTCGCGATCACGGAGGAGGCGAAGCGGGTTCGGGAGGCGGTGCTGTCGGCCCCGCAGGTTCGGGTGAAGTTCACGCCTCGGAACGCGCCAGCGCCTGGGGACGTGGTGACGGTGGTGTTCCGCGAGCTGCCGGTGATCGACCGGTTTGGCGCGTGGCCGCCCGCCACCAGAGGAACACATGTGTGTCGAGGAGAAGGTTCGCCACGCGCCGTCACTCCGCCTCGAACCCGCGCTGGACGTCGGGCGGGAGGGGGGCGTCGAAGTCCCTACCGATGCGGACCTTCCCCTTCCATCCGCCCGGCTTCCTCCGTCGGGATGCTTGCGCGATCGGGACCAGCCTTGCGACGGGGACCCCTGCCTTGGCGATCACGATCTCCTCCCCCTTCGCGACGCGGTTCACGAGCCGGGAGAGGGACGTCTTCGCCTGGTACAGGTTGTAGACGCGGATGGCCATCGGTGCAGGCTCCAGGTTGGTCAACTTGGCCAATCATAGCACCCGCCCCACGGGGTGGCAAGCGGACCCAATCCGCGGCGGCCGGTGGGCGCGACGAGCAGCCTCGAGGCTGGTTCGATCCGCTGCCGCGCCGTCGCGAGGAGGCTGCGACGCACGATTCGCCCGCTCCACTCCGTCGTCGGCATGGCCCTCGAGGCCTACTCCTGGCCGGGGAGCTTCCCCGAACCCTTCGAGGCCGCCCGCCGCATCGCAGAATCCGCCCCGGACGACCAGGTGGGCCTCGTGGCCACCCTCGGCGTGGGCAGGAAGCGGAAGGGAGCGCAGCCCCCGCCGGGGACCGAGACCCCGCCCGCCCCCGTCCCGGCGGAGAAGCCCCACGCGGCGCGCCGCAACCGCATCGTCGCCTTCGTCGTGAAGGCGCGAGGCACCCTCTCCGCAGCCCTCGATCGCCCCGAGGTCGTGTCGATGCTGGAGCCGTTCGGCTACATGCGCGACTCGATCGCGGGACTCCTCGCGCGGGTCCAGGCCCTCTCCGTGAAGGAGCTGGAGCACGAGGAGCTGAAGCGGCAGCTCGTGGCCGCGACCCAGACGATGAACGGCGCGACGGCGGAGTTCCGCGACTGATTCCTGCCGTCGAAGAAGAGGCTCCTGACCGCGCTGAAGGCGCGCGAGGACCTTAAGAAGATGATCGCCGAGGTCGCGTAGGCGACGGGCAGCGGCGCGGGTCCGAGGAGGGCCCGCGCCGCGAGGCCCAGGCGGGTGGGGGAGGGGCGCGTTGTGTCGCCCTTTCAGAGCTCCGAGATCTGGCGTAAGACGGTGATCTCAGGGCTCCGCTTCGCTCCGCCCTGGGCTGTCATGTGACGCCCCTTCGGGGCTTGGGAAGCTACTTCGTCGAGATCGTCGGCGTCGCGCGGCTGAGGAACAGGATCGCGAAACATGTATCCACGACCTTGCCTCCCTTCTCCTCCGTGTCGTCCTTCCAGGAGCCGTCGGGGTTCTGATGGTCCAGCAGGTACCTCGCCCCCTCCAAGTACCAGGCGTGCCCCCCGAACTTCTCCGTCCCCGACAGGTCGCCTGCGCGCTCGAGCGCGTAGAGATAGTAGTAGTGGAAGCTCGCGCCGAACCCCTCCTGCGCCGGGTTCTCCTTCGCGTTCTCCGTCACCGTGAAGTGATCGCCCAGCCACTTCGCACCGCGATCCACCCCCTTGTCCTTCTTCCAATCCTGCCCGAGGAAGTGGTCGCAGATCACGAAGTCGCAGAAGCCGGAGGCGGTCATGCTGCCGTATCCCTCGGGGGCGCGCCCGGCGCCTCCCTTCTTGGTCGACTTGCCCCCCTTCTCCGACTTCCCCTTGTACTCCCAGGAGCCGTCGTCGTCCTGCGCGTCCTGCATCGCCTTCTGCGCGTCCTTCCAGGTGAGGTCGGGGATCCCGCTCCCCAGGTCCGCGCAGGCCCGCAGCCCGAGAATCGCGAACTGCGTGTTCGAGTTGTCTCCCTTCGGGCCCCCCTTGCGGTGAGGACAGTTGATCGGGATCTTCGCCTTCGCCGTCGTGCCCCCCTTCTTGCCCGGGTCGGGCGGCTTCGCGTTGGGATCGCCTCCGCCAGAGACCACCTCCTTCGGCGTCTTCAGCTCCTGCGGCAGGTCGATGTTCTCGCCATACGCCCACTCGCCGTTGTCGCACTGGTTGCAGACGAGGAACTGCGCGAACTGCGCCGCCTTGCCGTCGTTGCCGTCCTGGTGCAGCGCCTCGAGCGCCATCGCCGCGATCGCGACGCGGTAGGTCTTGTGCTTCTCCATCCCGTCGAGATGCTCGACGTCGATCCCCTTCACCCACGCGATCCCCTTGTCGAGCGGGTCATCGCTCCTCGAGAGGCCTGCGTGCAGGAGGGTGAGGACGACGAGCTCGGACTGGGCGTTCGCGTAGCCGAAGTCGGAGCCGCGCCGCTTGAGGTACTCCGCCCCCTTCGCGATGGCGGCGTTGACGTCCTTCTGATCGACGGCGGGAGGGTTTCCCTGCGCGCGAAGGGTCGAGGCGAGGAGAAGCAGCGCGAGCGTCGTGCGGTGCATGGGGGCTCCGTGAAAAAGCCACGGCATGCTACGACCGCGCAGGCGCGCTTTCAACGATGTCGCGCTCCTCGAACCCCGGCCTGAGACTGGGTCCCGCGCGGCGACCGCTGCGACTACTTCCCCTCGACCTGCTTGAGGGCCTCTGTCGCAGCGCTGCGAACGTCCTCGTATTTCGCGAATCCCGCGAGGTCGCGGAGCAGTTCGACCTGCCCGCGCGCATCGGCGCCGAGAATGGCGCAGGCGGCGCAGAAGTCGCGTTCGAAGGTCGCCGCCTCGGGGGGAGCCTCTGCGTCCAACTCGGCCTGGAGTTTGTGGGCGAAGTGCATGAACCCCAGCACCCCGCTCACCGCGAGCGCCACCGCGAGCGACCGCAGCCCCCACCCGCCGTAGAGGAACGCCGACACGACGATGAGGAGGTCTCCGACCGCGGGGAACCACACGTGCCCTCCGATGTCCACCGTCACGAACCGCAGCGAGAGGCCGAGGAACGCGAGGGCGTGCGCGAGGGCCGTGGCATGCATCGGCCTCCACGGCAGCAGGCATCCGAGGACGATCGCCGCCGCGAGCCACGCGAAGTACCGCCAGAGCGCCCCCGCGATCGGGCTCGACTCCGCGGCGCGCAGCTCCGCGATGCGCGCGGCGAGGGGTGCGTCCGCCTCGCCCAGATCCCCGAGGCGCGCCTCGACCGCGTCCGCGTCCTGGCGCGACTCGATCGCCTTCTCCCCGCCCGTCGCCGCGCGCCGGATCGCCGCCGAGGGCGAGAACAGGCGGATCCGAAGGACCACCTCCGGCGGGAGCCGCTTCACGAGCCCGCCGTCCTCGAGCGGCCTTGCGTCGCCGATCATCAGGAGCGCCGCGCCGACTAGGTCGCCCACTGCAGGGGAGGCGTGGCCAAGACCGTGGCTCGGTTGCGTCAGCGTGGCGTGCCTTTCCCACAGCGCGGAGAGCGTCTTCGCGGCCTCCGGCAACGGCGTCCATGCGGCGATGGCGACCATCTCGCCGAGAGGTAGTTGCGATCCGATTCCCGTGCGCACGACCTCATGCTCGATCGCGGCCGCCAGCGCCGCGCGCCAGCGTTGTGAGGCGTCCCCGGTGGTGGCGGGCTCCGGCACCAGCAGCGTGAACGACCCGGACCGCAGGCCGTCCGTCGAGCCCCCGACGAGCCCGGCGCTGAGAACGGCCGCCTCACCGTCGCGGCAGTCCCTCGGGCCGGTGAAGCTCCCCCATCCGCCGCCGAACCGCTGCCCCGTCGTCCCCGTGAACCGGCACGCGCCGTCCTTGCCGCGGACGAGGTCCCCCTCCACCGACAGGTCGAACGCGGATCCCTCCCGCTTCGCGGACTGGGCGCCGACCGTCGCGACGCCGATGTGGAGCGCCGGCGTCTCCGCATCCGCGGGGACCACGTGCGAGAGCTTCGCGCGGACCGGGCCGTCCCCCGACGCCGGGTCCATCTCGATCGGCGCACCGGCGATCGTGAGGAAGATCACGCCATGCGCCTCCCATCGCGCCGACTCCGCCGCGTCCGACAGCAGCGCGCGCGTCTCCTCGATGCCCGGCTCCGGGCTGCCGGGGCGGCACATGTCCACGCTGCGGTACGGGAGCGTCTTCCTCCCCGTCCGGCGCCACCTGAGGAGGAGGGCCGTCGCGTAGGCGCTGCGCGGCGGGTCGTCCGAGCGCAACTCAAGCTCCAACGCGCGGGCCGCCTTGGCGTCGAGCGGCCAGGCGATCTTCAGGCGGCGCGCGAGCGCCTCCTGCGGGCTCGGGGAGGCCGCGTCGCAGGACCCGTGCGCCTCGGACCACCAGCTCAGGCCGAATTCGAGGGCATGAGTCGAGTCCTTCCCGAGGTCGCGGACTAGCTCCAGGACCCTGGACCAGTCGGCCTCCGTCGATCCTTCGTCGAGGAGCCCGGGCAGCCGGCGGACGTACGCGTCGATCACCCCCTGCGGGACCGGGCCCGATTCGCGCAAGGCCGGGGTGACGTAGTTGGACATCTCGTCGGGGAACCACTCCGTCATGTTCGTGCCGATCGAGTCCACCTTGTCGCCCCAGTGCAGCATCACGCGGACGCGGACGTCGGGGGGGATCGCGTCCGCACGGTGCAGGTCGTAGGCGGCCCGCACGGCCGTCCAGGCCCGCGCCGCGTCCGTCCCGGAGGCCTCCGATCCGAGCAGCGCGTCGACGCTGTCCCGGATCCGCTCGTCCTTCATCTCGCGGAGCGCCTTGTCTCCGTCGAAGCTGTGCTTCGCGCGCACGAGCCGCTCGAAGATCGCCTTCGGGTCGGGGGGCAGCGTGTCGACGAGGCGCGCGAGGAGGAACACCACCTGGAACACAGCGCCCGTCGCGAGCACCCAGAAGAGCCTCGACGCCGCGAGCCGCGCGAGCCGCTCGCGCAGCGGCAGGCGCGGAGGCGCGCCGCCGTCGCCCTCGGGCTCGACGAGCGCGCGGATCGCCGCCGACATCTCCTTCATCGTCTGGTAGCGACGCGCGGGGTCGCGCTCCGTCGCGCGGAGGATCAACTCCTTCGTCGCCTGGTCGACGCCCGGGAGCTCGAGCGCCCCCTCCGTCGGCCCCTTCCCCGTGAGCATCTCCGCCATGAGCAGCCCGAGCGCGTAGACGTCGACGCGGTGATCGACCGCGGAGGTATTCTCGCGCTGCTCGGGGGCCATGTACGCGGGCGTCCCGACGACCGCGTCGGTCACCGTGAGGCGCGGCGCGCCCATGCCGATCCGCGCGATGCCGAAGTCGACGACCTTCACGCGCCCGTCGGCGCGCAGGAGGATGTTCTCGGGCTTCACGTCGCGGTGGATCACGCCCCGCTCGTGCGCGTAGGCGAGCGCGTTCGAGACGTCGAGCGCGATCCGCAGCGGGTCCTTGAGTGCGCCCCTTTCCAGGAGGTGGCGCACCGTCTCCCCCTCGACGAACTCCATGACGAAGTACTCGAGGCCCCCTTCGATCCCGCAGTCGTGGATCGCGACGATGTTCGGGTGGTCGAGCGAGGCGAGGATCCGCGCCTCCTGCTGGAACCGCGCCTGGAAGTCGGGGTCGCTGGCATAGTCGGAGGAGATCACCTTCACCGCGACGTCGCGTTCCAGGCGCGTCTGGCGCGCGCGGTAGACCACGCCCATCCCGCCGCGGCCCAGGCGCTCGACGTGCGCCAGGCCCGAGAGGTGCCCGAGGAGGTGGTCCGCCTCCGCCTCGATCTCGAGCGGCGAGGTCACCGCCGCGGCGAAGGCGCACTGCGGGCAGATCGTCGTCGCGGTCTCGCTCTGCGAGTAGCGGGTGCCGCACCGGGGACACTTCGTTTGCGTATTCATGTCCATGGATTAGGAATCCTTCGCCGCCGGTTTCAGGGAATCCCAGAGGCGCGTCAATTCGGCCTCGGCGTCGCCGGGCTCGGAGACCTGCGAAGCGGCCTCCTGGAGCATGATCGCGCGCAGGCGGCGGCGAGCCAGTCCTTCTCGAGGACGCGGGCGAGGAAGCCCTGGACGGAGTCCTTCGCGTCCTCGACGCTGGCGCCGCGGCGGCGGGCGAAGGCGTAGAGGGGACGCCAGTAGGCGGCGAAGAGGGCCTCGAGCGCCTCGCGCCGCGCGGGCGAAGAGGGGTCGGCGGCGCGGACGACCTGGGTCCAGAGCGTCGTGGCGAAGGAGGTGCGGCTCGCGGCGATGTCGGTCTCGTCGGGCATGAGAGGCGAGTCTACTGCAGGGGCGGGGGACGATCCACGAAGACACACCAAGACACACGAAGGGGGGAACTGCAATCGGCGGGAGTGCGAGGTGGCCCATGAGGCATGAGACCTACATGGCACCACGCACTCGACGGATCTGCTCCAGCATCGAGGCGACGGAGCTGGCGAAGACCGCGGTCTCGATAGGATCGGAGTCGTGGTACGTGATGTAGACCGTGTCGGGCTCCGAGGGTCCGGGGCGCAGGTAGATGGGATCCCCGAAGATGCTGGTGGCGATGGGGACGACTTCGAATTCCATCCAGGGCCTGGCGTCGATGAGGCCCTGCGCATCCAGCGGATTGAAAGTGCTCAATTCGTGCGAGTCTGAGTACTCGAGCCCGTCCAACGTGACGAGCGCCCGATCGGCGTACAGCTCGCAAACTGCCTCGGGGGCCGGGCGCTGCAGGTGGCGCTCATAGAACGCCCAATCCGGTCGCAGGAGACGGTCCTCGTACGTACGGCGCTCCTCAGCGAGCTTATCGGGCAAATCACGGTACCTGGACCAGGCGCGCGCAACGCGATCCCTGATCCAGAGGATGATGAGAGGGAGACCGACGAACAGGCAGGCGATCGAGGTGATGACCACAAGGGCCTCACGCATGACCGACTCCGTTCTCGGCGTCTTCGGCGTTCTCGGCGGACCCATTCCCGCCACGCGGGGAGCGCGGGCGCGTCGGGGACGATCCACGAATACGCACGAATTGGCACGAATGGGGGAGACTTGGTGGGAGGAGTGAGATCACGATGTCAGTCCTGAAATCTACGCCGTGCGGCCGCGGGGGGTTGCGGCGAGGATTCGGTCGAACAGCCCTGTCAGACGCTGACGCGCGGCGAGGTCGTCCATCTGGGGCTGCGACCAGCTCAGGACCGAGATCGCGAGGCCGGCCACGAAGACCACGCCGAAGACAGGCACGCACCATCCGACCACGACAAAGGGCAGCAGCCCGAAGGAGTAGATCTTGAGCAGGGCCTCCCCTCGCACGTAGTGGAGTTCCTGGGCCACGCGCCACGCCCAGTCCCTGGCGTCGGAGCGAGTACTCGGATTCGCCTCGAGGACCTCGCGCACGGCCTCGGCGAAGCCGCCTCCTGCCAGGGCCAGGCGCGAGCGCAACCGGTCGTCTCCTGGTTGCTGGATGAGGACGTCGTCCGTCAGGTCCTCGGCCCGATCGATGAGACGGCGGACGCGTCTGCGACCACCAAAGTAGACGAGGAGGGGAAACCCCGCGACCACGCTCGCAAGCGCGAGCGGGATGACGAAGTCCGAGCCGAGCAGCCAGCGGTAGTTCACGGGCGCTGGTCCCTCCCTGTCGGAACGACGGACGATCCACGAAGACACACCAAGACACACGGAGGGGATTCGGTCGGAGAAGTGTCACGCCCGTGATACCAAGCCGTCTCGGGCCCGGTTCAGGGCAGCAAGCACCGCGTCAAGGGGCGCATTCCATTGGACCCCGACCGAAGAGGTGCAAAGCGTGAATCGTGGTACACCGGACTCGATGTCGACCTCCCCCCACATCGATCCGTCGCACCAGAGCTCAGCGACAAGCTTACCGCGCTCGACATCGCTGAAGTATATGAGTTCCATGCCCTTTCCCATGATCATCCCTCCCAGCAAGCCGCTGTGCTCGCGCACACCCGCCGCAGATCACAAGCCTTCGATCCCCTGCACCGTCGCGATCCACTTCGGTGTCTTCAGTGTCTTCAGTGGACCTACTCCCTCCACGCAGGCAGCGCGGACTCCGCATGGACCGGTCAATCCGGAGATGTGTAGTGCACCCCGCGAAGGAGCTTCACGGGCGCAGGCGTGGGAGGAGGGAACGTGAACGTGAGCGTTTCGTACCACAGCGGCTCCTGAGGGTTCACGTAGTGGAGGAAGAAGGCGCCGATCGTGCGATGGGGTGAATCCTCCAGGATCTTCTCCTCCCACGCCGCCTGACGATCTTCCGGCCGCGTACCGGGCCCATGCGCGAAGGAACCAAAGTCGACCGCGGAAGCCGGGCAATCGAACTCAACCACGACCATCCACGCGTTCCGCCAGTTTTCCTCCACCTGCTTCCTCACCTGCTCTGTGCATTCCACGCCCTCAGTCTGCGCCCCGGGCCAGTTGCGAGCGAGGTCCAATTCGATCTGTTTTCGATCGAACGGGACGCGGTGAAGTCCGACGACATGGATGCCAACTCGGCTGCCGCCCTTCTCAGTCACGAGGCCGCTCCTGTTCCTCGCCCTCGTAGGCGTGACTGTAGCTGCGCGGACGGGGGACGATCCACGAATACGCACGAATCGGCACGAATGAGGGAGACGCTGGGATGAAGGGGGCGGCGGAGGGCGAGGCGTGGATGCGCGATCGGGACGATCCACGAAGATACACCAAGGCACACGAAGGGGTGGCTGCGCGCGGCGGCCGTGACGGCCGAGGAGGAGGCCGCTGAGTTGTCCCCATCGTGTGGCCCTGCGAAGACTCCTTCGTGCGTCTTCGTGTGTCTTCGTGGATCGTGATGAGACTCGGTCCTCAGATTTGGTCCTGCTTGTCCACGCCAGCGATCACCCCTCGGCGTCTTCGGCGTCCTCGGCGGACCTATTCCCTCCACGCGGGCAGCGCAGGCTCCGCCGGCACCCCGTCGAGGCGCAGGTGCGCGTGGTTCGTGCCGTCGTCGAAGGGGAGCGAGAGGCGAAGGCCGTGCTCGGCGAGGTCGCGCACAGTCACCATCGTAGCGCGCGTCGTCGCGCAACGGCAGGGCGATCGAGGAGGGATGCTCGCTCGCGGCGAGGATGCCCGCGAGCTCGGGGCGGCGCTCGACGAGCTCGAGGACGTCCGGGGCGCGCGCGGGGCGGGCCGTCGGCGCGTCAGGCGAGCTCAGTGCCCAGACTGCGAGCAGGGCGAGGGCGCAGCTCAGGAAGAGGCGGGCCATGCCGGCAAGCGTCCCGCGTCCGTCCGCGCCTGTCAAGCGGCAACTCCCAGCCGCAACTCCAACCCCAAGCCCCAACTCCAATGAACTCCAATTCCAACTCAAAGCGCTCGCGTAGCGTGGTTGGAGTTGGATTTCGAGTTGGAGTTCGTTGGAGTTGGCTCTTGGCGTTGGAATTCGGCGCGCCCGCCGATTCGAGACCGATCGGTCCCACCCCCGCGCCTTAGTTAGTAGAAGGCCGCGTTTTTCTTGCGGCCGGTATCTTGCATCCTATAATCCGTCGACCGTCCACCACTCTGCTTTCGAACGAGTCCGCCATGAAAGCAATCGACCCCGAAACGCACTACAACATCATCGGCCTCCACCGGCAGATGTTCTTCTGGTCCGCCCTCCTCCTCGTCACCGTCGTCTGGATGTTCTGGGCGGACTACGATCGCGAGTGGAAGAAGTACCAGGTCGAATTCCTCGACAAAGAGCACCAGAAGGCCCAGGACGCGAAGAAGCAGGCCTCCGGAACGATCGACCCCGAGATGGCCTCGCTCCAGACGCAGCTCGCCGACGCCGAAGGCGCCCTCAAGTTGAAGCAGGACGAGCTCACGAAGCTCGCGAAGGAGATCGACACGCACGAGGCCCTCCGTTTCCGCAAGAACGGCGAGTTCCTCGACGCCGACCAGCAGGTCAAGTCCGCGAAGTACTTCTGGGACGAGGCCGAGCACGAGTTGCTGCAGGCCAAGGGCGCCAGCCGCGCCCACGCCGACGCCGCGAAGGAGAAATACGACCTCTGGGTCAAGACCCTCGGCGACCTCAAGGTCGAGGTCGAAGAGGCCCAGGCCGCGAAGGACGTCGCCTCCGCCCAGAAGAAGGCGCTCGAGAAGCCCGTCCTCGACCTCAAGGACAAGATCGACGCCCTCGCCCTCGCCCTCGCGAAGCTCGACAAGCGCGTGCAGGACACCGACAACGAGTATTGGGCCAACCGCGTCCGCCGCATCCCCTTCGTCGAGATGCTCAACCCGGACATCAAGATCAAGCAGGTGCAGGTCGACTCCCTCCTCGACGACTACTACTTCGCGAAGGTCCCCCACGTCGACCGCTGCATCACCTGCCACCTCGCGATCGACCGCAAGGGATACGAGAACGAGAAGAACCCGCTCAAGACCCACCCGCGGCTCGACCTCTACCTCGCCGCCGACTCGAGGCACCCGCTCGAGCAGTTCGGCTGCACCGGCTGCCACTCGGGCGGGGGGCGCTCCTGCCCCTTCACGACCGCAAACCACACCCCCCCCGCCCTCGCGGAGAA
>ORJL011877528.1_pt1 | contig 12938 bp, 12 predicted proteins | sample 1779941 | NCBI WGS metagenome assembly ORJL01 (sample SAMEA104232317, study PRJEB22302) | groundwater metagenome | biome: forest; feature: aquifer; material: groundwater | place: USA | collected 2011-08-07 | depth 5.8 m
AGGGTAATGCATAAGCTGCTCCAACAAATGTAGACGTTGCTGTAGTTAAAGGCAGTGTTCTCACAAAACCTTTCCAATAATTCTCTTTAAAATCTTTGCCAATGCCCTTGAATGTTTTATTTTTAACCATATATTGCAATGGATAATAAAGTGCAGTTAATGCAGGAGTTAGAACACCTAGAGTTAAGCCCCCTACAACAAATGGGCTTATTGGTACAGAAGTTCCTAAAATGTTTGTGACCATACCATCTAGACCAAATGCCTTCGGAATTTGCTTAACTGTTTCGAATCCATACCAAAGCGGTGGGGTGAATAAAGCGCCTGCAATTGCCTCATCTCTAAAATTTTTGCTTGTAAATTGTCTTTTTGATTCATCTCCAACCATTAATCTTTTTTCAATCATTCCACCAACTGGAAATGAGGCTGCTGTTACTAATCCATCCAAGCCAAATAATGCTGTTGTAGCACCTATTGCACCAGCACCAATTGCAGAATTAACTAAACCTCTGCTTGCTTCTGAAGTTTCTTTAAGTATACTCTCTAATGTAGTTGGTTTTTCTTCCTTCTTTTCCTCTGGTTTTTCGTTATCTGCCATTTTCCTCCTCTAGCAGCTTTTTGACCGCAAATTCTACAAAGTGGCTCTTGTTCCTGAATTTCCCAGTTTCAATAGCTTTCAGAATATCCAAAACTGCTTCCTCATCCATTGTTATGCTTAGCTTGTGTTTCATTTTTTATGCTGGTTTAGGTTCTGGTGTTGGAGGTTTTGGTGTAGTTTTGTAGAAGTTGCTGCCAATTTCGTAGAGGGCTTTTAATGGGTTGTAGATTACACTCTTTGCAAGTTTTGCTGTCGCATTTAATCCTCCACTTATGTAAGGAATCGGATTCATTGCATAAACAAGATTGCTGAACTTTGCTTCTTTTGCTTTAATTACTAATCTAAATAAGAATGACATTAAAGCACCATAAGCTAATTGTACTGTTATACCATACGGAGCTAAAAATAAAGGGTTGAGTGCGCTTAATAGCAACACATATTTCCAAGTATTTTTGATAGCTGTGGGATAATCATTCTTGAATTTGTTGTAGATACCCTTAGAGCTGAAATTTTGCACCAAATGGTTTAATCCCATATAGCCGCCTATAAATGCAGCTTGCCCAAGAGCCAATGAGCCAACTGCTGCTGCACCGCCTGCAATTGGACCGTATAAATTTGCAACATACTGCCTTGCAACTTCAATGTACCTAAACATATATGCAAGAGGATTTGCTATTAAAGTTCCAACAAGGGATTCTTTTGCAGACCTCAGATTAGATTTAAAATCAATCGGCTTCTTTGCCATTATATCGTCTACCCTTGCCCCTAATGATAATGGATAGGCATTAACCATTGCATTTGTCCTGTTTTGACCAGAAAACATAAACGGAAATGCTACTTCCGCAGCTATTGCTCCTACATTCTTTCCTGCGTTTACAATCTCCTCTAAACCACTCTCCCAAGCATTAACTTGCTTTGTCTCTTTTTTCTCTTGCTGTGGAGTTTGAGGAGCATTCTTTGCAATTTGCTCAAGCTCATTTGCTTCAGCCATTCTGCTCACCTTGCTCCTCAAGCAATTTCTTTACAGCGTACTCTACAACATGGCTTTTATTCCTGAACTTACCAGTAGAAAGAGCTTTGAATATTTCAGCAACTAATTCCTCGTCTAGAGTTACGCTTAGCTTATGCTTCATTTGTACCCCAACGTTGTAAGTACTACTAAGTAGTGTCTTATACTACTAGTATATAAAGCTTTCTATTTGTTATTATTAAAAAGTGGTGACATAATTTTAAAAAACAATAACTTTCTATATAGAAAATAATTATGAATTAGAAGAAAAATTTAATAATAATTTAAGATAATTGTAAGAGTATGATAACAAAAAAATCGATAATGGAATTGGCTGGAATTTTAAGCGACGAAGAAGCTGAAAAATTAGAAAAGTACATAAAAGAAAGACGCTTGGCTAGCAGAAAAAGAGCAGATAGAATTAGAGAGATGTTAAAATGATGGTGAATTAAATGGGAATATTTGACAATGTAATAGCAGATTTTAAATGTCCTTTCTGCGCATATGAATTAACAAAAGAAAAGATGAAAGACACTTGGCAAACTAAAGCCACGCTCTGCACCCTTGACACTTATAAAGTGGGGGATAAGCCAAAATTTGATGGTTTAAGTGTAAATGAAGGATGGATTGAAATACATCATATATGCCCAAAGTGCAAGAAGTTTGTACAGGCAGAAATAGAAGTTAAAGATGGCAGATTAAGCGACAATGTGGGGTACATTAAAGAAAGTGCAGATAAGTGAATCAGTTATTAGAAGCCAGCGCTTTCTTTACTTCTTTCTCAAATTCGTAAAAGTCCTTTGCTTTGAGTTTTAATATTATAATTTTCAGTTGAGATGCGCCAAGAATTTTCTTTTCTTTACAGTACAACAAGAATGCAGGAATGTCTATAACTTTAACTCCTATAGTTTTTGCATATTTTCCAGCTACTTTGTCGTTCATTAAGAGTTTTGCTTTGTTATCTTTAGCGAAAGCTATTGATTCTCTTTCTCCGCCACCAAGATTATGTGGAAAATTTTTTGTAGGAACCTTCTTAACGATAATTTTATTTTTATTAGCTGAAAAATAGGGCAGTAACAAATCGAACATGGGGGATTCTTTCAGTTCATCGTAAACAGCTTGCGCAATAACCATTTCTTTGGTCTTGAATACCTTAAATATTAAATCCAATTTGTTAATCTTACCAAAAGAACTCAGAAAGTCTGTATCACAGACAATCATTTATGCACCTATGCTTTTATAGCAAAAGACACAAATTTTTAGACAAATAGATGGTGTCTTTTGCTTATTACGAACGGACAACAATTGTCTAATTATTTTTGTCCGTGAGTATAGCTCTTTTTTTCATTTCTTCAACAGTTTCAGAGCCGCTCTTGATTTTAATGTCTCTTTCTGCCAATATTTTTTTCATTTCTTCATAACTTACATCAGCTATTTCTACAGCTCTGCCTAATGATATTTTTTCTTTCTTATAAAGTTCACAAGCTATAGCTATACGCACATCCTTTCTTGCAGCTAACAGCGTTCGTGTCGCATCTCTTAAAAACTCGCTTTTGCTATCATAGTAGCCAATTTCTGAAGATGCTTCTATTTCCATTTTCAGCAATTCTGGTGCTGTAAAGCTTATTGTTTTTCCTGCCATAATAACATCACCATAACATTGCAATATTATTTCATATAAAAATCTTTCGTTTTTGGATAAAAACAATCTATTTAGTTATACCAAAAAATATATATACCAATTAGTATAAAATATCATTAAACAAAAACTATATATATTACTTCTATACAAAAAGGTATATTAATTTAAAATTTATATACCAAAAAGTAGATATCAATAAACAGAAACATTTTTATATTATAAGTATATATTCCAATTGGTATAAAGAGGATAAGTTATTTGACAAAAAAAGAAGCGCTTGTCAGAAGAGAGTATTATCTTGATTTGTTAGATAAAAATACAAATTCTTTCAAAAAAGGGATAACAAAAAACATTGCTTTGCTCGGCTCGAGAAAATCTGGCAAAACATCAATTGTAAAGGAGCACCTTAAAAGCGTAAAAGACGTTGTTCCTGTTTACATTGATTTGGAGAAAATAAGCCTTAACCCGGAAAATTTCTCAGTTGAATTCATTGGCAACATTATTTTTCATTTTCTAAAAAAGCCATTAAACCAATATAAAAAAATTTTGTTGCTTGGGCATTTATTAAATACTGAAAATGAGTTAAGCAAGAATGCTTTTTCTCTTATTAAAATTATTGAAAATGAACTGCTGAAAATAAAGCCCGACCAAAAACTGCTTGTTGAGTCTGCTTTTGGGTTTGCAGAAGCCTGTGGCAAGGATACAAACAAAAAATTCCTCATTGTTCTTGATAATTTTGAAAATCTGCTGGATTTGAACAATTTTTCCCAAATAAAAGATGTTCTTTCAATTATAAATTTTGATTCTGAAAATGTAAGCTACATTGCAACAAGCTCTGCAATCAAGCAATTGCTTGCATTAAAAAAATTTGAGTGCTATGAAATAAAAAATCTGGAAAAGAAAGAAGCATTTGAGCTGATTGAGAATGTTGTTGGAAAATCTGATAAAAACATAAATGAAGAGATTTTTGCATTAAGCAAAGGGCATCCATTTGTTACTATACTAATTTCCAGAAAGTATAATGAAACAAAGGATGCTAAAAGGGCATTTCTGATTGAGTTGCTTCAAAAAAACAATTCCATCTATAATTATTGCAGCGCTCGGGGACAGACACTCCTCAAGACAATTCTTAGAGTTGTTGCAAACGAAGAGTTAAGATTAAGCGAGATTGCCAAGAAAATCTACAGAAGCGCTCCAGTCACAAAAAGCATTCTTGAAAGATTGATGGAAGTTGACATCATTTACAAGAAAGATAACAAGTTCTACTTTGCTGACAATACTTTGCGCCTTTGGCTGAAATTGGTTTCACAAGGCTACGAGTTTGATGATGTTCCTGACGATAAAATTTTAGATGAGGTTATAAAGGAATTATGAGCAATAATAAATTGGCTTGGATTTTTGGATTAATTTTGATAAGCATAATTGCATTGCCAATAGCGCATGCACAAATTGTGCCTTCAGGAAGCAAAATATATTTCATTTTAATTAATGCAGCAATTATTTTTGTTGTTTTGTTTATGTTGCAGGCATTCTTAATACCTCAAAAACCCGATAAAGAAAAGACAGCTGTATGGATTATAGTGATAGTTGCATCCCTATTGCTTGCATACTTGTTCGGGCAGAATGGGTTTTTATGGCAAGGACCATTGGCTAGATTCTTCAGCATTTACGTTTTGGTAAATGCAATAATAATTGGTGCTGTTTTGTATTTTGTGCTTGGGCTTGTATTAAAGGATAAATTCCCAAAATCACCTGAGGGTATTGGCGGTTATGGCATATTGATATTTTTGGTTGCTTTGATATTTGCTGTGAAGATGGGGAATCAATGGATATGGGACTTAAAAACAATAATACAGCTTAAAGATTATTTAATTGGCAATGAGGGCATCTTAAATCCAAGCGGGCCTGCTTACAGGTTGTGGACTTTCATTGTCAGCGCAACACTGCTTGCATTTTTCTTCAACCAGTATTTGTTAAAAGGCGCAACTGGCGCAAATGTAAGGGTAAACTATGCTTTGGCTATTTTGATTGCAGCGACTCTTGCAAGGTCAGGAGTTAATTTCCAAAGAGTTGTGATTTTGGGTGAAGTTATATTTTTGATAATTTTGGCAGAGGCGTTGGGCACTACAACAACAAAGAATTATGGGATTAACTGGCTCATTTCATTATTATTAGTAGGGTGGGCTTCTGCTGCAATGTCTTATGGAACAGAATATCAGGGATTGCTGGCTAGTCCTATAGGCAGGATTCTGTACACAATGGGCTTAATTAGTGTGGATGGAACAAATGTAGTAAGACCTACTGGTACAAGTTGGTTCGGATGGCTAGGAAAGATGGGGTTAGGCACTTTGTTGTTATTGATGATACCATTGGGGTTGTTGTTTATTATAACTAGAGGGGAAAACAAGGCTCTAGTAAATGAAATCAGAGAAAGATACGCAAGAGTAATTTGGAATAAATTAAAAGATTCAGCTACTCAAGGACTTTTAAACTGGATATTTTTCTGGGTTAAATGGCCAAAACGAGAAACCCCAAAGGATATGCTTCACCCGATATTCCTTGAGAACCTTTACATATTCCATGCATTAACCAGCTACATGAAACGTACGTTTATCATGTTCTCAAAATGGGGTCAGGTTAGAGAAGCTAAAGAAAAAACTGTTGACGCATACACAGGTATGCAAAAACACGAAGATGAAGTGCTGCTGGTTAACGAATTAAAGGCTTATAGGGCAGGGGGGAAGATAGCAAAGCGAGACGAAAAAGGGGCACTTACGGAAGAAACAACAGTCATAGAAGGTGGTTGGTTTGGTGCCAATAGAGAACTTATGAATTTAACAAATAAGATTATGAATTATCTAGAAAGATATACAGAACTATCCATAAAACACGGTACAAAAGCTCCTCGTGAAATGATGTTACCCGGTAACGATCCACTATGGTCACAATTAGTTGAGGAGGCAGGTGGATTATATGATGAATTAGGCACAGTACTTGCCAAAATTCAGGGATACAGTGAGGCCACAAAAAAAAGATTAGAATCCTATGGCCCCCATCATTTAGTTAAAGCATGGAAATATCTCGTTCTGGATCAGGATAATCCTACTGGAAAAAAATGGCCGCATACTTATTTATTTGTTTTGCCCGGTGCTGAAATTTTAGATGGAGATGGAAAACCTGCAGGTAAAGCGACAGAACTTACAGAAGTTAACATGTTTGGAGAACTCTTGGAGGATATTTACAAAAATATCGACCAATTCGCAAAAGATCCATTAGAAAGATATACTAAACCAAGAAAGGTAAAACATACTAAAGACATAATAGGCTCCAAAGACCCCCGTGAAATGTTTGATTTCATCGACAATGAATGGCAAGGTTTTATTTTGGATATAAGATTTGGGGAATATCATCCATATAGCAGAGCAGCCCGTGATTACATAAATAAGATGGTATACAAAAAAGAATTTTATGATGACAGCAAAATTACTGCGGATTTGCCATCTGAAAAAGGTCTAGGCATGCCTGCATTTGACAGGGAAGCCCTGAAGAATCCCGGACAAATGATTTATTGGGGCAGAAAAAGTTATAAGGATGCCCACTCACAAATTAAAAAATCTGATCCTGCAAACCCTTATCCAGCTCTATCTAGTTATGGTATGAGTAGGTATTTGAACGAATTAGCAATAAAAGATATGGCCGATAAACAAGAAGCCCTCAAATCATTGAATTTATTTTTGGGTGATACAGGTGAATGGACCACTACCACAAAGGAGGCATACAAAGCAATTGGATTATTAGGAGAAATAAAGGGTGAGACTAAGTAAAATGCCAGACAAAAAATTCAAAATAATAGAAGTTGAAGACATTGCAAAAGAATTTGTAGCAGTATTAGATGAAATTTTTAGAAGAGAAACTATTAGGTTTAATTGGAGGGACCTAATTTATAACAGAACTTCAATTGGTGCAAACGAGCAAGGTGAATTAAATGATGGGGGGGGTTTGTTGTACAACCATCATAGGAAATTTATTGCATTTAAGATGGCTGCTAATATCTATCCTTTGATTGAACAAAATTTAGAATTGTTTAGAAGAGAAAAAGAGAAAACATCTAAAGAAATTAGAGAATACGATGTGGAATTATCAAAAATATTAGAATATTTCAATGTTCCTGCAAGATCTGAATTTATGTGGCTATTGCCTATTGCAACATTATTAAACAAGAATACAGACGAAGGAATTAATTATATTAGAACCTATTATGAAACCATAATGGAAAGAATTGCAACAATTAGCAATAAAAAAATAGCATATGAGTTAAGAAGATTAATAATGTTATTGAAAGGGGATGAAGCATCAGCATTGAACCAATGTGTTATGGATATGGAGATATGGCATGAATATGCTTTGAAAATGGGCATAGATATGATACCTCAAAGATTATGGCTTTATATCAGAGGCGGAAAAGACGAGGTTAATGGACGGATATACTTTGGGATTGCCTCTTATTTTAAAGATGCGGATTTAGTGAAGGCTGTGCTTGATAAGTATTCTATAAAAACTTTGCTTACATATAGGCAACAAATGAAATTTTTAGATGATATCAATTATTTTGTAGCAGAGGCTCTTACACGAGCAAAAGGGTTTTATCAGAAAGGTGATAGAGAATTCAGGGTGAATGATGACAATACTGTAGATTACAGAAAAGCAGGCTTTCGTGATAGATGGCAAGCTGCAGAATTTAATGCTAGTTATGTTACAGTTGCAAATGGCTTTAAAAAGGTTAAAGAGCCTGACGATTCGCAGGAATGGAGTTTATTTATAGGGACAGAGAAAAGAAATTACAAAGACGGGTTTATTTATAATCTAAGAAAAGGGCAAAAATATATAGAAATGGTTAGGGATAAATTTGGAAACCATGAACTTGCCGATTTCTTAGATAAAACAGAACAGGAATTTCATCAAAGCCCACCAGATTGGTATAGGGCACTTATGCAGTTCAAGCCAAAGTTTATGAATTACCTATCTTACAATGTTGAAGTTGCAAAGCAGGAGTTGACTGCATTATTCAATGCAAGAAAATCGCAATTATTAGGTACTCAAAATAATACAGCAATTCAATTACAAAACTTGCTTAACACTTTACTGGGAGAATCATCAAGATTAAAGCAATCAATTCAGAGAGATTTTAAGAATTTGCTTGCTAAATATAGAAAGAAACTTCTAAAAAAATGGAATGATGAAATAATGCAATATGAAAGAAAAGAAGATTCCACCCTACTGCATTTATCAATTTTTAAAGATAGAAGTGAAAAAGTTTTGGATAAAATAGACCGAAGGAAAAAATACAAAAAGTATATAAAAGTATTGAACTATAGCCTAAAAGGTGACCAATACTTATCACAGGCATTTGAAAAAACCACAGCAAATGAAAACAAAGAATTCTTACTTGAAGCATTAGAAGGCAAAATCTATTACACTTTATATAAAAGGGCGCAATTGGCAAAATCAGAAGATGATTTGTACGATGAAATTGAAACAATCGACGAAAAGGATGTGGAAGAACTAAAAAATCTGATTGCAATTGGAAATAAGATTATTTTACCAAATCTCAATCAATTATTAACTTATATCAATGATAAAATTAACGAACAATTTTTAGCTAAAGCAACAAAAAGGACGCTTCAGCAATATGCAACTGAAACTGAACAAAAGGAAGCTGCCTAAGAGGTGAAAAAATGCCTGATGATGAAAAACGACCACTACAACCAGGGGAGAGAAAACCATTAGTTCAACTTTTACTCAAAAATGCGCTAATAGGAACCCTAAACCTTTTGAGTAAACTACCTGGAATAAGAAATTTACAAGGTATGGGAAAAAGAACTTATGAAACTAGAGCTGTTGGAGGCTATCAGGAAGAGGAAATAAGAAAAGAACTAAAATCTCTTTTCGAACTAAATGCTACAAAAATAACAAATTTAAAACATACTGAGGCAGAGTGGGATCCTTTATTAGAAAACATTATTTTTAAGGGAACGAAAGAAAACCCTGCTTTAGTGCAAGTTTACACGGAAATTGGCATATACTCAAATATTAATATAGCGCAGACCGAAGCCGAGTGTTTTGAACATGGAACATGGGAAGCAGAAACGTATACATTAGAAAAATCTGATGAAAGACCTAAACTAATCAGGGTTCATATAAAACCCGTAACTATGGGGTGGGATAAATTTGGTAGCAGTTTTTCCTATAATGAAGATTTAATTGCATTTGGCCATATTGGAATTAATAAGTTAAAAGCCCCATTATCAACTTTAAGGCCCAAAATTCAGAAAATAGGAACTTCAAATCAACCTCATGTAGATACTAGAACCTTTTCACTCCAATTAATAGACGAACTTGTCAAGACTTTGGAAAAAGTAGGGCAAATCGAAGAAAATCATTATGATTACCTTAATAAGGTTATACCAAGAACTAGATTACTTAATGGAATAAGAGTAAGTGTGGGAATACACAAGCCTAGCTCCATTAACATTAGGTTTAGCCACACTTATTGTGTAATAAAATCAGTTGTATTAGCAAAAGTAGGTTCAAAAATACATATAGATTCAGAAACGGGAAATGTGTTAGTGTTAAAAGTTAAAAGAATCGAGAAGGTACAGAAATTGGTAGATGGTAAAGAAGTAGACGTAGACGAAGAAGTCGAGGGAGAAATGTCAATAACAAAACCGATTTATTTTAATCCACATAAAAATCCCCGTACTGACGAACTAGAAGAGGTTACTAAAAAAATAAATAGTATAAATGAAGCAGAAGTTAGTAAGAGGATAGGGCAACTAGAAAGATTTTTAGGCATGCGGGGTAAAAAATTAAATGATTTTTTAAAAGCTACAAATGGGAGGATAGAGGAACTTATAAAATACTTAAATAGAAAGGTATTAATGAGTTCTGATGAGTATAATAGATTTCTATCTGGATTTCCCCCAGACCAACAAAAAAATTTCTTTATAGAGATTAATAATTTTATAACGAATGGAATTATTATTCTCTCCGATATAGGGAAAGGTAACACTCAACAATTAAAAGAGGCCATCATTAATCAAATTGAGCATTTATTCAAACTGATAGGCGTCAAAGATGAGGACACAAAAAATTTCTTTAAAATATTAGAAGAACGAAGTTCAAATCTTGAAAAAATGGACAGAAATGAGTTCACAAAAAATAAGAAAATATTTAGTGAACGTTTATTAAATCTTTTGAAAGAAATTAAAGTAGATATTGAATTATATCCTGAATTTGTGAATTTAATAAATAAATTTCTTGAGTATTCAACAATAGACTTAAAACTTAGCATAGATAGGTTTTTGGGAGAGTTTCTAGACACATTAACAGAAATAATGAGAAATTTGCAAGGAACTAAGGAGCTATCTAAAAAGGAAAAAGATGAAATAGAAAATGAAATTCTTAATTTAGCTGGATTTTTAGAAAAGCAAATTAAAAAGGAAAAAGGTGATAAAGGTTACATTGAATTAGTTAGCAATGAAACCGACAGGATAGAAAAAATGCGAAGAGATTGGGATATTGATAAATTACGTAAAGAAATAATCAAATTAGAACAACAAATAACAAATCTTAAAAATCAAATAAAGCTTTTAAAAGAATCAAAAGAAAGAAAAGGTGTATTAGAAAAAGAAATAAAAGAATTTACACCAAAGCACCCTAATTTTGAAAAATTAGACGACGAAGTTGATTGGGGTCTGGATGAAAATGGTTATGCATTAGAAGTTGACCCGCAAACCGGCGAAGTATTATTGGATAGGTGGTGGAAAGAATTGAGTGAACATCCAACTAAATGGCATGAAAAAATAATCAAAAAAAAACAAGGAGGTGAAAAAGTATGGGAAGCTAAAGTAGAAAATGGTGTGAAAAAGTATGGAATCAGAAGAATAAACAAGGACTTCATTGAAAAACTTGATACGCTCGATATGGGAATGTTTGCTTATAATGAGTGGGATGCCTATAGAGACGATTTTAGAGATGGAAGATATCATCCGCACAGCAAAACCTTAATGGATTATTTAATTGCAGCTAATAATGGCATTATACCTGAAAAACCGATAGAGATACATTTTGATCCTATTAAAGATTATAAAACTTTTGAACCTATCAAAAAAGATGCTCTGCCTGCGGACGAGCAACAGATTACGCAAGATTATGAAATGAGGGTTTTTGATACATCAACAAACCAATTTGTACACAAACCAGGAAGCAGATTCCCAACTCACATAAATCCGGCATTTGATCGAGCCGCCCTAACTAATGAGAATATACTGCATTGGGGTAGGATGTATTATTATGAAACACCAGATGGCGTAACACGATGGTCGGAAAATCCATTTCCACATGTTACTACAAGAGGTCTTGCACATTATCTTATTGATAGAGTTATTAGAGGCTCTTATAAATTTGAAGATGCCAGAAATGCCTTAAAAGGTTGGGAATGGGATTATGGAAGGAGGCATTACACGCCACACACAGGACCGTATATCACTGATCCATTAGGTGAAGGTGGTATAAATCCACCTACGCATCCGGGTTAAATGAAGTAGACTTGATAACGAAAAGTTCCCGCGGGGCGAGTTTGAACAATTAATTCCATTAAGTAATGTAGAAATAATCCAAAAATAATTAATTATCTGATATATTACCCACAAAACCCCCTTACAAACCCAGCCCACTTGCTAAAATTAAATCATGTTCTAACTAAGTAAAACTATTAGTTTTACCAAAAGTTTTATATAATAGTTAATACATAACTTGTAGTAAGTGATGTAATGAAAAAAGAGGTGATTATTGACATTGAGGCTCATGCATTCTTGAGAATGCTGGAAAGAGGTGCAAAGTATGGATTGAATTATTATGAATGCAAAGACAGAGCGTTCAAAACTGTAAGAATGAGGAATTTAGCTAAAAGAAAGCATTTGTCAAAATATTATAAAACATATTACAACTACTTTCAGGGTAACTTGTCATTTTATGTTATATGTCATGAAAAATATTTTGATAATTTTATTAAAGTCTTAATCAAAACTGTGATTATAGAAAAAGGGAGGGAATAAAAATGAAAAAAAGCAAGGAATTGTGTATTAACTGCTCAGCACCAATGAGCAAGGCATATGTAAATTACAAAGGATTAAAGCTTGAAGCTAGACAATGCACTAAATGCAGGAAGAAAATCTTTACCGAAGATTTGACAATGAAGGCTATTTCACAGTTAGAAGCTAAAAAACTAGAAAGCGAGTACATAAAAAGACCTATAAAAATAGGGCATAGTGTTGGTATGACATTCCCTAAAGAAGTTGTAGATGTTTTTGATTTGGGCAATAGTGCCACCAAGCTAAAGATTCATCCCAATATCATTAAAGGAACCATAGAAATTTCAGTAAAATGAAAAGGGTTAATTAGTATTTACCCCAAAACTCCCCCTAACAAGCCCTGCCATTGCAATGTTTTCGGAAGAAAGTATAATAAAACCAAATCTTTTATCTTTCAAGCAGCCATTTCCATAGAGGAATAAAATTTACTTTTCTCTTTATCCCAAACCAGTTTACCTTTTCTATTCCTTCCTTATCCTCTGTAATAACGAGCAAATTTTTGCATTTTAGTTCCTTGCTTGCCTTAAGCAACGCCCTCAC
>ORJL011725844.1_pt1 | contig 12935 bp, 11 predicted proteins | sample 1779941 | NCBI WGS metagenome assembly ORJL01 (sample SAMEA104232317, study PRJEB22302) | groundwater metagenome | biome: forest; feature: aquifer; material: groundwater | place: USA | collected 2011-08-07 | depth 5.8 m
ACTGGATCGGTCTAACGGCATTTGAAGAGGTGACCCTCGTCAGTAGCAGGACGTATGTGCCGTACCTGACTCAAAGCTATCAGCCTCCTCTCTTTGATGATTTCAGTAATACCTGGCCAGGATGGGACTCGGGCGAAAGTGACCTCAGCTCGCGCGCCTACGCAGGAGGCGAATTCAGCATACTGATCAAGCGAGCCAACGTGTTCAGCACCGCTGGTCGGGACTTGCGCGCCTCGGACTTTGAGGCAGAAGTCGAGGCTCGGGCTGCCGGACCCACCTACGGTGCCTATGGGCTCTATTTCGGCTCAACCGATCAGGGTTTCTATGCATACCAGGTGATAAGCGGCACGTATGTGCTGCGGAGGCATGATAATTCCACTGGCAGGTGGACAACGATTGCGGGCCCGGCAGCCTACCCCACTGTGATATTGGAGGGAAATAGCACAAATAAGCTGAAGGTTGTGCGAAGGAATCCAGACGGCATCCGTCTCTACGTGAATGGGCAGATGGTAGGACAATCCCGGGACACCACCTACGGCGAAGGTTACCTGGGCCTCGCAGCAAGCGGGTATGAGAACAACTTCGAAGCAAGGTTCGACAATTTCTCACTGGTTGTGACTCCAACACTGAGTCTCGCGCCCTTACCCAGTCCTACTCCCACCCGGACGCCGACACCAACCGCCACTGCAACCCCAGGCAGTATTTCTTGGACCCCTCGAAGCAGCATGCCAACTCCTAGAGATCAGTTTGGTGTGGTGACTGCAAACAACGGCAAGATCTATGCTATCGGCGGGTACAATGAAACCACATCCCTGCTCACTGCAGTGGAGGAGTATGATCCTACCACGGATACTTGGAGGTCCAGAACCGGCATGCAAACTCCAAGAAACCGAGTCGCAGTTGTTGCCGCCAGCAACGGGAAGATCTATGCGCTTGGAGGACTGGGCCAGACAAATGGTGTTGGCCCGGTCGGACCCATTTCGGCGGTTGAGGAATATGATCCGGAAGCCAACCTATGGACCACAAGGGCCAGCATGCCCCGTGCCAGACAGGGCTTTGGTGCAGTCGAAGTAAATGGACGGATCTACGCCCTTGGAGGTTATGATACCTCCGGCGCGATTGCTACAGAGGTTGATGTATACGATCCAGCCGCAAATTCCTGGAGCGGTCGGGGCAAGATGCCAATCCCCGAATTCGGGCTGACCGTGGTGGCGCCGGGCAACGGCCTGATCTACACGCTGTTTGGGTCACTCGTACACGAGTATAATCCTGCCGCAGACACCTGGCGCGGACGCGCTTCAATGCCTGACTTCTCGACAAATATGGCGCCCGGAACCGCCTACGGCGGCAAGATCTACGTCATAAGCTGGTCGAGCACGATACCAGGTTCGATTGTCGGTCAGTACGACCCGCAGACGAACAGTTGGCAAGTTCTCAAATCTGTCCCGTCACCGCTGCCAGATCAAAGTGGAATCACTACCACGAGCGATGGCAAGCTCTACTCAATCGGTGGAAGCGTGCTGATGAGTAATAGCACGCAGCAACGAACATCTAAGGTGTTGGAGGCGTCGCTGCCCTAGGGTCAGATGCCGGTTGCACCAAGAACTTGGCTGGTACTTCTACATATAATCCATCCTACCTGCCAGCGTTAGCCGGGAGGAGAAGGTGGAGGGCCGCTCAAGGCCAACTTCCGGAAGAAGCCCGCGCCGCTCTGATGCGTCCAGCGGGACACCCCTGTAATCCCCCGGCAGGGCTCGGGGTCCTCCACCCGAATCACAAGATACTCTGAAGGTGACCAAAGTACCTTGACAGTAAGCCGGGCTAAGTCCTAAGCTATTAGTATCAAGTGGAGGAGGGAGACCCGGATGTGCAAGACTAACCCGATCACTCGGGAGCATATAGAGACCTGGAAGTTCACGCTGTCCAAGAGACTGTCCAACCCGGGCCTGAGCCCGGAGCAGAGGATGCTGATCCAGGCCCAACTGGACTACATCGTCAACAACGTGACTGAGAAGGAAGGCTCACCGGGGAACTAGATCTCCGGGAACCGCTCCCGCAGCACCCTCAACAGCCCGGCTACGCTCTTGGCGTCGCGGATCTCACCTGAGGCGATCAGTCCCGGGACCTGAGAGATCGGGGTCGGCGCCACGCGAATGTCCTCGTCATCATCGCCAGCCAGCGGGCTCGCCACGAGTCCCGTGGCCAGAAACAGGTGCAGGTATTCGGTGCAGAAACCCGGGGCGCTGTAAAAGCCTCCTAGCTTCTCCAGCTTGTCGGCTTTGAAACCGGTTTCTTCCTGTAGCTCCCTCGAAGCGCAGGCCTCGGGGTCCTCTCCCGATTCCAGGGTACCGGCCGGAAGCTCCAGAAGCTCTTGCTCTACCGGCTTACGGAACTGGCGGACCATCAGCACGTTTTCTTCGCCGTCCAGGGCGGCAATGACCACAGCCCCTCGGTGCTCGATGATCTCCCGGGTGCTGGTGCGTCCTCCGGACAGTTCCACGCTGTCCACCCGCAGATTGAGGATGCGCCCTTCGTAGACCCGGCGGGTAGAAATCGTACGTTCGTGTTCCATGTCAGACGCCTTCACGTAGGAACTGAACCAGCAACTCGGTAGCTCTCTCCATAGCCGAGATGCTTTGGGACTCGGATGTGGCGTGGGCGTCCCGGTATCCGGTGGACATGATAAGAGTCGGGATTCCCCGGTCGTTGAAGACATTGGCGTCGCTTCCGCCTCCGGTGGCGGTAAGCGCCACCTGCATCCCCAGAGCCCTGCCCGCCTCCACCACCCGGCGAGCCACCGGCGCCTGCGGCGAGATGGTGAAGCCGGTGTAGGCGCGGGAGACCTCGACGCTGGCGAACGCCCCCATCGCGGCCGTCTTCTCCTGGAAGGTCTTCACCATAAGATCGGTCTGGGCCTGAAGTTTCTTGAGATCGTGGCTTCGGGCCTCGGCCTGGAGCCGCACCTCATCGGGCACGATATTGCGAGCGGCTCCTCCCTGTATGGTCCCCACGTTGGCCGTGGTTTCCGCGTCAAGTCTCCCCAACGGCAAGGCGGCGATGGCATGGGATGCCGCCTGGATGGCGCTGATGCCTAGCTCCGGAGAGACTCCCGCATGGGAGGCGCGTCCGTGGATAACCACATCCAGCGAGTTCTGGGTCGGCGCCGCCACCACGACCGCCTCGACCGGATCACCGTGGTCGAGGACCAGACCCCAGGCCACTCCCAGAGCCGCGGTGTCGAGCGCTCGTGCCCCGTCCAGCCCCACCTCCTCCCTGACGGTGAAGGCTATCTCCAGGGGCAGATGGGGCAAGTCCTTCTCTTTCAGTAGTTCCAGCGCTTCCAGCAAGACGGCGACCCCGGACTTGTCATCGGCGCCCAAGATGGTAGAGCCGTCGCTGCGGATCCAATCGCCTTCCACCACGGCCTTTACGCCCCGGCACGGCGGAACATTGTCCATGTGTGCGCAGAGGAGCAGCTTCGGCCCCTTGCCGCCTAGGGAGGCCAGCACGTTCCCAACGGCGTCGGTCCGGGGATCCAGGCCCAAGGCACGGAGCTTTCCCGTCAGATAGCCGGCCAGGGATGACTCCTCCCCGGAGGGGCTGTCGATCGCCACCATTTCCAGGAATGTCTGCAGCAGCCGTGAAGAGGTCATGGTTTTGGCAGTCCTTCCATGTCAAAGACCATCGCCACCTCCTCGCAATTGGGGAACTTGGCGCACCGATAGCACTCTCCCCAAACCTTCCGAGGAAGGTGCATCACATCCAACTCGTGAAAGCCGATGCTGGCGTAGAACTTCTGCTTGTAAGTAAGGCAGAACACGGTGGGAATGCCCAGCGCCCGGGCCTCCTCCAGGCAGGCGAGGGTAAGAAGCTTTCCCAGCCCTTGCCGTTGATGGGCCTCCGCCACTGCCATGCCCTTTATCTCCGCCAGGTCCTCCCAACTCACATGGAGAGCGGCGCAGCCAAGCAGATCTTCCCCCCCCCTTATGACGAAATAGTCCCGGATGTTCTCATATATCTCGCTCAGCGGGCGATGGAGCATTTCCCCGCGGTCTGCAAAGAAGTTAACCAGGCGGTGAATCTGGGGAGCGTCACCGACCCGGGCCTTCTCAACCTCCACCTTCACCGTCACCTGCCGTTCCATATCAAATTCACTCCTTGCACTTCAGCCTCTGGCTGAGCACGCCGTAGTAATGGGAACTGGGACCGAACCGGAGAAACCGGGTCACCTTGTCGCTGAGCCGCACGTGCACCACGTCAGCGTCTTTCAGTGGTGTATCCTGATGTCCATCGACTGTCAGCGAGGCGCTATGATCGGTGAACACCCGGAGCTCGAGCAAGGCGCTGCCCGGGAGCACCAACGGATGATTCAGAGAAAGATGCGCCGCAATCGGCGTCAGGAGTATCGCGCGCACCGCGGGATGGACCAGCGGGCCGCCGGCGGCCATTGAGTAACCGGTGCTGCCCGTCGGCGTGGCCAGAATGACCCCGTCGGCGGTGAAGGTAGTGAAGAGCTCGCCATCGATGGTCGCCTGCACGTTGACGACCCGAGGCCTCACGCCCCGGCTCACCACAGCATCGTTCAAAGCCTGCTGCGCCGGTCCCGAAGAGTTGACCGCCACTGAGAGCATCGTCCGCTCTTCGGCCCACCCCTCCCCGTCCTGATAGGCCAGCACTTTCTCAATCAAGGCCTCCGGCTCCACCTCCGAAAGAAACCCCACCCGACCCAGCCTGACACCCAGGATCGGGATACCCTCTGATACCGCCGCCCTCGCCGCCCTGAGCATGGTGCCGTCGCCGCCCAGGGACACCAGGAGGTCGGTTCCAGGCACAAGACGAGAGACCCCGGCCTCGTCCCTCGCGGAGCACACCCAGTTGGGCGTCCCCATGACATCGAGCACCCCTTTCAGTTCCCCTGCCAGGACCCTGGCGCGGGGTAAAGTGGGATGGAGAAACATTCCGATCTTCTTCAATTCTGTTGCCCTTTCGTGGGCCCCAGGTCATCCAGCGCCAACGAGCAGTCGATCCCGTTCCCATACCGGTCCAGGTAGAGGAAGAATTCCCTGTTGCCCGCTGGCCCCAGGATGGGCGAGGCTGTGATCCCCTTCACGGCCAGTCCCTGGGCGCCCGCCCAGAGGCACAACCTCTCCAACACCGCCCGGTGCACCGCGGGGTCTTTGATGACTCCACCTTTGCCGACCTGCCCTCTCCCAGCCTCGAACTGGGGTTTGACCAGGGCCAGCACAAAACCCTCCGGCGCCAACAGCGCGAGAACCGGAGGAACTACCTTCTCGAGTGAGATAAAAGACGTATCGATCGTGGCCAAGTCGGGACTTTCCGGCAGCAGGCTCAGATAGCGGATATTGGTCCGCTCCATGACCACAACCCTGGGGTCCTGCCGCAGGCGCAAGTCGATCTGCCCATACCCCACGTCCACCGCATAGACCTTCCGGGCCGCCCTCTGAAGCAGGCAGTCCGTAAAGCCCCCGGTGGAGGCCCCCACGTCCAAGACAACCCTCTCTCGCACGTTCAGACCGAAGGCATCAAGGGCATGGGCCAGCTTTATTCCACCCCGGCTGACGTACGGAAGCTGTTCAAGTAGGCGGATGGGCATATCTGCGGAAACGAGAGCACCGGGCTTGTCCAGCACCCTGTCTCCCGTCCACACCTGCCCGGCCATTATCAGCCCCCTGCCCTTCCCCCGGCTCTCGACCAGCCCCCGCCGCACCAGGGCCAGATCAACCCGTTCTTTGGTCATTTACCGTGGATAGAATAAGGTTCCGGAGTGCCAAAAGTCAAGGGAACCCACTAACGATGACAGAGATACTTGGAGACAGTTAGAGAGGAACCGCCGCGGTGACCAGCCTGGCGGTCCCTCTCTTCCATAAGGGTTATGGGGGGGACGCGACGTAGATCCGAAGAGCAGCCTCGCGAGGGAAGACCCTTGAGAGAACCTCTGCTTCAGACAAACGAACCGGTCTATTGGCGATCACGTGCCGGCGTGGCCGCCACAGTGAGAGAATTGGTTCGCGATGGCACGGACACCGGCGCGGACGACGGTGTCGCGGTCGAAGCGATTGTTGGTTTGGAAAGGGGTGTCGGGGAGATCGTCAAAGCCGGCGCAAGCCTTCCCGACGACGGCGTGGCTGTGGACGTAATGTTAGCGATCGGCGTTGCTGTGGGCGTGATGCCCTTGGTCGGCGTGGCCGTAGGCGTAGGGCTGGGGGTCGGCGTGGCGGTAGGCGTAGCGGCCGGGACCGGTGTAGCTGCAGGTGTGGCCGTGGAGGCAATAGCCGGTATGCTGACCAGCCGGAACGTAGGATCGGTTGTCCTGGCCGGAGACCGGGTATAGTCCTCCGGATCATGAACCTCAGATTCCAAAGGACTGGCATGGCACCTGAGGCTGCAGCTTCCAGCCACGCCACCCCTCAGTGCGTTGAAGGAGGTGCTCAAGTTGTGAGTCCCAGATGGGACGGTGAGATTCACGTCGAGCTTGGACACCCCATACTTGAAGTTTATCAGCCCTGGTTCTACTGCATCTGAAGAGGCATGAGCGTCGTGGCAATGGATGCAAGGGCTTCTTTCGTCCTGGACATGAGTCTTATGTCTCTCCCCAAACGCATTCCTGGCCGCTCTGTTTTCAGTCCCACTCACAACGACCCGGGCCTCTATGTGACAGGAGAAGCAGAGTCCATAGTTGCCGTCTTGATATCTGTACACGGTATTGTCGGCCTTGGTGTAGGCGCCCTTGAGAAGCGAATACCCGTTGGAGCCGTGCGGTTCATGGCATGCCTGGCATTTCTTGCCGGTGATAGAGGTTTCATGGCTTGATCCGGCAAACGCCGACTTGTCCCAGCCGGTCCCCGCCGAAGTTGACGGGAACCGGACCCCGGGCGGTGCGCTTCCGCCATGGCAGCGGAGACAGAACCCTTCATCGTCGCCCGACCACAGGACCGATGGAGAGATGGGGTCTATCAGCGGCTGCGTCGAGGTGCTCGTATGCGGGTTGTGGCAGTTCGCGCACTCCACTTTGGCGCCACTGATGCTCTGGTCGCTTCCACTCACCTGGTGGTGAGAGGTGCGAGCGAATTCGTTCCGTATATCGGAAGCCCCTCCACCGCCCGTATGGCACTTGTAGCAGAACCCTTCTTCTTCGTTGGTGTTGTACGGCCCGGGCGTGCCCTCATAAGGACTCAGCATATCGGTCAGATTGGAGCCATGGCTATTGTTGTGACAATCGAAGCAGGTCTTGCCGGCCGCCATCTTATGGGCCGAGTTGGCCCAGGCATTGTTGCCCTTGATATTGGGCGGGGTCTTGCCATCCGAGAAGGGAGTCGTGATCCCGTTTGCACCGTTGGGGTCATGGCAGTTGAGGCAAAACGGTTCCAGTGAGGCACCGCTGCTGAAAGCAATGATCGTATTGGGGTTATCCGGGTCTCTCAGGCGCACAGCTCTGCCTCTGTGCTGAGATGTGTCGTGGCATACGACGCAGTCGCTGTTCTTGACCGTGCCGTTCGCCGGCTGGACATGATGGGAGGTCCGTTTGAAATCGCCTCCGGCGCCGGCGCCGTTTCCTGCGCTATCTACGATCTGACGCCGCGCACCTTGAGCCGTGTTGTGGCACGCAACGCAGTTCCCGTCGGCCGGCATGAAGCCTGTCCTTCGAGCCGCGGAGGTCCCGTGGGGATGGCAGGTCAGGCAGTTCCCGCCCACAGGAGCATGGCCCTGGTTCACCAATTCCGTGCTCCTGCGGTTGTTATGGGCCGTCTTGTCGTGGCAGACGACACAGATGCTATCATGCTGCCCTTCGTTGTAGCCATCGTCAAAGGAATCAGCGCCCATCGTACCCGTGAAATTGACGGTTGCGGTCATCTCCGGGCTTCGTGTAACCGTGACGCTTATCTTGACGAGGTTCTTGTTAGAGCTGCGGTGGGGGCTGTGGCAATCGGTGCACAGCGCATAGAACGGGGCCTCCTCGGCCCCGGAATAGTCTTTGTTAGAATGGGTGGAGACCTCGGCGGCGCCGCCGCCAGGTCCATGGCACTGGGTGCAGATTCTATCCTGGGAGGGTTCGTCGTTGGGCTGGTTCAGCAGACCGCCATAGCCCGCCGTATGGAGAGTATGGCAGATCGAGCATTTGTCGGTGGTGTTGACGTAGGGGGCGTGAGGGTCCGTGCCTGCCAGGTTCAAGATAGACCCCAGGAGACGCAGGGGCGCTTGAGCCGGAGGCAGCCCGCTCTCACCAGCCGTGACCAAAGCCGGACCTGCTGCCAGCAATCCCAGCATCACCAGGGCAAGTATAATGCCCTTCTTCAATCTAGATCCCTGCAATTCCCCATCTAGAGACGGCGCATCCCGGCGCTAGCCCGGCGTCGGACGGGCCTGACGGCCCATCCGACGCCTCTGCCTAATTATGTGAAGAAGTGATATCTAGAGCATTCCTTCACGCTGGCTTGTTATTTTTCGTGGCACTGCGTGCAGACGCCCCGGTTGTTCAGCCTGAGGAGCGAACTGCGGTTGTTGCCCTCTGTCGGTTGTCCGGAGCCGCCAGGCACAACACTGCCGGGCCATGAAATCGCCCTGGAATTGGATCCCATGGCAGCCGAAGTCCCGTGCGAGACGTGGCAGTCAAGACACCGAGGCCGGGACCAGGCATTGCTGTGCGTTGAATCTGCGGGCGGCTGCATCCCTGTAGGTGGCGACACGTGACAAGTGCTGCAGCTTGATTCCCTGGTGGCGTGCTGGAACTTGAAGACAGCATCGCCGCTCGACGTGAACCCAGTCGTACTGGCATGGGAATCCGCCGAGTTAACCACGATCGTACCGGTCATGTAGCGGGTATGGCATAGGGCGCAGAATTCGCCGACCCGGTCGGTCGTCTGGTAGCTGGTGTCGGGCCGGTTATCCTGGACCTCATGGGTGCTGGAGATGTAGGTCTGAGTGTAGCTCATTACCACGCCATGCTTGGTCTGGTCCTCGGGAATGGACAGATACCAATAACGTGCCTGGCCATTCTCCCCGATGGCCCCGGACTCTCTTGGGCTTCCGCTCAGCATCCGGTACTGGGTGTAGAGCGTCGTCCCGCCGTCCGGACTCCAGGTGGGCATGTGCGGGTCGTGGCAGTTACCGCACTCCAGAGTCACTCCGGCCTTGCCGGCGATGACGGTCGAGGTATACGTGCCGCTACCCCACATCGTGCCGGATGTCCCATCAACGGTGTGGCTTGAAGTAGCTACGGCAGGCACCGGCGTACCGGTCATTGCGGTGTCCATCAACGTGTTGACGAAACCGCCACCCCTTAGCCCGGCGCCTCCCGGACCTGCGCCGTCTTTCACATCGGTGTTAGCTCCGCCAGTTCCGTGGCAGGTGTAACATAGTGCCTGCTGGTCCTGCTTCAACAGCTTGGGGGCCTGGGCGGTGTGTGTCCGGTGGCAGATGGAGCACTGGTCCGGAGTATTACCGTAGCCACCGTGAGGCCCGAGGGCCAAGCTGGGCGGCGTCTGCTCACTTTCCCATTTGTCACCCGAATTACCGGGGAAGGTCAGCGCCCAAAGCTTGACGCTGTTGGCCGTCGTGTCGCCGCCGGACTTCACGGTATCGATGGCCTTCAGCGCATTGGTGATGGTCACCGCCGAGGTCACGTCGACTTTGCTATTGCCATATGCCGCGGTCGGCACGCTCAATTTGAGCTGAGTGAGCAGGTCCTCGCCATAGGCATTCATGCCGGTCACGGCTCCGCCGACAGTCCCCGCGTGACAGAGATAGCATGACTCGAGGCGCGTATCGTGCAGAGCGTAGCGATTCTCAGCCATGCGGTAGTAGATCTCAGTTGATGCCATTGTAGTCGTCGAATCAGTCGGGGCATCGGCGAGGACCACTCCCCAGGCCATGACCATCATCCCTAGCGTCACAATCGACGCGATCAGGCTTGTCTTCCATATTTTTTGCATGCCCTTTTCTCCTTTCAAGTCTTGCCAGTTTGTTCTCGCGATATTCTTTCCCCCCGGCACCTCCCGCATTGAGTATCTGCCTAGAACCAGACCTGAACCCGGTTGTTCTCCCTGTCAGTCACGTACATACGCCCCTGGCCATCAACCGCCAGGCTGTTGGGATAGGAGAACTGCCCGTCGCCGGCCCCTTCCTCGCCCAGGCTGAACTGAAAAGCTGGCGAGGGGTCCGTCCTAAAGACCTGGATCGATTGATTGAACGTGTCTACCACCCCGAGGCGTCCCTGCGGGTCCAGGGCGAGACCCCTGGGCAAGGCCATTTTGATCCCGCCGGCCCCTTCAGCGAAGGCCTGCAGGGGCTGCCCCTCGGCGCCGAAGACCTGAACCCTTCCGTTGTTGCTATCGGCCACGAATATCCGCCCCCCGCCGTCCACAGCAATCCCGTTAGCAAAAGCGAAGCTCCCGGTGATCTGCCGTTCCAGCGACCCATCCCGGCGGAAGACCAGGACCCGCTGATTGTCGGGATAAACGTCGGTGACGTAGAGTTTTCCGGCCTTGTCGAAGGTCATTGCCAGGGGCTGCCAGTTCTCTCCCTGGCGGAAGTCCGGCTTCAGCGTTGTGTGATACTCCCCTCTTGCAGAAAAGATATCGATCCCCTGTCGCGCCATGTCGGTGACATAGACCAGTCCTTCGGGGCTGACAGCCACGTACATGGGTTTTCGATAACCGGTCTTGGAATCACCTGCGGAGAAGCTCCCCAGGGGGTTTCCCTTGGGATCGAGAATGCGGACCAGGCGGTCGCCGCCCCCCTCCGTAACGTAGAGGCGTTGCCCGTCGGGGCTGACCGCCACTCCTAGAGGCTGATCCACACCGTAGATGGAATACGAATACAACGGGTGATCAAGACGCAGGGCACTTGTGGCCACAGGCAGATTGGGCACCTGCTTTGTGGTTGCGTACTGACCCCACATCCAGCCCGATATGCCTAAAAGGCTAACGCCGATGACGAGACCAGCACTTGCCAGCTTCGTACTGACCAGCGAATATATGATTCGTAGGGCGATCACTCTCTCACCTCGAATTCTCAAGCCGGCGCAGGGCGCTCGTCGAAAGCGAATGCCGCGGGTTCATGCTCAACGCTCGCTTGTAAGCCCCTATGGCCTGGTCCTTCCGGCCTTTGGTCTCAAAGGCCCAGCCAAGGCCCCACAAGACGTCGGCATTCGGATCGGATTCAGCCACAGACTGAAGCTTGCCAATGGTGCTGTCAGCCTGGCCGGAAAAGACCAGGGCCATGGCGTCGGCGTAAGTGGCCTTGGCGTTATCCCCAGACCCCTTGTAGGAAGAGGCCAACCCCTGGTACGCCTCGGTGAACGCCGGGTCGAAGGTCAAGGCTCTGGTGAAGAGGTCAATGGCTTTAGCGTGATCCCCCAACTTCTGGCTCGCAACTGCCGAGAGGTAGAGATAGTCAGCATTGGTCTTGTCGATGCCCCGGGCTTTCTCCAGTTGTGGGGCGGCGTCTTCAGGACGGTTGCTATCCAGGTAGATCTTGCCAAGGTAGTAGTATGCTGCAGCCAGCCGCTTGTCGATCTGGGCGAACTCGCTGCCGGCGCTTAACTCCACCACCCGGTTGAACTGGATCAGGGCGTCATCCAACTTGCCCTTCTCCATGGACGCCACCCCGATCCCCATCAGGGCCAAAGGATCGTCCTCTCGGAGAACGAGCGCCTGCTTGTATTGTTCTATAGCCTGATCGTACTGGCCCTTTTGAAGGTATACGCTTGCGGTGGTCAGCCGCGCATCCGGGTCCTGCGGGTTCTCTCTAACCCTGGTTTCGATCTGTTGCGTTTCCCGGTCGATGAGCGCCGTGCGTGGCTGGGACAGGCGCTCCCAATAGTAGACGCCTACCAGGCTTCCCAGCGACAAGAACCCGACAACCAGGAGCAGGAGCGCACTCTTGCCCATTCCCCAAGACCGCGGCTTGGGTTGCCCATACGTGAAGGTCTGCATTTCTCTCCGTCCCCCTATCTAGCCCGTACTCAAGTCCCCGGATGCGGGGGACTTTTGTCTCGGGCAAATCCTCCCAAAAGTACCTCGCGACACTGCTCACAATATGGACCCGAAACCGGCTGAATTCCACAGGTTTTTCCCTCAATCCCGGCTGGGCAATAAACCCGACCCTCGGCGGGCAATTCCCTACCATGCGCAAGAATGATGGGGAACGTCCGATCTCTCTATGCTCCCTGATTGAAGCATTGCCCACTTCCTGTTATAGTCAGGTGAAGGCTGGGCGATATCAGGAGGCTTAATGGGTGATTACTATTTCCAGCGGCAGTGCCGCACTCCTTTCTCTGAGTCATACATAATTCTGGGCGATGACGACAGGAGGGTCGGGCACATAGACCTTCACTACACGCAGAACATCACCTACGGCACCCTGACTGTGGATACCGAGATGAAGGAAGAAGATATTCTAGAGCTGATCGAGGTCGCGGACGATGAGTTGGTGGTGTCCGCGGATGTGCCTCGAGAGGATTTCGTGGTCTCGGTCTACAAGGGCACAGAGGCCGGCGTGTACAGCGACGACGTCTTTGACCAGGGCAACGGCAATGGTGACGGCAAGTAGGACCAATCCGTAGTCCCGCCAACACGGTGGGACATAAGGGCATGGTTGTGACCGTGGATCAACGTCGCTAGCTGGTCATGCCGCCCGCGATCCCCGAAAGGGAAAGTCATGGGGTAGCGCCCTGGGCCGGCTTCGAACAGCCGCGAAGCCCCACAACGGGCGGCCCCGTCCACAGCAAATCCTCCCCTGATTGGCCCGGTGCTCTAGGTTCGCGAATCTCCCTGAGGTATGTAAGCCAGGTGCAACCGACGAGCAGCGCCAGCAGTCCCGGACACTCGCGACCAGGCTTGCCCGGGCAGAGCAGTGAAGTGTGAGACCCTGTGATACGTGGCGGGAGTGCGTGGGAGTCGAACCCACCCCCCGAC
>ORJL010716576.1_pt1 | contig 12933 bp, 24 predicted proteins | sample 1779941 | NCBI WGS metagenome assembly ORJL01 (sample SAMEA104232317, study PRJEB22302) | groundwater metagenome | biome: forest; feature: aquifer; material: groundwater | place: USA | collected 2011-08-07 | depth 5.8 m
GCTCCCTATTTCGACCAGCCGTTTATTTTTCAACTGCACTTCGCGGCGCGGGCCCCCCCCCACCGTAAAGTGCCCGCCGATGTAATCGCGCAGGGCGCTGACCTCGGCTTCGGTAAGGTCCTTCACCCGCGTGTCTGGGTTCACCTTGGTGGCCGCAAGCACTTCGCGGGCGGTCTTTGGTCCGATGCCGTAGAGATATCTGAGCGAAATTTCCACCCGCTTATCGCGAGGGATGTCCACACCTTCAATACGCATAGTGTCTTTCCTTCGATCCTAAACTCTGCCTGTTCCGTCAGCCCAGCCATTGGGCGGGGTCGGAGGCCAGGTCAGAAACATGCTACCCCTGGCGCTGCTTGTGCTTGGGGTTTTCGCAAATCACCAGCACCTTGCCGGCGCGGCGGATAATTTTGCACTTGGGGCAACGCTTGCCCACCGATGGCTTCACTTTCATGTCAACTTCTCCATAATTCGGCGCTACTGACGGCAACGGCCTCCAGTGCGCAGGCTTATTGACCGCATTCCGAAGTTCTGATTATACCATGTGTCACTACAGCCGGGTCAGAATTTCCGGTTCGCCGTCCGTAATCGCAATGGTATGTTCAAAGTGCGCGGTGAGCTTGCCGTCTTTAGCCGCCACCGTCCACTGATCGCTCAACACGCGAGTTCTATAATTCCCGGCGAGCACCATTGGCTCCACTGCAATCGTCATGCCGGGGCGTAATTTGGCGCCCTGGCCCGGCTTGCCCACATTGGGAACCTGGGGGTCTTCGTGCAGATGACGCCCCACCCCGTGGCTGGTGTACTCGCGCACCACATTGAAATCGCGCTCTTCCACAAACTGCTGCAACGCCGCCGACATGTCGCCCGTGCGGTTGTTCGGGCGGGCCGCGGCAATCGAGGCATACAGCGCCCCTTCGGTCACCTCCAGCAACCGCTGGGCCTCGGGGCTAATCTGCCCCACCGGAAAAGTCCACGCGCTGTCGGCAATCCAGCCCTTGAACGTGGCCCCGCAATCGATCTTGATAATGTCGCCCTCGCGCAGGGCGCGTTTGCCTGGAATGCCGTGCACCAGCTCTTCGTTCACCGAGGTGCAGATCATGCCGGGGAACGGGCGCTGGCTGCGCACGTGATTCGGATAATTGTAAAAGGGCGAGGTGGCCCCGTGCTGCTTGAGCACCCGGGCTGCCACCCGATCCAACTCGCCGGTGGTAACACCCGGCCGCACCTGCGCTTCGAGTTCCTGCAACAGCGTCGCCACAATCCTGCCCGCCTCGCGCATGAGGGCCAGTTCGCTTGGCGACTTCAGAACAATCATCGCGTCTGCGCCTAATTCATTTGGCGCCGGCAACCGCCGTCAAAAGCTGCGCCGTCACTTGCTCAATCGCCTGATCTCCGTTGATTTCGACAAGCAGCCCCAACGAGCGGTAGTGCTCAATCAGCGGAGAGGTCTTAGCCACGTACTCGGCAATGCGATTCTTGACCGTTTCTTCGCGGTCGTCGGGCCGCTGGAACAATTCAGCGCCTTCCACATCGCACACGCCCGCCACTTTGGGCGGGTTGAACTTGAGATGGTACACGTGCTGGCCGGGGCCTTTGCACGTCCAACGCCCGGTGAGCCGTTCCACCAACACCGGCTCGCTCACCTGAATGTACGGGACGAGGTTGACGCGCCCGCCCAGTTCAGCCAACATGGCATCCAACGCTTTGGCCTGCGCCGGTGTGCGCGGAAAGCCGTCCAACACGGCGCCCTTGGCGCATTCCGGATTCTTCAACCGGTCGCGCACCATGGCAATGGTCACATCATCCGGAACCAGGTCGCCCCGTTTTAGGATGGCTTCGACCTGCTGCCCCAGCGGCGTCTGCCGCTTGATGTTATCGCGGAACAGATCGCCCGATGACACATGGGCCAGCCCGTGCTGCTTGCTGAAGATGGCAGCCTGTGTGCCTTTGCCCGCGCCGGGCAACCCGATGAGAACAAGATAAACCGGCATAACCAGTGTGCGGCCTAACGCACCAACAACGAGTCGTCGTAGCCGCGCAGTTTCAGTTCAGTTTCCAGGCCAAAGAAGGTGTCCTTAACCACGCCTACCACAATCAACAAGCCGGAGCCTAGCACCGAAAAGGCGCTGGCCTGCAGCACGTTGCCGGCCACAAAGGGCAGAATGGCTACCACACCCAGGAAGACCGCCCCGGGCAACGTGATGCGCTGAAGCACCCGGTTGAGATAGCGCTGAGTGGGAACGCCTTTGGTAACGCCCGGCACCTGCGCGCCTACCTTCTTCAAATTCTCGCCGTAGTTCTGCTGCTGGAAGATCACGTCGGTGTAGAAGAACGAAAACAGCACCACCATGAAGAAGTAGATGGTGATGTAACCATTGTTCCGGGAATCGCTGAACAGGCTAATCGTGCCGGTGGAAAGGTTCCGCACCCATTCCAACTGCGAGGAGGTGAAAAACTGCGCGATGATGGCCGGGAAGGTGAGAATGGATTGGGCGAAGATGATCGGGATCATGCCCGCCATGTTCACCAGCAGCGGCAATGTGCCCTTCACGGGCATGGATTGCCGGTTGCCCACCCGTCGCCCGGGGTACATCACCGGCACGTTGCGGCGGCCTTGCGTCACAATCACAATCGCAAACACCGTTAGAGCCATCAGCAGCACAAAAGCGCCCAGCAGCAACCAGCGGCGCTCCTGATCCACCCACAACGTGCCCACGGTGGAAGGCAATCGGCTGACGATGCCGCTGAAGATGATGAGCGACAACCCCTGCCCACGAATGCCGTATTCCGAAATCAACTCGCCCAGCCAGATGGCAAACATGGTGCCGGCGGCCATGCTGATGATGGTCGTGATGGTGGGCAGCAAGTTGGCCCCGGTGAAGCCAAACTGCGGCAGCACCTGCACGCCCGGAATGGAGGCGTTGAAAATGCGGATTTGCCCGATGGCCGAGAGCGCCGCCATGGGGATCGCCAGGTAATACGTCCAGCGCTCCTGAAACTCGCGCCCTGCTTTCGGATCGTCTTCCATGCGTTTCTGCAACGCCGGAATGATAGGCACCAGCAATTGCAGAATGATCTGGGCGGTGTTGTAGGGATACATGCCCATGGCCAGCACCGAGAGGTTGGACACGGTGCCGCCGGAGAGCAAATCCAGCAGGCTGAGCAAGTTGCCCGCGCCGCCGCCGGAGCTTAGAATCTGTTGGATCGCATCGCGATTAACTCCCGGCACCGGCACATGCGCCGCCAGCCGGTAAAGTATCAACAGGCCCAGCGTAATTAGTACCCGGTTGCGAATTTCTTCTGCTGACCAAAGATACCGCCACGCGGATCGTTTCATGTCGTGTGTTGAACAGGCGATTACTCGCCTGCCTCCTCGCCTTCGACCAACGGCAGAAGCTCCACCGTGCCGCCTGCCTTCTCAATGGCAGCCTTCGCCGACGCCGTTACCCGGTGTACTTTCACGGTGAGCGGCTTGGTCAATTCGCCATTGCCCAAGATCACCACAGGCTTGCTGGTGTCTTTCATCACCGCGGCGCTGGCCAGCGTATCGGGCGTTACCACCCCATTCTTCACAAAGTGGCTTTCCAGCTTGTCGAGGCTCACTTCCATATATTTCACTCTACGCAGGTTGGTGAACCCGCGCTTGAACGGCAGACGCCGCACCAGCGGCAGTTGGCCGCCTTCAAAATAGGGCGAGGGGCCGCCACCCTGGCGCGCGCCCTGCCCTTTGGTGCCGCGGCCGCCCGTTTTGCCTTGCCCGGCGGAAATGCCGCGGCCCAGGCGCTTGCGCGTCTTCTTGGCGCCCGGATTGGGTTGCAGATCGTGTAGTTTCATGTTGCTCAGGCCTCCGACACCGTCACCAGATGGCCCACTTTGGCCAACATACCGCGCAGGGTGGGCGTGTCGGCCAGTTCCACCGACTGGTGCAACCGGCGCAAGCCCAACGCCCGCACGGTCGCCTTGTGGCGCTCCGAATAGCCCAGCGCACTGCGCACCAGTGTAATACGAACTCGCTTGGTGTTTTCTTCTTTAGGCATGTTTCTTCCGACTCCAGAAGGGCAGAAGCTCAGACACATCCTTGCCACGCGCCCGCGCCTGGTCTTCCACATTCTTCATCCGATGCAAGCCCTTCAGCGTAGCCTGGATCACGTTCAACACATTGGCGCTGCCGAGCGATTTGGTGAGGATGTCCCTCACCCCGGCAGCTTCCAGCACGGCGCGCACACCACCGGCGGCAATCACGCCGGTGCCGGGCGTGGCCGGCTTGAGGTACACTTCCGCGCCGCCGTGTTCCGCCGTCACTTCGTGTGGGATGGTTGACCCGGACAGCGACACGGATTTCATATTCTTGCGGGCGCGATCGGTGCCTTTGCGGATGGCATCGGGCACGGCGCGGCTCTTGCCCACGCCAACCCCCACGCGGCCCTTGTTATCGCCGACCACCACCACTGTGCGAAAGGCAAAGCGGCGACCGCCCTTGATCACTTTGGCCACGCGGGCGATATCCACCACGCGCTCGTCAAGCTCCTCGCGCTCTTCTTCGCCTGCGCCCGGAGCGCGGTCACCGGCCCGATTCTGTCGTTGCTTGTTCTGACGCTTTTCCATGTTTTAGAAATCCAATCCGGCTGCGCGGGCGGCATCGGCCAATGCTTTAACTCGCCCGTGGTAACGATACCCGGCCCGATCAAACACCACTGCCTTGAGGCCCTTGGCCAGCGTGCGTTCAGCCACCGCTGTGCCCACCACTTGAGCCTGCTCGGTCTTCTTCTTGCCGGCCATCTTGGCCTTCAATTCGGCATCAATCGTGGACGCCTGAGCCAGCGTGTGGCCGCTCTCATCGTCAATCACCTGCACGAAAATATTCGACAGGCTGCGATAGACATTCAGGCGCGGGCGCTCAGCCGTGCCCGCCACGCGGCTCCGAACGCGCCGTTGGCGGCGCTTGCGCATTGCTTCTCGACTTTTAGCCATAGCTATTGAGCCTTCCCAGCTTTACCAGCCTTGCGGCGAACGTGCTCGCCCTGATAACGCAGACCCTTGCCTTTGTAAGGCTCCGGCTTGCGCCAGGCGCGAATGTCGGCCGCCACCTGTCCCACCTGTTCCTTATCCGGCCCCGACACCGTAATCGTGCGGGCCTTCTCGTCCACTTTAAAGGAAATGGAAGGCGGCGGCGTCACCGTCACCGGGTGCGAGAACCCGAGCGCCATCACCAGGTCTTTGCCCTTCAGTTCGGCGCGGTAACCCACGCCTTCAATCTGCAGGATTCTTTCAAATCCCTGGCTCACGCCCACCACCATGTTGCTCAACAACGCCCGTGACAAACCGTGCAAAGCGCGGACCGTCCGTTCGTCGCCCGAGCGCGACACGTTGAGCACATCGCCCTCTTGCTTGATGGACACTTCCTCACGGAAGGTGCGAGTCAATTCGCCCTTGGGGCCTTTGACTTTCACTTCACTGCCGTCGATTGTGACCGCTACCCCTTTGGGCACGGCAATCGGCTTGCGACCAATACGAGACACTGTTCTAATCCTCCTCAGGATGTCGGCCACACTGGCGAGCCAGGACCGATCCGACTTTACTCACAGGGAGTATTACCAAACCTGGCACAACAACTCGCCGCCCACGCCCAGAGCGCGGGCCCGTTGGCCGGTCATCACACCTTTGGGCGTGGACAGAATTGCCACCCCCATCCCCGACAACACCCAGGGGATGTCGGACTTGCTGACATACACGCGCCGTCCGGGGCGGCTCACCCGATCCATGCCGGTCATCACCGCGCGTTTCTCGCGGCGCACGCCCACATACTTCAGCTTGACGCGGATCATCTTCGAAACGCTGCCCGGCTCCTCCGCCACGTCAAAGTCTTCAATAAAACCTTCGTCTTTGAGAATCTGGGCAATCGCGCCCTTCATCTTTGAATAAGGCACCGAGGTCGTCGCGTGGCCGACCATCGTCGCATTACGCATGCGAGTCAGCATATCGGCAATGGGATCAGTGACATTAACGCTCATAATAACTCCTACCACGACGACTTGGCGACGCCCGGAATCTGCCCGGCAAGCGCCAACTCACGGAAACAAATGCGGCACAGCGCGAAATGGCGCATATACCCGCGAGGCCGCCCGCACCGGCGGCAGCGATTGCGAACTTGCACTTTGAACTTCCGATGCGCTTCGCGGTTGATCATCGATTTCTTGGCCATAGTTTAGTTCTTCCCCGGTTTCTGGAACGGCATTCCCAACAAGGCCAGCAGCCGGCGGCCATGCTCGTCGGTGTGGGCCGTGGTCACCACGGTAACTTCCATGCCGCGCAATTTGTCAATTTTGTCGTACTCAATCTCCGGGAACACTAACTGCTCCCGCAGGCCCAGGGTGTAATTGCCGCGCCCGTCGAACCCCTTGGTCGGAATGCCGCGAAAATCGCGCACGCGGGGCAGGGCCACGTTCATCAGCCGGTCCAAAAAGCTCCACATGCGCTCGCCGCGCAACGTCACCGTCACGCCAATGGGCTTGCCGGCGCGCAGCTTAAAGTTGGCGATGTCTTTGCGGGCCTTCACCACCAGCGGCTTCTGCCCGGTGATGATCTGCATGTCGCTCACCGCCGCGTCCAGCGCCTTGGCATTGTCCAGGGCTTCGCCCACGCCGATGTTCACGGCCACCTTTTGGACGCGCGGCACTTCCAGGACATTGCGGAAGGAAAACTCCTTCATCAACGCCGGAACAATTTCCTTGCTGTAACGTTCTTTCAGGTTTGGCATTCTATACTATCGCTCCCGGCGGCGCTATCGATCAATCGCTTCGCCGCTCTTGCGGGCCACACGCACGACCTTGTGGGTCTGCCCATCGCGGGTCAACCCGATGCGGGTCGGCTCATCCGATTTCGGGTCCACCAGCATCACGTTGGAAATGTCGATGGAGCCTTCAAACTGGATAATGCCGGGGGCCAGATTCTGCCGCCCGCCCGTCTTCGCCTGCTTCTGGTGCTTTTTGCGGATGTTAAGCCCCTGTATAACCACGCGGTACTTGCCTTCTTTGGCGCGGACGACCTTGATCACTTGGCCGCGTTTGCCCTTCTCGTTGCCGGCGATCACTTCCACCGTGTCGCCCTTCTTGATTCTGACTTTCATTTAGAGCACCTCCGGCGCGAGGGACACGATCTTCATGTACCCTTTTTCGCGCAGCTCGCGAGCCACCGGCCCAAAAATGCGGGTCCCCCGCGGGTTCTCACCGTCGGCGTCGATAATCACCGCCGCATTGTCGTCAAAGCGAATGTACGACCCGTCGTCGCGGCGATATTCTTTTGAGACGCGAACGATCACCGCCTTCACCACCTCGCTCTTTTTGACAGAGCCTTGGGGGGACGCTTCCTTCACCGTGGCCACCACCACATCGCCCACCGACCCGTAGCGGCGCGTGGAGCCGCCCAACACGCGGATGACGAGCAGTTCGCGGGCGCCGGTGTTATCGGCCACAACCAGTCGGGATTCTTGTTGAATCATGATGTCCCTCCGTTAGGCCTCAACCGGCAGAGTCGCCACACTCTTGGTGATGATCCGCTCCACGACCCAACGTTTCTCTTTGCTCAGCGGTTGCGACTCCACGATTTCCACCACGTCGCCCACCCGGCACTCGTTCTTCTCGTCGTGAGCTTTGTAGCGCGCGCTGCTGCGAACCACTTTGCCGTACAGCGGGTGGCGCTTCACGTTGAAGACTTCCACCACCACGGTCTTGGTCATTTTGTTGCTGGTCACTTTGCCGACAAGGCGAGACCGGTTATTCATAGATTACTTCTCCGTCTTCGCCGACAACTCGGCGGCTATGGCCCGCTCACGCAACACCGTCAGATACCGGGCCACGTCCTGCTTCACCGCGGCCACCCGCGAGGTATCGGTCATTTGGCCGGTGGTGAGCTGCAAGCGCAGTTTGAACAATTCTTCCCGCGAATCGTCGAGCTTGGTCTCGATTTCGCCGGATTGGAGAGCACGAACTTCGCTGATCTTCATGGCTATTCTCCCGTCGAGACCGTTTGCGCCAGGTCGCGCCGGATAACTATTTTAGTCTTCAGCGCCAGTTTGTACGACGCCAGGCGCATAGCTTGCCGCGCGGTCGCTTCGTCCAACCCGGCCAGTTCAAAGATAATGCGGCCCGGCCGCACCACTGCCACCCAGTGATCCACGGCGCCCTTGCCCTTGCCCATGCGGGTTTCGGCGGCCTTCTTAGTCACTGGCTTGTCGGGGAACACGCGGATCCACACTTTGCCTTTGCGCTTCATAAAGCGCACCAGCGCGCGGCGGGCGGCTTCAATTTGCCGCTGGGTCATCCAGCCCGGCTCCACCGCCTGCAACGCATATTCGCCGAAATGGATCTCGGCCCCGCGCGTTTCAGTGCCGGTCATCCGCCCGCGCATTTGCTTGCGGTATTTGACTCGTTTTGGCATCAACATAGAACTCACCTCGTGATACGCGACTAGTGATTCGTGATACGCCTCAACGCATCACGTTTCACGGATCACGTCTTACTCGCTCACGTAAACGTCTGTAACTTCCGGCTTCTCTTCTTTCAACACTTCGCCCTTGTAGATCCACACCTTCACGCCAATGCGCCCGTATGTCGTCAGCGCTTCGGCGCGGGCAAAGTCAATATCTGCGCGCAAGGTTTGCAGCGGCACGCGGCCTTCGCGCTGCCACTCGCGGCGGGCCATTTCGCTGCCGCCCAGACGGCCGGCGCACAAAATCTTGATGCCCTTGGCCCCACCCCGCATGGCCTGCTGAATGGCCCGCTTCATGGCGCGGCTGTGGCTGATGCGTCGTTCCATTTGCCCGGCGATGTTATCGGCCACCAGTTTGGCGTCCAGGTCCGGGTTGGTAATCTCGTTCACATCCACCTTGACCTTGGTGCCGCACAGTTTTTCAAGGTCGGTGCGCAGCACTTTCACCTGCGCGCCCTTGCGCCCGATCACAATCCCCGGCTTGGCCGTGTGGATGGTGACGTGCACCAGATTCGGGAAGCGCTCGACGTCGACCTTCGAGATGGAGGCTTTGTCGTTGCCTTTGGCAATCATCCGGCGGATGGTGAAGTCCTCGTGTAGCTGCTTGACGTACTTGCTGCCTTCAGCGTACCAGCGCCCTTCCCATTCCTTGTTGATCTTCAGCCGGAAACCGATTGGATGAACTTTGCGACCCATTAAGCCGTCCCTTCCCGTTCTGTTAGAACCACGGAGATATGCGACATCCGTTTGTGTATCATGTTCGAGCGGCCACGCGAAGCGAACCGGCGGCGCTTGAGAAACTGCGCCCCGTCCACCATGATGGTCTTTACCACCAGGTCGTCGGCGTTCATGCCAAAGTTTTCCTCGGCATTCGCCATGGCCGATTTGATCACCTTGGCCACATCCTTCGCCGCCGCATTGGGCATAAATTTCAACAGCACCAGCGCCGCGTTGGCGCCTTTGCCGCGCACCATATTGGCCACGAGCCGCGCTTTCTGAGGGGAACCGGGCACGCGAATGGCGCTCGCCCGGACGAGATGACTTTCCATGATGGTTTAGCCCTCCGCCACTTCGGTCTTCTTTTCTTTGGTCACGTGCCCGCGAAAGGTGCGCGTGGGGGCGAACTCGCCCAGCCGATGTCCCACCATGTTTTCGGTGAGATAAATGGGCACATGGCGCCGGCCATCGTGCACGGCTATGGTGTGGCCCACCATTTGCGGGAAGATGACGCTGGCCCGAGACCAGGTGCGAACGACTTTCTTTTCGCCCCGGGTGTTCATGGCCTCAATTTTCTTCAACAGTTTGGGGCTGACAAAAGGCCCCTTTTTCAAAGATCGCGACATGACAACTCCTCACTACCGCTGCTTCTTGGCACGGCGTTTGACAATGAACCTGTCGGTCAACAGGTTGTGCCGGGTCTTCTTGCCGCGCGTGGGCTTGCCCCACGGCGACTTGGGACCGGGCATACCGGTGGGCTGGCGGCCTTCGCCGCCGCCGTGCGGATGGTCGCGCGGGCTCATAGCCGTGCCGCGCACCGTGGGCCGGATGCCCAGATGGCGTTTGCGCCCGGCCTTGCCCAGCTTCACGTTCGAGTGGTCGAGGTTGCCCACCTCGCCAATGGTGGCCAGGCACACCTGCAGGATCAGGCGCACTTCCCCCGAAGGCAAACGCACCTGGGCGTACTCGCCTTCTTTGGCCACCAGTTGCGCCGCGGTGCCGGCCGACCGGGCGATCTGGCCGCCCTTGCCGACTTTCATTTCAATGTTGTGGATGAGCGTGCCCACCGGAATGTTGGCGATGGGCAGCGTGTTGCCGACCCGGATTTCAGCGGTGGGGCTGGTCACCACTTTATCGCCCACATGAAGGCCCAGCGGAGCGATGATGTAGCGCCGCTCGCCATCCACGTAGTTCAACAGCGCAATGCGCGCCGAACGGTTGGGGTCGTATTCGATCGTGGCCACCACCGCAGGAATCTCGCGCTTGTCGCGCTTGAAATCAATGTCGCGCCAGCGGCGGCGATGCCCGCCGCCGCGATGCCGCACGGTGATGCGGCCCTGCGTGTTGCGGCCACCGTGCTTGCGGATTTGCTGGGTGAGCGCCTTAACCGGTTTGCTGCTGGTAATCTCTTCAAAGGTCGCGCCGGTCATACCTCGGCGGCCCGGAGAGGTGGGTTTGAATATTTTAACGGCCACGGTTACTTGACCCCTTCAAAGACATCAATGGTCTGCCCGTCCGCCAGCGTGATGAGCGCTTTTTTGTACTCGGCGGCGCGCATAGACACCCGTCGCAGGCGGCGGGCGCGTTTGGCAGGACTTACCAGGGTGTTGACTTTCACCACATCCACGTCGAACAACGCTTCCACGGCCTCTTTGATCTGCCGCTTCGTCGCATCGCGGCTCACCTCAAATGCGTATTGCCGCAAGTTGGAGCTTTGGAAGCTGGACTTCTCGGTAATCAACGGCCGGCGCAGGACTTCATACAACGTGGTCATTTTGCGCCCTCCAGGCCCAGGTACGATTTGATCACATCCAGCGCCGCCAGCGGCAGCACCAACGTATCGTATCCCAGCAAATCACGCACGTTCAAATAGCGGGCGTGCAAAGTTTTTGCCCCCTCCATGTTCCGCACCGACTTCTGAACGGCTTCGTTGGACTCGGGCAACAGCACCAGCGCCGAGCGGCCGGCGCCGAGTGCGTGGAGAATGTTAGCCATGGCGCTCGTTTTGCTGCCGTCGAGCTTCATCGCATCCACCACAACCACCTGCCCCTCATTGGCTTTGGCCGAAAGCGCCGACCGCAGCGCCCCGCGACGCATTTGCCGGGGCATGGCCATGGTGTAATCACGATAGTGCGGCGCGTGCGCCTTGCCGCCGCCCTTCCACTGCGAAGCGCGGCTGGAACCCTGGCGGGCGCGCCCGGTGCCTTTTTGCTTGAACGGCTTCTTGCCGCCGCCGCTCACTTCGCCGCGGCCTTTGGACTCGTGGGTGCCCAACCGGGCGTTGGCCAACTGCCGCGTCAGCGCCTGATGCATCAGGTCTTTATTGATGGGGGCTTCAAAGATTTCGGCCGGCAATTCCACCGTGCCCACCTTTGCGCCCGTAAGGTCTTTGACTTCGACTTCCATAATCAATCCGCCGCAAGAACAAAATCACAACGCACAATTCGCAATGCACAAATTGTGCATTGGGCATTGAGCATTTTGCATTGTTATTGCTTCCGCGCCTCCTTTACCATCACCAACGTCCCCTTGCCGCCAGGCACACTGCCGCCCACGGCAATCAGGTTGCGCTCGGCATCCACTTGCACCACGGTAATATTCTGCACGGTAACGCGGACAGAGCCCATGTGGCCGGGCCGGCGAGAGCCTTTATAGACACGACCGGGCGTGGTGCCCGAAGAGTTGGAGCCGGGCGAACGCCCGCGGTCCGACTGGCCGTGTGTTTTATTGGCGCCGCGGAAATTGTGCCGCTTCATGCCGCCTTGAAAACCCTTGCCCTTGCTGACGCCGATAATGTCCACGTGCTCGCCAGCCTTGAACACGTCCACGGTAACCTTGGCCCCTTCGGCCAGCCCGTGGTCGCCCTTTACGCGAAACTCGCGCAGATGCTTCAGGGTCGGCGCATTGGTGCGCTTGAGATGGCCTTTTTCGCCGGCGGCCAGGCGCGCGGGCTTGGTTTCGTTGAAACCCAATTGCACCGAACTGTAACCCTCTTTGTCAACCGACTTAACCTGGGTAACGTAACACGGCCCAGCTTCAATGAGAGTCACGGGGGTCAACCTCCCGTCCTCTTGGAAGATCTGGGTCATGCCGACCTTTTTGCCTAATAGCCCTTTCATAAAAATTATCTCCTGTGGCGTAGAGACGTTCCGCCGAAACGTCTCTACCAGATATGGGACTGTCAGTCCGGGCCGGACTGCATCATCCCGAAGTGCCACGGCCCGGGCGCCCCGAGGCGCCCGCCGAACACTGCTAAAGCGTCACTTCGATATCCACACCGGCCGGCAAATTCAGCCGCATCAGCGTATCGATGGTGGTCGAATCCGGATCGAGCACGTCAATCAACCGCTTGTGCGTGCGGATCTCAAAATGCTCCTGAGAGTTCTGTCGATGAACGCCGCGCGCTGCACGGTGAACTTTTCGATGCGGGTGGGCAGCGGCACCGGGCCAATGACACGGGCCCCCGTGCGCTCTGCCGTCTCTACAATCCGCCGCGCGGATTGATCGAGAACACGGTGGTCGTACGCCTTGAGTCGGATGCGGATCTTCTGCTTAGCCATGTCAGTCGAGAATCTCCGTAATGACACCCGCGCCGACGGTCAGGCCGCCTTCGCGAATGGCGAACTTCGAGCCTTTCTCCAAGGCCACCGGCGTAATCAACTCCACCGCCATGTCAATGTTGTCGCCCGGCATCACCATTTCCACCCCCTGCGGCAGGGTGATGCTCCC
>ORJL010004373.1_pt1 | contig 12931 bp, 13 predicted proteins | sample 1779941 | NCBI WGS metagenome assembly ORJL01 (sample SAMEA104232317, study PRJEB22302) | groundwater metagenome | biome: forest; feature: aquifer; material: groundwater | place: USA | collected 2011-08-07 | depth 5.8 m
AGTTCCGCCCAAGCGTCCTTAGCGACGGCGGAGTTCGGCACCTCGATGTCGGCTCACCATAGCGCGGGGCTGGAGAAGGTCCCAAGCGTTTGGCTGTTCGCCAATTAAAATGGTACGCGAGCTGGGTTCAAACCGTTCAGCGTCTAAGTAGCAAGGGTAGTCCTTGCTACTGGGAAATTGAACGGTTTGAACCCACGAGGCGATTGTTAGCTACGTGGAGACGTAGTGTGCGTAAACGACAACTCACGGCGGTCGCGCATAGGAATATGCGCGTTAGCAAATCAACTGATATCGGTGGAACCCGTAATGCAACGGGCAATACCGAGGGAAGTGAGTATTGTGGGTTTCGTAGAGAGATTAAGTTCGGAATGTTTTGGCGTAGGAGGTCTGCCCATGGTAGCCTGCCAAAGCATTGTTCGTGTGCAAGGACCAAACGCATGAGCTGGCTGTGCAGCTTTGTTTGGCCTCTCGAAAAGTGCACGAAACTGGAGGACGCCCGGCACCCTCCCCGAACTCCCTCGCCCGAGATTTTCTTGGGCTCTCTACGAAACTCATGATATGAACACCCTTAGAGACTGAATGTTGATTGCCCCAAACATTGAAAGATGTGGGCAAAGTTACAGTCCGATCCTCCGAGTAATCGGAGTTAACTAGATGCGTGAGACAGGTTGGTCTCCTATCTACTACAGGCGTTGATTCTTGAGGAGGGTTGTCCCTAGTACGAGAGGACCGGGATGAACTGACCTCTGGTCTACCAGCTGTCCTGCCAAGGGCACCGCTGGGTAGCTATGTCGGGTTGCGATAACCGCTGAAAGCATATAAGCGGGAAACGCGCTCCAAGATTAGGAATCGTTATGAGACTCGTGGGAGATTACCACGTTGATAGGCTCTAGGTGGAAGTGCCGTAAGGCATGTAGCCGAGGAGTACTAATATGTCCAGTCTCTCGTGCGGAACTCTGTATAGCACAATCGTTTGCACACTTTTACCTTCTTGCCCTTCGTAGCTCGCCAATAGGCGAGCGAAGTAGGGTGCATATTCGTACTTGCCCTGCGTAGTCCTTTCGTAGATTGGACGAAGTAGGGTACCGACACTTCGAGTGTTCGGTTCTGGTGGTTCGGCGGGAGGGTCATACCCGTTCTCATTCCGAACACGGCAGTCAAGCCTCCTAGCGGCGATGGTACTCATCGTTTCAGATGGGGAGAGTAGCTAACCGCCAGAACCGAGCACTCGATACGCTCGTTTGTTCATTTATCGTGGGTGTAGCGCAGCCTGGTAGCGCGCCCTGTGCAGGGGATTGTGACGCAAGCCTAGGAAGGCGTCCGCGGAGTAAAAGGCCGAGTCCTCAGCCTTCCTCATCTCCACAAGCACGGGAGGTCGTTGGTTCGAATCCAACCACCCCGACCCTTTCCGCCGCACAGGTACTCCTGTGCGGCGGTTTTGTTATACTAGCGGCATGAGTTGGGCCGCGCAGAGAAGATTATTTATTCTGCTTATTCTCGGAGCGGTTGTTCTCGCATTCGTCGCGGTCGTGGCTATCGCGACGTTCTATGAGACGCCGTCGTGCACCGATGGCGTCCGGAACCAGGGCGAGACGGGTGTCGACTGTGGCGGCTCCTGCGCGTTCCTCTGTACCGCGGCGCAGGAGCCGCCGACGGTGCTCTTCACCAAGGCGCTCTCTAACGCCGCAGGGCGCGTCGATATTATCGCTTCCGTCGAGAATAAGAACTTGGCCGCCGCCGCGAAGAATGTCCCGTACCGCATCTCGCTCTTCGACGCTCGGCAGACGCTGATAAAAGAGGTGAGTGGCACGCTTGACCTGCCGCCCGGAGCGACGGTGCCGGTGTTCGTTCCCGGCGTAGCTTCCGGTGGACAGGAAGTCGCGACGGCGTTTTTGAGCATCGCGGCCGGCGCGATAAAGTGGTACACGCTTTCAGCTAGTGCGCGCAGTGTGCCACTCGTGTCGAGCGCGAAGCAGGGCGGTACGCTCTCCGCTCCTCGCGTCGAGGCGATACTCGAGAATCCGACGACGGCTCCGATAAACGGCGTGCGGGCGATAGTGATGGTGCGCGGCAAAGAAGGGAACGTTATTGCCGCATCGGAAACGATCATATCCTCGATTCCTGCAGGCGGGCAGGCGACGGCGATATTTACCTGGAACGAGGCGTTCGGGGATACGCCGGCCGCGATAGAAGTCGCGCCGATTGTCCCGTTTCCGTGAGACTGCTGAATAAATCTTCAAACGCCCTCTTCGCTTTCTGCGGAGACTGGACACTCCTCCTCCCTGCCGTCGCGCTCTCCCTGGTGGGGATGCTTACCATGAGCACGTTCGGACAGGATTCGTCGCTTGCGTCGCGGCAGATACTCTGGCTCATCATCGCGCTCGGCGTCTACACCGGCCTTTCAGTGATCGATATGCGTTTTATCCGCCGGACGCCGTTCGTAATGGCGTTGTACCTGATCTCCTTCGCGCTACTTGCCGCCCTCCTCCTCTTTGTCGAGCCTGTGATGGGCGCCCGCGCATGGTTCTCCTTCGGCCCGATCTCCTTCCAACCAGCGGATCTCGCGAAGCTCGCGCTCCTCGTACTCCTCGCGAAGTATCTCTCGCGCCGGCATGTCGAGATCAGCGATTTCCGCCACATCATCGTTTCAGGAGCGTACGCATTTGCGCTTACGGTCCTTATCCTCGTCGAGCCGGACATGGGCAATGCCATCATCTTCGGCACGCTCTGGCTCGGCATGATGCTCGTCTCGGGCATATCGAAGAAGCACCTCGCCATCCTTGGGTGCATCGGCCTTATCGTCGCCTCGGTACTCTGGTTTGAAGGGTTGAAGCCCTATCAGCGCGCCCGCATCGTCTCATTCATAAATCCGGCGAGCGACATCCGCGGTTCCGGCTACAACGCTTATCAGGCCAAGATTGCGGTCGGCTCCGGCGAGCTCTTCGGCAAGGGTATCGGCTACGGCACCCAGTCGAAGCTCCGCTTCCTGCCCGAGTATCAGACGGACTTCATCTTCGCCGCATTCGCCGAAGAATGGGGATTCGCGGGCGTCGCGCTCCTCTTGTCGATGTATGCTCTGCTCTTCGCGCGCCTCGCACAGATCGCCCGCGCCGCCGCGACCAACTTTGACGTATTTTTCACGCTCGGCGCGCTTATCCTCTTTGCGGCGCACGTTACGATACACACCGGCATCAACCTCGGCCTCCTGCCCGTCACCGGCACGACGATACCCTTTATGAGTTCGGGCGGCTCGCATCTCCTGCTCGAGTTCGCCCTGCTCGGCATCGTTACCTCGCTCGCGCGTCACGGCCACGGCGCTTCTCGCGACCCGAGCGCAAACGAGTATCTAGGCGGTTGAGGTGTATACGGCGATCGTCTTTTCTACCATACGATCGAGAGTGAAGTCGTCCATATCAAGCGCATCAAGTATGTCGGGTATACCGCCGATGCGGTTTGTGCGGAGGGGGAGGCCTGCCGCTTTAGCTTCAAGAAGTACATAGGCGAGCCCCTCTTTAAGGGAGGGGAGCGCGAATTCATCGAAGCCCCGTAATGCGTCCTGTGCGGGCATAAAGCCGAACAGCTTCACTCGATCTTGCAGTCCGTATTCACGGATTTTCGCTTCGAGATACGGGCGCAGTTCTCCCTCGCCGACGATCGCGACGTACATCACGGGATTCCCCCGTGCCTCTTCGATAAGTGCTATCTGATTCTTATTTTTATTCAGCTCTCCTATCGTGCCGGTAATGTGCGCGTTTGCAGGGAATGCGTGCCGTATGCATTCGCCGGAGCCGAAGCGCATATGCAAATCGATGCCGTTATGGATAAGGCGCATTTTCTCCGCGCAGAAAGGCAGACGCTTCCCGAGACGAAGTTCGTTCGTCGAGATGACGATAACGGTATGCGATAGGAGTGCCGTGATCCACGAGCTTGTCCATACGAATATCCTCCACACGATGTTCCTCTTCTCCATAAAGGGCCATCCGTGAGCGGTAAAAATTATGTTCCGTACGCCAAGGAGTCGCGCCGCGAGTGCGCCGAGACCGCCCGCTTTCGAGCTGTTGAGGTGCACAATGTCCGGTCGCGTCGCGCGTATGGCTTTGTAGATCGCGAAGAATCCGCCGATGTCGTTGGTGATGGAGAGATCGCGCTGTACAGAGGCGAGCGAAAGGACGGGGATGCCCGCTTCGCGGAGCTTCTTCGACAGCGCGCCGTCACCTCCGACCGCCACTGTTACTGCGAACTCGTTTTCGGGGAGAGAGATGGCGAGATCATAGACATACTTTTGCGCGCCGCCCCAGTTGGCCTTGGTGATAACGTAGAGTATGCGGGCGACCATAGAGGAGATAACCTTCGTTTGCCTTGGTAGGTTATATACTATATAAGCTTACCATAATGATTATCAGCGGCCGACGAGCTTCTCACCTCCTTTTCGCAGGCGACATAGTCGCCTTTGGTGTATCGCTGTACCTCACGCTGTGGCTCCGATATCTCGAAGTCCCGAGCGTCGCGACTTTAGCACCGTATATCGTGCCGTTCTCCCTCCTCTTCGCTATCTGGATACTCGTCTTCTACAGCGCCGGCCTCTACAGCAAGCGCCTCGCGCTCTTCCCGAGCCGCCTGCCGGACGCGCTCGCCAAGACGCAGACGGCGAATATCCTCATCGCGGCGTTGTTCTTCTTCCTTGTTCCCTCCTTCGGCATTGCGCCGAAGACGATTCTCGCGCTGTATCTAGCCGTCTCGCTCGCGCTTATATTCTTCTGGCGCCTCGCGCTCTATCCGAGCGTTTCGGCTGATCGCTTCCGCGAACGGGCGATATTGCTCGCGCGCGGGGCGGAGGCGGATGAGCTCTTCGATGAAGTGAACGGAAATCCGCGCTACGGCATCGAGTTCTCACGCGAGCGCGGAGCCGCGCCGGCGGCGATAGTCGTCGTTGACGCGGCGAACGCGGGCGCGGCGCCCGCCGACAGTCTCGCGGAGAACGGGAAGCAGGTGATCGCATTCGAAGATATGTATGAAGAGGTATTTGACCGCGTGCCGCTCTCGGAGCTCGGGCGGGCGTGGTTTCGCGAGAATGTCACAGAGGAAAATTCTCTCGGCTATACGTTTGTGAAGCGGAGCATCGACCTTATCGGGGGGTCCATTATGGGATTCGTCACGCTCGCCATAGCGCCGTGCATCTATATCGCAAACCTGTTCGAGGGTTCCGGTGCGCTCTTTATCGAGCAGGAGCGTTTCGGCCGGTACGGCGCGCGGATAATCGTGTACAAATTCCGCAGTATGCAGAAGAACGATGCCGCCTCCAGCGAATGGATGCATGAAGGAGAGAATCGCGTGACCAGGGTTGGCGCGTTTCTGCGGCTCACGTCGCTCGACGAGTTCCCGCAGTTCATAAACGTCCTCAAGGGAGATCTCTCGCTCATCGGCCCGCGGAGCGACATTCTCGGGCTCGGGAGGCGGCTAGCCGAGGCTCTGCCGTATTACGAAGCGCGGTACTCAGTCGTGCCCGGCATCACCGGCTGGGCGCAAATCAATCAGCAGTATGAGCCCGGGAACGTAAGCCCGCAATCAATCGAGGAGACCAAGATGCGCCTCGCTTACGATTTCTATTATCTGAAGCATCGTTCCCTCGGGCTGGATATCATCATCGCGCTCAAGACGGTCAAGCGGATGTTCTTCCGTCTTAGCAGTTGGTGATGTATTCTCGACCTATGAAGCACTCGATTCTTATTACAGGGGCCGCAGGATACATCGGCGCGATGCTGGTGGAACAGTTCGCGAAGCGTGGCGATATAGAAAGCATCATCGGTATTGATAAAGAGCCCCTGCCGGAAAATTTCCGCGACGAGCCGAAGCTCGTCTATTTACACCTGAATACTGCTGACGCATGGGAGAGTGTCGCGCGTGAGTATCATCCCGATATCATCATCCACACTGCGTGGCAGATCCGCGAGATGTACGGCGAACAAGACGTTGAATGGAAGTGGAATATCGGCGGCTCCGACAAGGTATTTGATTTTGCGTTTGCCGAACCATCGGTGGAACGGCTCATCCACTTTTCGACCGTTGCTTCCTACGGCGCATTTTCGTCAAACACTCTTGAACATCGTTATACCGAAGTTGAGCCGTTTCGGGAGACACAGTATCTCTATGCGGAAGAAAAGAGAATCACAGAAGATCACTTGAAAGAAAAATATGAGAAAAGTGATAAGCATGCGGTGGTTGCGGTTGTGCGACCTGCGGCTATCACCGGCCCCCGCGGGCGCTACATGCGCATCCGCTTCGGCTTGCAGTCAGCGCTCGCAGGACAGCTGAAGGATTCGTTCGTGTACCGTCTCGTGTCGACACTCGTTGCGTTCGTTCCTGTTACGCCGAAGTGGCTCCGACAGTTCATCCACGAAGACGACGTGGTCAATATCGTCGAGCGGCTTGCGTTCGGGGAGAAGACCGGTAAGTACGAAGTGTTCAACATTTGCCCGCCCGGCCCCGTAGTGCTCGGGGCGGATATGGCGCGCGCGGTGGGGAAGCGGCAATTGCCGATTTATCCCTGGATGGTGCGCATCGCGTTCTTCGTCTTCTGGCACTTAACGCGCGGGAAGATACCGACCGGTCGTGGTGCGTGGAAGAGCTACTCTTACCCGATCGCAGTCGATGGTTCAAAAGTGACGCGAATGCTCGGCTATCACTATCAGTACGTTGGTCCCGATGCATTTCAATATACTGACGGCGCGTACGAGAAGTACGTCCCCGAGGCACAAAGAAAACGCAAGGCATGATCATTGACGGTCGAGCTCTGGCGAGTGAGGTGCTCGCGCGCGCGAAAGCGCGCGCGGGAAAGCTTGGCCGCGTTCCGCGCGTGCTCGCCCTCGTCGCGAACGAGACGGCGGCGACGAAGTCGTATCTCGCGATTAAGTCAAAGCGCGCGGCAGATGCGGGCTGTGTGCTCGACGTGCGGCAATTCTCCGAATCGGTTTCAACCGAGGAGCTGAAAGCGGCTATTCAGACCTTCGACGCCGATGCGATCATCGTCCAGCTCCCTCTGCCAGAAGGTATTAATACGGCGGCCGTATGCGATGCTGTCCCGATAGGAAAAGATGCGGATATACTTTCTTCAACTGCCCGCGCCCATTTCGAATCTATGGACATCGTAAGTCCATATTTGCTCCCGCCGGTGGTCGGGGCGGTGCAAGATATTTTAGGATTTGGAAAGGTTGAGATAAGAGGGAAGGAAGCTGTGGTGATTGGGAAAGGATTCCTTGTTGGCGCGCCGGTCGCCGCGTGGCTCACACGGCAAGGCGCGAACGTGGAAGTCATTGAGAATCTAGAGGACTTTTTTGGAGCAAGGGCTACCCTTGCTCAAGCAGACCTTGTTGTCTCTGGTGCCGGCTCGCCGCATCTCATCAAGCCGGAAATGTTGAAGCAAGACGTTGTACTTATCGATGCCGGCACGAGCGAGTCAGACGGCACGCTTGCGGGCGATGCCGACCCTGCCTGCGCCGACAAGTGCTCGATCTTCACCCCCGTCCCCGGCGGCGTCGGCCCCCTCGCCGTCGCCAAGCTCTTCGAGAACGCCACCACTCTAGCAGAGCGTGGCCTATTGACAGAGCAGGACTGACGATGTTATGTTTGTTTTAGTGGTTTCGTAGTTATTTTCCGTTAATTTTGAAAGGAGATATTGTGCAGAAAGTCAGAGCGTTCTTATGCGTTAATGTTTCGCTCGAAGATTTGCCGAAGCAATACCGGAAGGCTATCAAAGGATTCAGCAGCATGGAACCAGAGACCCTCTGTTTGTCTCTGCCAGAGACATTGATTCCACCGATCGGCGCCAAGATAACGGGTCACGATCTCCCAATCAATTACGGACTCACCGTCAAGTCTCACGAGTACGTCATTATCTCGGCGGAAGAAATCCGTATCGAAGTGAAAATAGAGCCGGATAACATCGCTCATCAATATCCGCCTGAGGTCCTTCTACGTTGTTTCGCCAAAAGTGGATTCGTGTTCTTCACCGAGTGGGACAAATCGATCAAGGACCTCCTTGCGGGGGCTGGTCTTCTCGAATCGAAGTGACACTGCTTCGTCGTTTGTAAAAAGCGCGTCTTCGGGCGCGCTTTGCTTTTTGTTATTTTCGGCTATAATCTCCCCATGACTCGGTATCGAGTGTTTGCCGTTATTACCCTCGTCGCGGGGCTTTTGCTTGCTTATTTCGTCTGGACGACCCAGACAGACCCTGCGAGCCCCTATCGCTTCAAACTCGGCCTTGACCTCGCTGGAGGCACCGAATTGGTCTACAAGGCCGATATGAGCCAGACGGCGCCAGGGGAGCGTAAGGATGCGCTCGCCGCGCTCCAGGGCGTTATCGAACGGAGGGTAAACCTCTTCGGCGTAGCGGAGCCTCTCGTCCAGACGGAAGAGGCGAGCGCCCTCTCCGGCGTTACCGAGGATCGCCTTATCGTCGATCTCCCGGGCGTGACCGACATCAAGGCCGCTGTCGCCGCGCTTGGTGAGACGCCGACCCTGGAGTTCCGTCTCGCCGTCGCTCCGACCGGCCTTGAATCGGCGACGGGTACAATCGCCTTTGTCTCGACAGGGCTCACCGGACGCTATTTGGAGAGCGCGGCGCTTCAGTTCGGAAGCGGCGCGACGGCAGGCCTCGCCGCCCCGCAAGTTCTCCTTAATTTCAACAGCGATGGCGCGGAACTGTTCGAGAAGATAACGCGCGAACATGTCGGCGAGATGCTCGCTATCTTTCTCGATGGCCAGCCCATCTCGACGCCGACTATCCAGGAGGCGATTCCGGGCGGTCAGGCGACCATCAGCGGCAACTTCACCGCGCCTGAAGCGCGCGACCTGGTGCGCAACCTTAACTTCGGTGCATTGCCGGTGCCAATAGAGCTCCAGAGCTCTTCGGCGGTCGGCCCGACCTTGGGCGCGGCGGCGGTGAGCGCCGGCGTCGCCGCCGGCGTCATCGGCTTCGCCATCATCGTGATCTTCATGCTTGCCTGGTATCGCCTGCCCGGCCTCGTGGCCTCGGTCGCGCTCGTCGAGTATGTCGCGTTCATGCTTGCGGTTATCAAGGTGATACCTGTGACGCTCACCGCCTCCGGCATCGCGGGATTCATCATCTCGGTCGGTATGGCGGTCGACGCGAACATCCTCATATTCGAGAGAACCAAGGAGGAACTGCGCGGCGGCAAGTCCCCGAGGGAAGCGGTGCATATCGGCTTCTCGCGCGCATGGCCGGCTATCCGCGACGGACATCTCACGATGATCATCTCGGGCATCATCCTCTTCTGGCTCGGCACCTCGATCGTGCAGGGTTTCGCGCTCGTCTTCGTGCTCGGCGTCCTCGCTTCCTTTATCTCCGCCGTATCGCTCTCGCGCGTATTTCTGCTCGCGCTCGTGCCAGAGACGGAAGGACAGGGTGCCTGGCATTTCCTGCTCGGTTCCGGTTTCCGTAAACAATAGCCTATGTATATCGTCGAACATCGCGGTTTCTTCTTCTGGCTTACCGGCATTATCCTGGCGGCCGCTATCGGCGCGATCGCGTTTTGGGGATTGCCGCTCGGCATCGACTTCACCGGCGGGTCGCTTTTGCAGGCAAACTATCATCAGGGCGAACGGCCGGAGCTCGCATCCATCCAAGAACGGATTGACGGCCTCTCGCTCGGGCATGTCTCCGTCCGCGCCTTCGGTGACGACGGCATCTCTCTCCGCACGCGCACCCTCTCGCCGGAGGAACATGATGCCTTGCTTGCCGCGCTTTCTGACTCCGCCATCGCGACAGAGCTTTCTTTCACCTCGGTCGGTCCGGCACTCGGGAGCCAATTCACGGACAAGGCGCTTTGGGCGATATTCGCCGTCGTGCTGGTCATCGTGCTCTATATCGCCTTCGCCTTCCGCAGGGTGTCGCGGCCGGTGCCGAGCTGGGGATATGGTCTTACGACGGTCGCAATGCTCGCGATCGATATTGTCGTGCCGGCTGGTTTCTTCGCGGCGTATGCGCATTTCACCGGAGCGGAGGTTGACTCGCTCTTCGTCGTCGCCCTCCTCGCTCTTCTCGGATATGTCGTAAATGACATTATCGTCGTCTTCGACCGTGTGCGCGAGCATCTCGCGCGGAATGAGCGGGAAGGGAATAAAGAGCCGTTCGAGACGACGATAGGAAAGTCTATCGACGAGACTATCACGCGCTCGATCAACACCTCGCTCACCGTCGCGCTCGCGCTTATCGCGCTTATCTTCTTCGGCGCGGAGGCGACGCGCGACTTCGCGCTCGTGATGCTCGTCGGTGTCGTCGCCGGCACCTTCTCCTCCATCACCCGCTCCGCGCCGCTTCTCATCCCTCTCGCGAAGTGGTTTTCTAAATAATGATTATCGGTATTGCCGGCTCTTTTGGTTCGGGGAAAGGCGCGGTCGTCGACTACCTTGTCAAGACCAAAGGCTTTAAGCATTATTCAGCGAGCGGGCTTATAACAGATGAAATTAAGCGTCGCGGACTACCGGTTAATCGGGATGTAATGACTGTGGTTGCGAATGACTTGAGAAAGGTGCGTGGCCCGGTATACCTTATAGAAGAAATGCACCGCCTCGCGAGCGAGGCGGGAGGAGATGCGATGCTAGAGTCTCTCCGCACTGTCGCTGAAGCGCGAAAGATTAAAGAACTTGGAGGAAGCATTATTGGCGTGGATGCGGATTCGAAACTTCGATATGAACGCGCGCTCAAGCGAGGCAGTGAGAAAGATAATGTATCCTACGAAAAATTTCTTGCTCAAGAAAAAGCCGAATCAAATCCGGACGACCCCACGAAACAGGATGTATTCAATGCACTTAAAGAATCAGATTTTATATTGACGAACGACGGCACACTTGAAGAACTCCACACGCGAATTGACGAGGTTCTAAAACAAATTAAGAAATAACCGTTCCGACGAACGGCTTGTTGTCGAGGTAGTTTGAAAATTCTTCAAGCTTCGTGCCGTTGATGACGGCGACCTCGAGGCCGAGCGACTCGGCCTCTTTTGCGGCAACGGGGTCGAAGGGGGAAGAGAGTCCCGGGTCCCATTTTTCTGGGATGAGTTTCCGGAATTCCGCCCAATCTGTTTTTTCTATCTTCTTTGCGTTCGGATTTTTCTTCGGATCAGCAGTATAGACGTAATCGATGTTTGAGAGGTTTACGAGGCGCGCCGCGCCGATATTCTTCGCCATTAGTACTGCGCAGTGGTCCGTCGAGAACCCCGGTTGCCAGCCGGCGGCGATGGTGATGGGTTCTTCAGACTCCGAATCGATGGTCGGATTCTTGATGACATGTGCATGCGCGTAGCCGGCGAATATATTACGCAGAAGCTGTGCGTTTAATCGGGTAGAATGGATGCCGATCCAGTCCAAATCCTGCGGTGAAAGCGGCGTGACCGCGTTTGCGGCGTCTTGGTAGCGGCGGGCGGTCTTGCCTCCGCCGGCGATGATGGAGAAGGTAAACCCCTTTTGCACCTTTTCAAGAACGAGTTTTTTGAATCGCGTGAGGAAGTCGGTGTCAATCTGGTCAGGAACGATAAGAGAACCTCCGACGGATACGACAATTCGCTCCCGCATCTGCGCATTCATAGGCAAGGGTGACGGCTCCTCGTATTGTACGCCCCCAGCAATAGGGCGCAATGTTGACAGAGCGTTTCAGTTGTATATTTCGTGGTTGCCGATGGCGAGAAGCACAATCTCTGTTTTTGAGACATATTCGAACACGATCCGCGTTTTGTAGTTTGCTGAAAAACTGAATCGGCCTGCCAGCGGCCCATGCAGTTTATGTACTCGCAGCGCCTGATGATTCTCTTTGTTTTTGAGGAGTTCGATTTTCTCGATGGCTTCTTCGCGCAAGGCAGTGTCGAGGCCGCTCATTTTACGAAGAAATGATGGCTTGAACGAGACGGTCAGCATAGTTGCAGTCCGTCTAGCTGAACTTCTTCATCAAGACTCGTATATCGCCTCGAATTACTGGTTCGCGCGATGCTTTCAGCACATCATTGATCGCTTCCTCTTCCGTCATTGCGATAAGCGCGCGGCGAACAACATCGGCCTTGTTGGCGGCGCGGCCGCTCTTCACTTGGTCGTTGATGAACTCTTCAAGCTTGGGGGTCAAGGGGACGGAGAGGGTAGACATAGAAGTATTATAATTTAATATGATATTATCATACTCTCAATGCATTTTTGATGCAAGTCGCCTTAGCGAGATATCCTTATGAACAATCGGTCGATAAAGATAACAATATGCTCATGTACCTTATTTCACGCTATAGCGTAAAAGATGGTACAAAGTTGTAGCAAGGGTAGTCCTTGCTCACCACGGCTAGGTCCTTTTTATCAGCGCAGTTGACTTCCTTTTAGCCCTCATATACTATGCTCTGTAGCGTCCCGCGCTTGCGGGACGGGGTTTGTTTCGCTCGTTGAAATACCAAATACGTGAACGCCCGGCACGCGAGTGCCGGGCAGAAAAGATGTGTGAATTCTTTTGTTCCGCCTATTCTTATTGAGAGTTTGATCCTAGCTCAGGGTGAATGCTGGCGGCGTGGATAAGTCATGCAAGTCAAGGGGGCCCGCAAGGGCAACCGGCAGACGAGGTAGTAACACGTAGGTAGATCCCCCGAAGTCGGGCATAGCCGGTCGAAAGACCGGGTAATTCCCGATAGTATCGTGAGATTAAAGGAGCAATCCGCTTCGGGAGTCGCCTGCGTAGTATCAGCTAGTTGGTAGGGTAATGGCCTACCAAGGCTACGACGCTTAGGGGGGCTGAGAGGCCGATCCCCACCGATGGAACTGCGACACGGTCCATACTCCTACGGGAGGCTGCAGACGAGAATATTCCGCAATGGGCGAAAGCCTGACGGAGCGACGCCGCGTGATTGATGAAGTGCTTCGGTACGTAAAGATCTTTTATCGGGGA
>ORJL010902966.1_pt1 | contig 12931 bp, 12 predicted proteins | sample 1779941 | NCBI WGS metagenome assembly ORJL01 (sample SAMEA104232317, study PRJEB22302) | groundwater metagenome | biome: forest; feature: aquifer; material: groundwater | place: USA | collected 2011-08-07 | depth 5.8 m
ATGTCTTCCGCCGCGGCTTGCGTCTTTTCTGGGAGCGGCATCGGTTCAAACTCGCCTCGTGGGATGACCTGCGCGCCGCCTTCGAGCAGGCCGCCGGGCGTTCGCTCGGGACTTTCGTCGAGCAGTGGGTGCAGCGGGCCGGCGGCCCGACGGTCCGCATCGTGGAAGCGAAAGCGCTGATCGGGAGCGGCAAAACCAAACTCGCGCTGCCGCTCCCCCAGACGGCGCCGCCTTACGCGATTACCGTGCCGGTGGAAGTCATCGCCGGCGACAACCCGCAAACGCGCCGGATTGCGTTCGACCGCGAACGGGATATTGCAACCATCGAACTCGACGCAGTACCCGAGGGCATTCGCGTCGATCCCGAGCTGCGCCTGTGGCGCATGCTCGACCGGGAAGAACTGCCGCCCATCCTGCGCCAGTGGTTGATCGCCCGCGCGCCGCGCGTGGCGGTGGTGTCACCCGGTGCTGAAGTCCAGCTCGCGGCGGAGACTCTCGCCAAACGATTTTTCGAGATGCCCGCCAAAATCAGCGGTTCCGCGGAAGCCGTGGGCGGAGCCGAACCTGCGCTCCTGATCGGGCTGCACCGGGACGTGGACGCCGCGCTTGCGAAACTCGGCCTTCCGCCCCGCCCTTCGGTAATCGGAGATCGTGGATCAGTTCAAGTTTGGACCGTCGACGATGTAAAAAGCAGCAGGCGCACGGGCGCGCCTGTTGCAGTTGTTTCCGTCAGCGATGCCGAGTCGCTCAAGCTACTGGCGCGTCCCCTCCCCCATTACGGCGCGCAGAGTTATCTCATCCTCGATGGCCCCCGTGTGATCGAGCGCGGCGTCTGGCCGGCACCGGGGCGAGTGGTTCGGGTAACCCGGTAGCGCCGCGCAAGCCGTATTTGCATTCCGAGATCTTCCACGGCAACGTGCCGAAGGTGTACAGTCCATGGAAACCACCAAGAGGAGATTGCAGGCATGAAACACACTAAACTGGGAGTCATCGCGGTGCTGGCGCTCGTCAGCGCGCCTTGCGCCGCGCAAACGCAGCAGCAGTTTCCCACCAAGCCGATCCGCATGATCATCGGGTTCACCGCCGGCGGCGAGCTCGACATCATCGGGCGGATAATTGCCCATGAAATGACGGAGAACTGGGGCCAGAGAGTGGTGGTGGACACCCGTCCCGGCGCCGGCGGCACCTTAGCCGCCGCCATCGTCGCGGCCGCGCCATCCGACGGCTACACGTTGTTCTTCACCTCAGTTTCGCACGCCGCGACCCCGGGGCTGTATACGAAGGCGCCGTTCGATACGCTGCGCGATTTCGCGGGGGTATCGCAGGTGACGAGCGCGCCCAATGTGCTCCTGGTCGCGCCCACGCAGAGCATCAAATCGGTAAAGGATCTCATCGCGTTCGTGAAACAACGGCCCGGACAGATCAACTACGGTTCGGCCGGCATCGGCAGCGGCACGCACATCGCCGGCGAGATGCTGAAGCTGGCCGAAGAACTCAACGTCTCGCACATTCCATACAAGGGCGTGCCGGAAGTGCTGACCGACACCATGACAGCGCGCGTGCATTACTCCTTCGCGCCGATCGGTAACTCGCTGCCGTTCGTCAAGGAAAAGCGGCTGCTGGCGCTGGCGGTAACCACGCTGGCGCGCTCCCCGATGCTGCCCGACGTGCCCACCGTCGCCGAGGCGGCGATCGCGGGTTTCGAATGGGACCAATGGTACGGGCTCTTCGTGCCGGGCAAGACGCCGCGCCCGATCGTGAATCAGCTTTCCCGCGAAGCGGCCCGAATACTCGTACTGCCCGATGTGCGGGAGCGGCTTGCGGTTCGCGGATCGGTAGCGAAGCCCTCCACGCCCGAGGAATTCGACAAGTTTGTCCGCGCCGAGGTCGAGAAGATCACCCGCGTGATCAAGGCCGGTGGCATCAAGATCGAGTAAGACGAATCCGGCTATTTGTTCGCTTCCCGCGCGGCCTTTTCCGCCTGCGCGGCGCGCACGCGCGTGACATCGCTCTGAAGCGTCTTGAGCCCCGCCTCGGTATAGCCGTAGTTCACCCGCTCGTGCAGCCACCATTTCATCTGCCCGTCCTGCACCGATCGCGAATACGTCAGCAGCACGATGCGTTGCGGGTTGACCGGCGGTTCGAAGCGCTTGTTCCGCCTGCTCTCTTCGATGAATTCCACCGTCTGCCCGGGCTTGAAATCTCCCTGCACGGCGCTGCGCACCGTTGCGGTGTGCGTGGCGCTGAGGTTGCCGCGGCCGCGGTCAAACGGCGCCGTGTTCTGGATCTCAACGTGCAGCACGGCGTTGTTCCCGGAGCGCAGCAGGTAATCCGGCACATGCATCTCGCCCGTCAGGAGTTCGGCCTTGCGCCGGTACTCGGCAAGCCGTCCGACCAGCGCGTCGCGCCCGGCGGACGAGAAGTCCGCATCTAGCAGGCTGCCGCGATCTCCGTCGCGCCGGAGCAACACCAGGCGCTGGCTCACGGCAGGCTTGACGTATTCGCCCTCGATGCGCTGCGTGTAGCCGATCCACTCGCCGGCGGCGTAGTCGCCAAACAGCACGTCGACGATTTTCGCGCCCACCTCTGCCACGGGACCGCTGCTGGAGATGCTTGCCACACGCCCGGTTTGCACGTCCACGTGCAGCGCGGCACCCGCCTGCCTGAGCAATTCGTCGGTGAGCGCAGGCAACCCTTGCGCGCCCAGCGGACCAGCGGCCATCGTTGAAGTCAGGAATACCGCAATGGTTGCCGGCACAATTGCACGAAGGGACTTCTTCATGGACATCGACTTCTCAAGCTAACCTGTCGGCAGACTGAGCGCCTGAAATGTGAACCCGGCCCCATTTATTACCAGCTCGAACTTGCGCCGCCGCCACCAGAGCTGCCACCGCCGGAAGAGCTTGAAGAAGAGCTTGAAGAAAAGCTCGACGAAGAGCTCGATGAAGAGTTCGATGCCGCGCGACGGCGTTCGCTTTCGTAATAAGCCCAGGTGAAGGCGTATCGCCCGTCGGATTCGAGCCTGGCGTGACCGATTTGGACGAGGCGTTTCATGCGCGCTTGTTCTTTTGCCGCTTCGTCGGCGAGATATTTCCGGAACGCGTCGGGGCTCGCATACTTTTTATTTGCGCGCCAGTAAATGAAACCCAAGAAAGCGGGAACGCCGACGGCGAACGGAATATCCAGTACCGGGTCGATCGCTCCCAACATCGCAAAGAGAAAGACGAAAATGCCGGGATTCACGATCAAAAAGAGCTTGACTCCCCAGCCCGCGGTGAACGCCTTGAACAACGAACGTTCCGATGGTTTGAGTGTAACGTTCGATTCGAGCTTCGGATCCGCGGCGATAAGTTTCATTTTTTTTCTGCCCACTGAGCGAGCCCAGAACGGATGGAATCCGAGTACCATCAACGCGAACACGCCCCACCAAATGAACCCGCGCGTGAGATCCATTGGCTCCTCATCGGAAGTTTCGACGACGGGCAAGGCCGGCGCCTGATACTCCGTGCCCAGTACGTAATCCTTGTTTCTCTTTTGAGCGAGAGCGACGAGCGCACTCACCAGTCCGTTTTTGATCTGATTCATTCGCAAAAACGGTCGCAACTGTTCATCGAGGATACGGCGTGCCACGACATCGGGAATGTCGCCCTCAAGACCATAACCCGTTTCGATGCGCATCTTGCGGTCGCCCATTGCGAGAACGATGAGAAGACCGTTGTCTTTACCGGCTTGACCGAGAGCCCACTTTTTGAACGCGCGCTCGGCGAGACCTTCGATGCTTTCATCGCCGAGTGCCGGCAAAAGATAGACGGCCGCGTGAATATCGGCACGTGCGCGCACATCCTGAATGAGTCGATTCACTTCATCTTTTTCTACCTCCGTCAGATAGGCGTGCGGATCGACGATATTGGGCGTGAACGCCGGGATGTCGGATGCGGCATGAGCAAACGAAACGAGTATCGTCAGCCAGATAACGATCAAGAATTTTGTTTTCATTTAAAGCACGACCGGCGCATCGGGCAGTTCGTCCGGATTGGCGCCGGTCGGAGGAAAATGCTGCGCCAGGAGCGCGGTAATCTCGCGCATGCCTTCGATCACGCCGGCCTCATAGCGTTGCGCGCGAAACTCCGTTTGCATGCGGCCGGCGATCGCGTCCCACTGCCGCTGCTCCACTTTCGCGTTGATGCCGCGATCGGCGATGATTTCGATGTGGCGGTCCACCGCCTGCACGTAGATCAGCACGCCGCTGTTGTGCTCGGTGTCCCACACCCTGAGCTGCGAGAAAATTTCGATCGCCCGCGCCCGCGGCGTTCGTTCGTGCCGCACTAACCAGAGCTTCAGACCGCCCTCGACGGTGAAGCGCAGTTCGCCGTCGTGCGAGCGCTCCGATTCGCGGATCGCGTTCTCGATCGCCTTCATGGCCGCCGCGGGAAACATGCGGGTGACGGCCCACCGCGGAGTAAACACGTGCTTGATGATGCGCTTGAGTTCCATAGGCCTTTGAACCTTTATGTGTGCTTTCTTCCCTTTGCTCCCTTTGCGTCGAGTATTGCAGCTACCAGTCGCTCGACGCGCCGCCGCCGCCGAAATCGCCGCCGCCACCGCTAAAGCCGCCGCCCGAGCTGCTGGTCGAGCTGCCGCCGGACCAGCCTCTGCCGGACGAGGAGCCGCCGCTCAGAATGCCCAGGAGGAAGCCGAAGATCGCGAAAAAAATGCCGGCCACCGCCGCTTGACTAATCGCCCAGGCGGCGCCGCCGATGACGCCACCAAGCCCCGCGGAAACGCCGAAACGGCCGAGCCAGGCCCACGGCCATCCGCTGCCCGCGTCGCCGCCAAGCGCACCGCCCAACAGGCCCAAGATGAAGACGCAGATCGCGAGAAAGACGCCCCAAAACGTCACTCCGGTAATCGCCCAGACGGCGCCGCCGGCGGCGCCCGCGAGCACCGTGCAGCCCGCAGCACAGCCGAAAAGGCCGAGCCGGAGGCGCAGAAAGCCGCCAACCACTATCACCATCGCCACGATCGCGGTGACCACGACCAAGCCGATCGCGATGGAATCGTCGTCCAACTCGCGGCTTGAGCGTTGGGATTTGCCCACCGGCTCAGGCAGCGGCTCGCCTTCCACGACCTTGATCAGGCGCTCGACGCCAGCGGTGATGCCGCCCGCGAAATCGCCCTGTTTGAAGTACGGCGCAATGATGTCGGCAGTGATGCGCTTCGCCACCGCATCGGGTACCGCGCCTTCGAGACCGCGTCCGATTTCGAGCCGCATCTTGCGGTCGTCCCTGGCGACGAGCAGCAGCGCCCCGTCGTCCACTCCCTTGCGTCCCAGTTTCCACTGCTCCACGACGCGAATCGAATACTGCTCGATCGCCTCCGGCTGCGTCGTCGGAACGATCAGAACGGCGATCTGGCTGCCCTTTGTGGACTCGAACGCCGCGAGCTTCTGCTCGAGGGCGTCGCGTTGCTGCGGATTGAGCGTATCGGTGAGATCGGTGACGCGCGCCCTGAGCGGCGGCACCTCGACGTCAGCGTGCGCGCTGCCAATCAGCAAGCACGCCAGGAAAGAAAGGAGCAGGGGAAACCCAGCGCTCATGACCGCCGGACGGACGGGAGAAATCAGACCCGGTCGCGCGCGCATGTCGTCACGAGTTTAGGAAATTTCATAAAATTTCAGGGCAAGGCGGCGGCGTAAGTTTCGAATAGCGCTCGGGAAACGTCACCTTGCAGCTCCAGACCACACGGCTGTTTTGAACCGCTGGAGTCCACTCCACGGTAACCTTAAGGAACGTATTGTTGAGTCCGAGGATGTGGCCATCGTCAGATACCTTCCACTCGAGCTCTTGACTAGGAGTGTTCATTTTGTTTGGCGGAACGGCAACGCCTTTTCCCGATCCAACCAGGGAGCCGATTCGAGCCACGTGGCCGTTAATCACGCTACGCGCGGGGTCCGGGAGAGACAGCATGTTTTTGGCAATCAACTGAATGTGCTGTTCCTCCTGGTGGACATTGTAATAGCCCGGAGCGAAAGCGATCCCGACCAGCAGCAGCACAACAACGATCACCGTATTGCGAATGGAACCCACTTGCCGCTTGAGGGACACCCCAAAGTGAGATTCGTCCACCAGCATGACGATGTGCTCGGTGTCCCACACCCTGAGCTGCGAGAAAATTTCGATCGCCCGCGCGCGCGGCGTTCGTTCGTGCAGCACTAACCAGAGATTCAGGCCGACCTCGACGGCGAAGCGCAGTTCGCCGTCGTGCGAGCGCTCCGATTCGCGGATCGCGTTCTCGATCGCCTTCATGGCCGCCGCGGGAAACATGCGGGTGACGGCCCACCGCGGAGTAAACACGCGCTTGATGATGCGCTTGATATCCATAGGCCTCTAAACCTTCGTGCGTGCTTTCAGGCGATATCGGGAACGGGGTCGTCGCTCAGATACTGCTCTTTCGTGATCACCTTGCCCGCCGAGATGGCCTCGTTGAAATGCTCGTTGCTCTGGTCGATCTCCACTTCCGGCTTGCCGTAGAAACGCACGAACACCTTGTTGCTCGCTTTGTCGAACCGGAACTTCATGTCCTCGAACGGGTAGTCCATGTAGACATCCCCCTTCCGGAACAACTCGAGTTTGACCATGTTAGCTCACTCCTGCGATCACGGTTGGCGGCTATCGCCTTTTGGCTTGTAGAGATCGCGCGCAAACAGGTTGCGAACCATCCCGGCTCTGACGTGCTTCTCGGTTGACGGCCAAGGATGCTCTCCCCGATACGCTTTGGCTTCGTCAATGGCCTTTCCGAGTGCGGCAACGGTTTGCCCATCGAGACCGCGGTACGGCTCGTCCGGATCGAATCCGACCAAGATGTCATCCAACCCGGCTTCGAGCTTTTCGATCGCCTGCGTCCGCTCTCCTGCCCACAAGTGGTTGAGTATTGCAATGCGGGCCCCGATTTCCCGAGCATCCTTGGCCAGGGCGCTGTCAAGTACCAATGCCATTCCCAAGCGATATCCTGCGAACGCCCCGGTTCCCAGGCCGGCCAGGCCGCCCGCGAGGAATGCGACGATGAGACTAACGAGGAATGTTCCTCTGGTGACCATGCTTGTTTCTCCTGTTCTCAGTTCACGTCTTCGTGCGGTCTAACGCAAGCAGCGCCACCACGTTGTGCAACGCAAGGCCCTCCTGGTGTTGATAGGCGACCAGGCGCTCGCCGCTTTGGTGGGCGCAGATCCGCACGGGGTAGGCGTGCCGCTCTGGCGGCGTTTGTCGCGCCAGCTCTTGCGCCTGGGCTTCGGACCAGACGGCCGCCTCAACGATCGGTTGTCGAAGGGCGCCCAGCGGAGTGGTGACGGTGTACCCGCGGGCGACGACCCAGACTTGTTCCTCGACTGGATCGTGGGGCCTGCTTTCCAGCCGGGCGAGGACGGGCGGGCACACGGCCGCGCGCCAAACGGCTGAACTGGTCTCGGCCTGCCAAGCCATGCGCGGGTCGAGCAGGAGCAGGACCTGGTTCAAATCGTAATGCTGGTAGAGCTCGATCCGCAGGTCCGCGACGACCTTTTGCTCAGCCGCATCCAAGTGGATGAGCAGCTCGTTGGCCGTAAATGCGCGTCCGATGCTATAGAACCCGGCCGCGATCTTGAGATCCTCCTCGTCATTGAGCCGCTGCAAGCACGCACTGCACTGGTCCGCGTCCCAAAACGCGGCGTGCGGGTAGAGGAACTTGCCGTCGCCGAAGGCGGTTTCGTAGCGGTCTTCGTACAAGATGAGGTGGGCCGAGTGGACCGCGCCGTCGGCCAGCATCTCGAGCGCCGATTCGTGGACCGCGCTCGATGCAACTGCGGATGCGAAGTTGTCTTTCCACTGGAGCGACGTTTTTGAATAGGCCGCCGGGTCGGGCCAGGGAATGCCCCGTGCCCTGAGCACGGCCTCGCCGATGGGCGTCGAACGCGAGTTGCGGTAGGTGCCCTGGTGCTCGGCATCCCAGGTCTTTGAGTTCCGTGCATGGAACTCCCAGCCTTTCTCGTCCCGCCAAATCAGCAGTCCGTCGCTGCCCATCGTCCCAAGGAAGGCGATGACGAACTCGCCCGAGTCCACCTCGAAGACCTGAACGACGTCGTTCATAATTCCTCTCCGGAGTTGGGGCAATCAGGCGACCATGGCCGCGGGGTCGAGGTTGTCGAGGAGCGGCGGCAGCGGGCAGTCGAGCACGGCGCCTATCATGCGCATGAGTTCCGCTTCGATGACGCGGATCGTGCCGTCGGCGGTGGCGGCGGCGAACAAACCCTTCACCAGGACGGCCGTCGGCAGCGGTGCAAGTCCGCGGAGATTTTCGAGCCTGGCGCCCACGGCGTCCAGCTGGATGGCGTCGCGGCTGAGGGGTGATTCCCCCCCCAGTCCCATTTCCGTTGCGCCGGCACGAAATGCGGCGGCGAATTCCCGCTCGCCTTCGGCCCCCGGCCGGCAGCCGGCGTACGCAACGAGCGAGAGTAACAACACAATCTCGGCGCGCGCGTTGTCTATCGCCTTGAACTTCGGCTCGACCGTTGCGGGCTGCTGCCCGAGCTGAGAGCGCATCAACGTCAGCACCACGAATTCGTGCAGCGAAACACGGCGATCGGCATAAATCACCGCTTCCAGTGCTTTGAGCAGCTCGCTCCGGGCATCCGCCGGAGCCGATTTAATCGCGGGCAACGCGAGATCGATCACCGGCAGATGAAATGCGGCTCCGAGATCGCGCAGATCTTTCGCCATCGCTCCGGCGGCTTCAGCGAGCCGCGCGGCGCCGGCGGCTCTGGCAGCCGCCAATTGTTCTTCCATCACACTTTCCTTGGGAGCGAGTAGCAGCGCAATGACTGCAGCGCACGCGCCGTCGGCAGTCTGCATCCGCTCTCGCAGGCCAGGCGGCAGCGCCGCAAGCAAGCGCCGCGCGACGTCGAGCTTGCCCGCGTCGAGCGTGCCGACGAGCGCGGCGCTCTCGGTTATTGAGCGGCCCCAGGAGTACGCGGCATCGCTGCCGCGCGCGCCAGGAGAGCCCGGCGCCGCGCCAGAAGCAAAGCCGACGACTGCCGCCGGAATTTCGGCGTCCGCAGTTGCCGCGGTCTGCGCAGGACGCGCTTTGCGGTAACGCGTCGCCTGGAAGCCTGGACTCACGCGCCGGATGCGTTCGTCGATCGGCGGATGCGTGGCGAAGAGCCCGCTGAACCAGACATCGACGCTCTGGCCGAAGAACATGTGCGACACCTCTTCCGCGTAGCGGTGGCCGATCAGGGTGCCGCGTTCGCTGGCGCGGATCTGGTCGAGCGCGCCGGCGATGCCGTTGGGATTGCGTGTGAACTGGACGCTGGAGGAGTCGGCGAGAAACTCGCGCTCGCGCGCCACCGAAGCCTTGATGAGCCGCGCGAAAAACAGTCCCGTGAATCCGATGATGCAAACGGTGACACCGGCCGCGAATATCGCGATAAATCCGCGCCAGTCATCGGCCTCGAACGCGCAGCGGATGATGAACAAGCCGAGCGAGCCGATGACCACGATACCGGCGAGTACGCCCATCATGCGGATGTTGAGCGACGTGTCGCCGTTGAGGATGTGGCTGAATTCGTGGCCGATTACGCCCTGCAGCTCGTCGCGGTTGAGCGTCTCCAGCGTGCCGCGCGTCACCGCGACGATCGAATTGGACACATTGAACCCGGCCGCGAACGCGTTGATGCCGAGTTCCTTGTCCAGGACGTAGGCGGCGGGAACGCGCACGCCGGAGGCGATCGCCATTTCCTCGACGACGTTGAGCAGCCGGCGCTCGAGCGGATCGCCCGTGTTGGGCGCGACACGCCGCGCGCCGAAGGCGGCCGCGATCGCCTCGCCGCCCGCGCGCAGCTTGAACGTCTGCCGGATGCTTTCGACGACGATCAACGCGAACGTAATGCCTGCGCCCCACAGGTACACCGGCGCGGGTACGGAGAGGAAAACGTCGATCAGGCGATAGTGCGCGCCGTCGGGCATATTGCCGACTTCCGACATCACGACGATCGAGGCAATGAAGGCGTCCATGGCAATGACAACGCCAACCACCGCCAGCACGAAAAGCACGACCAAGACGCGCGTGTTGCGCCGCGCGACGTGCTGTTGCTCGAAGAAAGTCGTCATCGCCGAAGATAGGGGAGCCGCGCGACGGCGGTTGCGATCGGGGCCGGGTCCGCGACGCTAGAACTTTACTTGCGGTGCCTTGCGCTCGTCGGCCGACTCCTTAGCCTGCAGCAATTCGGCGGCGCCGAACCCGAACATCCCGGCGAAAATGTTGTCGGGCAGGGACTCGCGCTTGATGTTGTATTCCATGACCGTATCGTTATAGCCCTGGCGCGCGAACGCGACCTTGTTCTCGGTACTGGTGAGTTCCTCCTGCAGCGCCAGCATGTTCTGGTTCGCCTTGAGGTCGGGATAGGACTCCGCCAGCGCGAACATCCGCCCGAGGACACCGGTCAGCGCGCCTTCGGCCTGCCCGAGCGCCTGCATCGCCGCCGGATTGCCCGGGTTCGCGCTCGCGGCCTGTGCGGCGCCCATCGCGGAATTGCGCGCCTTGATCACCGCTTCTAGCGTTTCGCGCTCGTGCTTGATGTAACCCTTGGCGGTTTCGACGAGGTTGGGGATCAGGTCGTAGCGGCGCTTCAACTGCACGTCGATTTGCGCGAATGCGTTCTTGAAACGGTTCCGGAGCGCCACCAGTCCGTTGTAGATCGCGACCGCCCACACGACGATCGCCACCACGATGGCTAGAAAAATCCCGCTTTCCATACCCATGGTCCCGCCTCCCTTGGCTGGTTGTTTTCGCCGCTACTATAGCGCAGATGCGCCCCGCTGCGGTTACGGAGACTGTCGGCCATGGCTTGCATCGCACTGTTACCTCTTGTGCCACGGGAGAAGTCCATATAGGGTGAGAGGTAACGCTCGCCCGCTGCGACCGAATGCGGAATAATGGGCCATTGCGACGAGGATGGAGTTCGGAGTGAAAATTCGATTGCGAAAAGGATTGACGGCTTTTCTTACGGGCCTCGCGTGCATGGCCGCCGTGCCGGCGCATGGATGCGATTCGCTTAGCGTAGTGCCATAATGTTATGGTAGATATTTTTCCATGCTGCGCCGCAACTGACCTATTTGCCTAACCATGCATCCCGACACCATTTTTTCCAAGACAGCCAAGGGCGTCCTTGAGACACGCAACAAGACCGTCAGGCTTTCGCGCGAACTCAATCGTGTCTTCCTGCTCGTCGACGGCAAATCGACCGTCGCCGACATGCTCGCAAAAACGCGTGGCCTTGAAGAGCCGCAACTGGTGGAATGGTTGGGCAAGCTCGAGACCGATGGATTTATCCGGGTGTTTTGGTCGCCCGCCCCGGAGCCCGAGCCGACACAAACGCCGGCCGCTCCGAGCCGTTCCGACTGGGAGTTTGCACCCGCCGATGAAGAGGGCGACCTCGACTTCACGTCACCCGAACTCGTAGCGAAATTGAGCGCCGAGGCCGCCGCCCGCGCCAAGGCCGAAGCGGACGCGGAAGCGCGCGCCGAAGCCGCTGCCCGCGCGACCTCGCAGGCGAAAGCGCGGCAGGAAGTCGAGGCACAAGCGCGCGCGATCGCGGAGGCCCGGGCACAGGCGGAGGCGCAGGCCAAGGCCGAAGCTGAGGCTGCGGCGCGCGCCGCGGTAGAAGCGCGCACCAAAGCGGAGGCGGATGCGCGAGACGCGTCCGACGGCAAGGCGAGGGCCGCGGCTGAGGTACGGGTTCATGCCGCGATGGAGGCGCAAGCACGCGCTGATGCAGAAGCGCAAGCGCGAGCCGAGGCAGAAAAACGCGCCCGGAAAGAAGCTGAAGCCAAGGCGACCGATGAAGCTGGTGCACGCCGGGAAACGGAAGCCCGCGCCAAAGCGGAGCTGGAAGCCCGTGCCCATGCCGAGGCCGAAACCAGGGCGCGCGCTGCGCTTGAAGCACAAATTAAAGCGATGGCGGAAGCGCTTGCCGCGGCCGAAGCCCGCGCCAAAGATGAAGCGGCAGCACGGGCACGGATGGAAGCCGAAATCCGTGCGCGTGCGGAAGGCGAACGCAAGGCGCGCGAAGAAGCGGAAGAGCGTGCCCACGCCGCGGAAGAGGCAGTGACCAAGGCGCGCGCAATGGCCGAGCAGGCTGCTCGCGCCCAAGCGAAGGCGGAGGCCCAGGCGTTGGCCCAGACCGGCTCCGGCGCCGAAGCGCAACTCAAGGTCGCGGCGGCGATGCAGGCGCTTGAAGAAGCCGAAGCGCGCGCCCGCCAGGAAGCCGATGCCCGTGCCGCTGCCGAAGCGAGGGCGCGTGAAGAAGCCGCGCAGCGTCAGCGGGACGAGGCCGAACGCAAGGCGCTCGAGGAGGCACAACGCAAGGAGCGCGACGAAGCTGAAGCGCGCACCTACGCACGGATGAAGGCGCTGCAAGAAGAGGCGCGCAGGACGAGCGAGGAAGCAGAGAGGCGCGCGGAAACGGAGCGCAAGATGCGCGCCGAGGCGGAAGCGAAGATCGAGGCTGAACGCAAGGTGCACGAAGCAGCGATGCGTATGGCGCAGGAAGATGCCGGACGCAAGGCGCGTGAAGAGGCTGCTGCCAGCATCGAGGCCGCGCGGAAAGCGCGCGAAGAAGCGGAAGTGCTCGCCGATGCGGAACGCAAAGCCAAAGCCGAAGCAGTCCGCATGGCCCAGGAGGAAACGCAGCGCAGAACCCGCGAGGAGTCGGCAGCCGAAATCGACGCTGCGCGGAAAGCGCGCGAAGAAGCGGAAGGACGCGCCCGCGCCGCCGAAGAGGCCGTGACCAAGGCGCGCGCGATGGCCGAGCAGGCCGCACGTGCCCAAGCGGAGGCGGAGGCCCGGGCGCTGGCCCAGACCGGCTCCGACGCCGAAGCGCAGCTCAAAGTCGCGGCGGCCA
>ORJL011428046.1_pt1 | contig 12930 bp, 12 predicted proteins | sample 1779941 | NCBI WGS metagenome assembly ORJL01 (sample SAMEA104232317, study PRJEB22302) | groundwater metagenome | biome: forest; feature: aquifer; material: groundwater | place: USA | collected 2011-08-07 | depth 5.8 m
CCGAAAATACGCCCCGTGCTATCACAAATACCGGCAACATTACCAGCCGAACCGTTGGGATTATGGGGGTAGCCGGCGCTGATGTCTCCCTTTTCATCAGTATAAAAGAGGACGATGTTTTCCTCCGATAGAGAATCGCTGGTGGCAACCAGTTTGCCCTCGCCATGGGCTACGGGCAGGTACATTCGGTCAATTCCTTTGGTGAAGACGCAAGGATTTGGCTTATTCACCCCCAGGTGCACCCAGCGGCATTCAAATTTACCGGAATCATTGCCCGTCAGGGTTACTACCTGCGAGCCGTCCCTGGCCAACTCGGGCAGAAAACCGGCTTTCACCAGCACCTGGAAGCCGTTACAAATACCCAAAATCAGCTTGCCCTCGGCAACAAACCTGGCTATATCTTCGCCCAGTTTCAGCCTGAGTTCGTTGGCCAGCACCTTGCCAGCCGCCACATCATCACCATAGGTAAAACCGCCGGGGATAACCATTACCTGATAGTCAACCAGCCGCTCTTCACCGCGGATTAGCTGGTTAATATGCACCAGAGTGACTTCCGCCCCAGCCTGCTGAAAGGCAAACATAGCTTCGGCATCACAGTTTGTGCCCGGGGCACGCAGTATCAGTGTTCTTACTTTACTCATCAATTCTTACCTTTTATTCTTAAAACCCTATCCCCTGTATCCCCTTCCCCTTGGCAAGAGGAAGGGGGAGTGTGTGTGTAAGAGGGAGAGGTTTTTATATAATTTTTACCACATGCTCAGTTATGTATACTTACACTATTTGAACTCAATCGGCTCATCCGCCTCGTATGTTATGACATAGACGGCGGAAATTACTTCCATCTTTCCACCAATGGAAGGAGTAACACTTTTGATTACTGCCCCACGTCTTTGGAGGATTGAAAGATATTCGTTAATCGTAACAGTATCTTTCAGCCCATCAAACGAGCCTCTACTAGAACTGAAAGTAACAAGTTGAACAAATATTGCCATAATCGTCCCTTATTTTACCACCTCAGTGGTCTCTGCCAGGCTTCCTTCAAATCACTAATCGCCTTAGTCACTACCGGCTTACCATCCAGCCCGTATATGGTTAATACCTCGGCAGCAGTGACCTGACCGATAACTGAGAGACTGATGCCACTCATTATTTCTTCAAACTCGGACTTGTTCCGCGGTACTACTTCCACCAGAAAGCGACTGTTTGATTCCGAGAAGAGGATAAAATCGTCCCGGTCGATAGGCTCACCCAGCGGAACAAATTTCAGAGAAATGGTTGCCCCCAGTCCACCGGCAAAAGCCATCTCGGTCAGGGCAACACCGATGCCGCCATCGCTGCAATCGTGACAGGCCCGCACCAGTCTTTTTTCGGTGGCGGCGCTTAGCTTATCCATTAACTCTTTAGCCCGGTGCGGGTCCACTTTAGGCACATTATTGCCAATCAAGCCTTGAGTCCGAAAATATTCCGAACCACCCAGCTCATTGTGGGTGCTGCCCACGATATAGACCAGGTTCCCGGCTTGCTTAAAATCCATCGAGACGGCACGATTCACATCTTCCATCACGCCGACGGCAGAGATGAGCAGCGTATGCGGTATAGAGATAGTTTCACCTTGAAATTTAAATTCATTATGTAAACTATCCTTACCGGAGATAAAAGGAGTCTCGTAAACTATCGCCATATCGTAGCAGGCCTGGGCGGCACGCACTAAAGCCCCCAGAATATCGGGACGGTTGGTATTGCCCCAGCAGAAATTATCCAGCAAAGCTACCTGACGCAGGCTGCCACCGACAGCCACAATCTGCCGCAGTGCTTCATCAATAGCCGATGCCGCCATCCAGTAAGGGTCGATCTCTCCGTACCGGGGATTGATACCATTGGCGATAATTACTCCTTTGTCAGAATCCAGGACAGGTCGGATAATGGCGGCATCGCCCGGCCCATCATTATTCTTGCCCACCAGGGGCTTAAGAACACTACCACCCTGCACTTCATGGTCATACTGGCGTATGACCCATTCCTTACTGCACACATTCCAGGAGCCGAGAATAGCCAGCAAAGCTTCGGATAAATCCCGGGGACAGGCAAAGTCAGGCTCGGCATGTTGTGGCTGTTGCCACACGGCTTCCCTCACCAGCTGCGGGTGACCGTGATGCAAAAATTCCATACTCAGGTCACAGACCTTGTTCCCCTGATACATAAGGCGCAGTCGTCGGTCGTCGGTAAACTCCCCGATGACGGCGGCATCGACATCCTCGCTGGCAAAGAGGGTCATTAACTCGTCAACACAGTCGGGCGGGACCGCCAGCAGCATTCGTTCCTGAGATTCGGAGACCCATATTTCCGAGTAGGACAATCCGGCATACTTTAGCGGCACTTTGTCCAGGTCAACCCGAACCCCGGTCTCCTCAGCCATCTCACCGATTGCCGAGGAAAGCCCGCCGCCGCCACAGTCGGTTATACGACGATATAATCCGCGGTCTCGAGCCTGGAGCAGAATATCAATCAGCTTTTTCTCGACAATAGCATTGCCAATCTGCACCGAGCTGTAAGAAACGGTGTTTGACTCTTCAGTAAGCTGGGCTGAAGCAAAGGTAACGCCGTGTATACCGTCACGCCCGGTTCTGCCTCCGGCCACGACTACTAAATCACCCGGTTTTTGCCGTCCCTGGGGGCTTAGATTTTTAGGTATCAGCCCTAAAGTGCCGCAGTAGACCAGAGGATTACCGATATAGCGCTCATCGAAGATTATGGCACCGTTAGGGGTCGGAATTCCCAGGCGGTTAGCATAGTCCGCCACTCCCCCTCGCACCCCCTTAAAAATACGGCGCGGGTGTAGAACTCCCTTCGGTAGCTTCTCATACGGAAAATCCGGGGGTCCAAAACAGAAGATATCCGTGTTCAATATCGGCTTACCACCCAGGCCTGTGCCAAGTATGTCACGCACCACCCCGCCTATCCCGGTGGCCGCTCCCCCGTATGGCTCGACCGCCGAGGGATGATTGTGGGTCTCTACCTTGAAACAGATTGCCCAGTAGCCATCAAAGTCAATCACGCCAGCATTATCCTTAAAAACGGAAAGACACCAGGGCTTGTTCAGCTCTTCGGTTGCCCGGATGATGGTGCTCTTAAGCAGGTTATCGATAGTTTGTCCGTCAAAGGAGATTCGGCTCTTAAATGTTTTGTGTACACAGTGCTCCGACCAGGTTTGTGCCAGCGTCTCAAGCTCGGCGTCGATGGGGTTGCGCCCTTGCTGGCGAAAGTAAGTAATGATGGCTTGAAGCTCCTCAGCACTAAAGCCAAATTGCTGTCTGACTGCCAGAAGTCCAGCATTATCCAATTCCAGGAGACCTATATGATTTAAGCGGAATTGATACCGGGGGTTTTCAGGGAAGGTAAACTGCTCTGACGCGACGACATGCTGGATAATCGGGTTCACCAGCAGCCGACTACAAATAACCTCTAGCTGGTCTTCACTCAGATGCCCCTGGAGCCAGTATCGTTTGCCCGTTTTCACGGCCCTGATGCCGCTGATACCCAAATCCCGCACCGATTTCATCACGGTGTCTTCGACCGGGTCGGTCACACCGGCATTATAAGCCACCTCGATGGTACGCGATTGTTTACCAACCTCATCCTCTGTGTCCCTGCTATCAAGCAGAGGGGTAAAACACTGGTATTCCTGAGTCACCGGGTCAGCCAGCAAACGGTGACAAATCAAGTCCAGTTTCTCAGGCAGCAAATCGGCGTCCAGCCAGTAAATGTCGCTGACGCGGGCTGCGGAAACGGTGGTTATACCCAGGTCCTGTATATCTTTGACCAGGCCGAGTCCTCTGGCATCGGGGAGACGATTTTGCAAACGAATTTCTATTTTGTGCATCGTTCTACATTGGCTTGCGACTTTAAACCAGCTAGAGAACAGCAGAGAGACATCAGCCCCTCGAAAGCATTGATATTATGCTTAAACCGGTGTTGCATCAGGCTAGGAACCAAGCAACTCGGTGACGACGGTGTTTATCTCGCGGCCATCGGCCTTGCCTTTAAGTTCAGCGATCAGCCTGGGCATAACCTTACCCTTATCGCGAGCCGTCTGTGCCCCCACTTCCCCGATAATGCGGCGGGCTACGGTGATAATTTCATCCCGTGTCATCGCCTGCGGCAAATACTCCTTAAGGATGGCTAGCTCTGCTTCCTCCTGAGCTACCAGGTCCGGGCGGTTGCCCTGTTTGAAAGCTAAAATACTCTCCTCACGCTGACGGGCTTCCCTGGCAATAATGCCCAGGATATCATTACCTTCCAGAGCCGCCTGTCGCGCAATTTCAGCATTCTGTACGGCAGCAAAGACCAGGCGGATAACCGAACGTCTTACCGTATCCCCACCCCGCATCGCCTGCTTGAGGTCATCGTTCAGCTTTTTCTTTAAGTCTGTTTCCACTCTAATTTACCACCCGAGAGTTTATCGTTATCTTTCCGATGTCCTGGCAGTGCTGCGCCTCTTAGCGGCTTCCTTGCGCTTGCGTTTAGCACCGGGTTTCTCAAAGTATGCCCGCTGGCGCACCTCAGAAAGGATACCAGCCTGCTGTACCGTACGGTTAAACCGCTTGAGCAAACTCTCGAAGTTCTCATTTTTGCCGGCACTTACACCCGTCAACTAATACCAACTCCTTCCTGCTTAGTGGTGATAACCTGATTACTTACCGCAGTCAGGTTAATAGTCTTATCATCATCATTTTAGCCAGCCGCCGCTGCCCTGTCAAGGAATTTCGCGATTTAATTAACCGGCTTAAACGCTGAGGAGGGGCTGTTTATTACCCTTTCGGGCTTGAGCCCTCCAGGGCAAGCCTCACCCCCCTTTTATCCCCCTCTCCTTAAAAATAAGAGGGGGAAGTAGTTGTATAAGAGAGGCTTCGCCTCTCTTTAACTCTCCTTCAAGTCTACCTACTAAACAATCTCAGTGAATCCCGATAAATAACCGGCTCTCATCTGCCCCACAACTCAGGAATGGTATACTCCAAACCAAGCTGTCTCAGAGTATCAGGCAGCGGTTTCCCTGTTTTGCCATCCCAACCCATCTGCTCATAGTACTTACGGCGCAGTTCCGGCCAATGCACCATAATAGTCTTACCTTGTGACGGCCCATCCACGGGTGCCGAGCCATATCGGGGTGAGGGGGCATCCATCTCGGCAGTATGCCCATGCCTGATATTGAAGGCACGCAGCAGGTTGACGATACGTTTGCCCACTTGCTTCGCTTCTTCTATGGAAAAGTCCCACCCGGTGGCTGCGCTTACTGCCTGAGCATGCAGTTTGAGGTCGGTGCGGCAGGTAAAGCGACATACCCCCAGAGAGTCCTCGAATTGAGTATCACCCTTGCCGTAGACATTAGAGGCTACAATATATTCTACCGACTGACTTTGGTCGACCTTCGGGTCGAGCGTCAGCCCCAGCTCAGCTGCCGACAGCGTAGAGCGCCCTTCATCTGTACTCATCTGGGAGAGACAGGTATCGAAGAGCATCGGCCACCTGTTGCGATGGTCGTGACCACGAGGGGTATTACCTTTCATGGTATGAATGGCAAAGTTAGTTGCCTCCCCGCCAATACTCCGGGCAACTCTCATTGCCCCTTCGGCTAAGACATTCCCGAATCCCTGGCGGGTGGCAATCTTGTGCAGAAGCTGATTCACTGCACCATAGTTGCCCCAGGTAAGTTCAAGCTGGTCGGTATCTTCGCGGGTTAGCAAGCCCTTCTCATAGCACTCTATGGCCAGACCGATTGTCCAGCTGGTTTCATTGACATCAATGCCCAGGCGGTCAGCCTCATTGGATAGAAAGATAGCTGCGGTGACATCGGTAACACCGATAACCGGTCCGAAAGCGGCAAAGCCTTCATACTCAGGTTCTTCAGCGACATATCCCTTAAACGGTCCTTCGGTAAGGGTAATCATATGGCAGTGGTGAAAACGGCAGCCCCAGCAGGGACTGGGTTTAGGCTCAAAGTGGCTGCGGATATAGGGACCACCGAACTTCTCCAGCTTTTCAGGCTCGATATCGTAGATATTGGTGGTATAGTTTTTCACCGGCAAGCTGCCATCCTTAGCCAGTATACTCCGCGTCAGCAGAGTAAGCGTCCCCCAGGTATATATCCCCGATACGGCTCGCGGGTCATTCATAACACTCTCGAGGTATTGCTTTGCGGTGGCTGAAAAAACCTCTCTATCCTTCAGACGCGGTCGCCCTCTCCCCCTGACCACGGCAATGGCCTTTAGTTTCTTGGAGCCCAGCACTGCCCCGACGCCATCATGGGAAGCGGCATGCCCTTTGTCAGCGAAGATGGAGGCAAACCTCACCAGGTTCTCCCCCGCCGGCCCGATGCTAACGACACTCATCCCCCGCTCTTCCTGTCCATTCTCGCTCTTAATCAGGTCGGTGGTCTCCCAGGTGTCCTTGCCCAGCAGATGCGAGGCGTCTCTCAGTTCAGCCTTGCCTTTATCCAGATAAAGATAGACCCACCGGCTGGCTTTACCCTGTATGATAATGCCATCAAAACCCGCAAAGCGGAGAAAGGCACCAAAAAATCCATTGGATTGAGTCGCCACGGCGCCATTGCTGAGAGCACCTTTAGTGACTACGGAGAAAGTACCTGACCCTCCCACGGCGGTGCCCCCCAATGGTCCGCTGGCTAAAATCAAGCGATTAGCCTCATCAGACCACTCTACTCCGGCGGGAACTTCATCATAAAGATACTTGGCCCCCAAGCCGGTGCCACCGATATACTTCCTGGCGGTTGCCTCGTCAAGCTCTTCTTCGGTGATTCGTTCATGGCTGAGGTCTACCCTCAAAATCTTACCGGCATAACCATACAGATTGCTCATAACACCCTCCCTTTCCTATTTTTAGCCTCCGGAAAAGACCTGGAGAAGCATGATACTGTCGCCATCATTGAGTTTAGCCTGGGTCACCTCAGGATCGGGTAAGAGCTTATCATTAAGAAAAACCATCACCTGTTCACTGATCTGACCGACATCAGGGTTAAAAACCACCTGACGAAAACCGTCGTAGCTGGAGGTAAGCTCGGCTAATAAGGTACCGATTGTAGTCTCTGTGCCTATCTCTTTCTCGAGGATAAACCAACCAGAGCCTTCAGCTTTGAGCATACTGGCAATCCAGGGTGGCATCTTCAGTTGCACTGTAGCCATAGCATAAGCCCCTTCTCTTTTTGCCCCTGGCGTATTGATCAGCAGGCCAACAATATACCTCTCATCCTAGTTAGCCCGAGCTACACTGTCAAGAAATTGAGCATTGACAAGCTACCCCTCCTCAAGTATGATAAAAGTAACCTTAGTCTGCTTAATACTGATTCCCAACCACCCGATATATTGATTGCTGAGGGGGTGTTTTTATGGCTGCTAAAGGAAAACCTACCCGCGAAACAAGCCAGACGGTTGACTCTAAGGCAGGTTCAACGGAGAAAAAATTGCGTCCGCAGCACTCTCAATGCCAGTTCTCCCATGACTACTGCTGTATCAACAGGGCAAGCCTGTTCTATAATGAACTGCGTGAGCCTGAGGCCCCAGTCTGTAGTAACTTCCACAAGCGCGACGCTTAACTAAAATAGGAGCTCCCAAACAAGTATAAGTGAATCCAATAATCGCTTATCTGAATCGATAAATCATTTAGCTGATGTTATTCAGAAAAAATACAACTAGTTACCAATCCCACTATCCTGAATTGACTTTGCTTTACCTTTCCAGTATGCTATGTGCAACTGAATAAATATTGAACTTTAGGGGTGCCCGAGCGCAAGCGAGGGCTTAAAGGGAAGGCAAGCCCGGTGCGAATCCGGCACAGTCCCACCTGCTGTAACCCTGATATATCGGGGTAGTCAGAACACTCGCCCCTACTGTTTACTACCTCCGTGGAGATGGGGGAGGCAGACGGTAGACCGTTGGCGAAATCCCCTTGTTCTTCAGACGAGGGGATTTTTTTGTATCCCTGAGAGGGTTTGAAACAAAGATAGATGAGCTTATTTATTGACCTCACCCACTGTGTCCCCCTCTCCTTGAGAAGGGGCCTTGTACCAAATGTCACACTGGAGTCCCGACAGGTCGGGACTCCAGTGTGACATGGATAAACTCACTTTTGATACAAAGCTTTCAAAAGGAGATGGGGAAGAGGGCAGGGGGATAGGTTACTAACCAACCCTCGCATTATCAACTTGATTATCGAGTGAGTAGATGCTGGATAAACTAAGACACGGCAATCGGCTGCTTTGGGTTTCGTTACTACTGGGCGGGATTCTGGTTTTAGCTTTATTTCTGGCCAGCGCTTTCGGCGCCGTAACCATCCCTTTACCTGATATTTTGAAAATGACGCTTAATAAAGTCGCTTTTTTTCATTTTCCGGTTACCTGGAGAGCCGTGGACGAAACCATTATTTTCCAGATCCGGCTGCCCCGGGTGGTCGGCGGTGCCCTGATTGGAGCCGCTCTAGCCACCGCCGGAGTGCTGTTTCAGGGTTTACTGCGTAATCCTATGGCTGACCCTTACATCATTGGTACCTCGGCCGGTGCCGCCCTGGGAGCGACGATAGCCATGATACTGCCGATAAACCTGGCTTTTTTGGGCTTTGGGCTGGTGCCGATGGCTGCCTTTGTCGGCGCCCTGACAACGGTGATACTGGTCTACAATCTGGCACGGGTGGGCGGCAAGACACCCCTCATCAGTATGCTCTTAGCCGGCTTTGTCGTCAGCTCCCTGCTGGGAGCAATTATCGCCTTTATTATGTCAATGAGCGACCGCTTAAATTTAGATCTGCGCTCGGTCTATGCCTTTCTGATGGGTCATGTCTCGGTCAATAACTGGGGTCAGATAGCCGTTGCGGCGCCGCTGGTCATCGGGGGCATCATCGCCGCCCGTTTTTTCGCCCTCCGTTTGAACGCCTTTGCCCTGGGGGAAGAAGGTGCTGCATATTTGGGCATCGATGTCGAGCGGGATAAAATGCTCATACTGGCTTTAGGCTCTCTGCTTACGGCGGCAGCCGTTTCTATCAGCGGCTTGATCGGTTTTGTCGGACTGGTGATACCCCATACCGTGCGCCTGAGCTTAGGCCCGGACCACCGGCTCCTGCTGCCAATTTCGGCACTGGCCGGCGCCAGCTTCCTCGTTATTGCCGACCTTCTAGCCCGTACCCTGCTAACCCCGGCAGAAATCCCGGTGGGTGTCATTACCGCCCTTATAGGCGCCCCCTTCTTTCTTTACCTGCTCCGGCGTTCCCGAAGGGAGTATACTTTCTGATGAGTGGCTTACAAATCGAGCAAGTCGACTTCTCATATCTCAACGGGTTAGTGCTGCATGATGTTAACCTGGCTGTGCCCACCGGTGAGATGGTGGCACTGCTCGGACCTAATGGCTCAGGCAAGACTACCCTGCTCAAGATAGCCAGTGGCGTGCTTAAGCCAAAGCGAGGGAATGTCAGTCTGGATGGTTCCAGCTTAAACAGGTTGAGCCGGCAGTCTGTCGCCCGCAGTGTCGCCGTGGTGCCACAGCAATTCCACATCCCCTTTGCTTTTACGGTTAGCGAAGTGGTGATGCTGGGGCGCATTCCTTTCATTAAAGCTCTGGCGGGAGAAACGACGGCGGATAGACAGGCTGTGGCGGCAGCTATGGCACTGGTTGGTATCAGTCCGCTGGCACTGCGCCGTTTCGATGAGCTTAGCGGCGGGGAGCGACAGAAGGTTATCCTGGCAATGGCACTGGCACAACAGCCCAGGCTGCTGCTGCTCGATGAGCCGATAGTGCATCTGGATATCAGCCACCAGATAGAAATCCTGGAGAGGGTCAGGAGTCTCAACCGGGAGCAGGGGCTTACTGTCATCGCCGCCATGCACGACCTTAACCTGGCATCCCTTTACTTTGACCGCCTGGTGCTGCTTAAAGGGGGCAGGATTTCCGCAGATGGCACGCCATCTCAGGTTTTAACCGAGGATATAATAAGAGAGGTTTTTGCGGCAACGGTCAGGGTGGAGTTACACCCCGCAAGCGGACTTCCCCACGTCGTGCTTATGCCCGCGAGAAGGGCTGATACGCAACAGTAGCTCTTCAAAAGCTAATCGTCGTGGGGAAAATCCGAACTTTTCTTGAGGTATGGTTGGTCTTGGGTATTTCACGCAGAAAAACACTCAAACAAGACGAAAGATGATGCGGGGCAATAAGGAGTTGTGCTAAAATAAACCATGTCAAATCGTAAGAAGTCGCTCAGACGGTGATAGACCTATGACACCTGAAGCTCTTATCCGGACTGCTCGAGACAATTTCTCCTTTGCTGCCCTCCAGTGGGCATCAATGGAAAATGGACGATTGAAATATACTGACCTTCCAACTGGATTCAATTGGACTATCGATGGTGAGACGCGTTACTTTAAATGGGCGCCCCGCACGGAGAAAGGATTCCGGATATGGGTACTGAATCAGCTTCGTGCAGCGCTCGCCATAGCGGCTATCCAAATTGATTCCGTGCTGAGTGATTATTTCTGTAACAAACCGCATGAGGACACAATTCATGAACGCCGAGCTGCACGATGCATCATGTATATGATTCGATGTGCCTTCGCTCATAATCCCCTTGAGCCAAAGTGGAACGTGACGGGAAGGTCTTATGCAGACGTCTTTACCGTGCCCTCTGCTAGTTTCACTCTCGATACCAGAGGGCTTAATGGCAAACCAATTGACGAGAAAGGGATCAATTGGTTTAAGCTGTTCGACCTCATGGATTACTGTGCAACCCTCGTTTCGTAATTTTGTATCTGTTTAGGTTCGGAAATAAGAAATTTGGCTCCCCGAGTAGGCTTCGAACCTCATTCGCCTTGATTTTATCATTAAAGCAAAATCAAGGTTCTCAACACCTTTTACAGCTTCTCTTCGGGCAACTCATCAAGGGCATGCCTTAGCCCCTTAATGAAATGGCTCACCGGGGCTAAGAAGTTACCCTCAGTCTCCATCAGCTGAATCAGCCGGCTGCCGACAATAACCCCGTCAGAGCTACCGGCGACCCGCTTCGCCTGCTCCGGGGTAGAGATGCCGAAGCCAACGCAGAGCGGTTGTTTAGCTACCTGTCTCACCCGGGTGACAAACGCCTCTAAATCGGACGGCAAGCTAGCCCTGGCTCCGGTGACTCCGGTCAAGGAAACCAGGTAGATAAACCCGCGAGACCTCTTTGCCACCAGTCTGATGCGCTCCGGAGTGCTGGTCGGCGCCAGCAGGTAAATGAGGTCGATTCCCTGCTTTTGTGTCAGCGCCTCTAGCTCCAAGCCTTCCTCCGGAGGTAAGTCAGGGATGATTAAACCATCGACACCCGACTTGTGGCAGGCGTTAACGAACTTTTCCAGGCCGTAGCTAAAGACAGGATTAAAATAGGTCATAAATACCAGCGGAATATCCACTTTCTTCCTTAGTTGCCCGGCGATCTCCAGGCAAATCTGAGGAGTAACCCCTCTCTCTAAAGCCTTGAAGCTTGCCTGTTGTATGGTAATGCCATCCGCCAGGGGGTCGGAGAAGGGTATGCCCAGTTCGACAATATCGCAGCCATTGCTGGCAAGAAGAGGGACTACCTCCAGGGTGGCTTCCAGGCTGGGATAACCGACAGTTACATAGGGCATCAGGGCAACATGACCCGGTCGGTTAAAGACCGAAGCGAGACGGCTCAAGGCTTCACCTCCAGTGCTTCGGCGACGATGCTCATATCCTTGTCGCCGCGTCCGGAGAGGTTGATGATTATGATTTGCTCCTGAGCCAGAGTCCCTGCCAGGCTGACTCCATGGAACAGGGCATGAGATGATTCCAGGGCGGGCGTAATACCCTCGGTGCGGCACAAAAGCTGAAAGCCATCAAGAGCTTCCTTATCGTTCACGGCAACATAGGTGGCACGCCCGCTGTCCTTGAGATAGCTGTGCTCAGGTCCTACCCCGGGATAGTCCAGACCGGCCGAGATACTGTGGGTCTCCATTATTTGCCCGGCAGCATCCTGGAGCAGATAAGATTTTGTCCCGTGGAGCACACCCACTCTGCCCGCCACCAGTGAAGCGGCGTGCTCACCGGTACTAATTCCCCTCCCTGCCGCCTCTACCCCGATAAGCTTAACCTCCATATCCTTCAGGAAAGGATAGAAAATACCCATAGCATTACTGCCCCCACCGACGCAGGCAATGATATAGTCGGGCAGGCGCCCGGCTTGAGCCAGTATCTGTTGCCTGGCTTCCTTACCGATTATCGACTGGAAGTCACGCACCATCATGGGATAAGGATGGGGACCGACAACTGAGCCGAGAAGGTAGTAGGTATCCCGGGCGTTGGTTACCCAGTCTCTTATCGCCTCATTGATGGCGTCTTTCAGGGTACGGCTGCCACTGGCAACCGACCTTACCTCGGCACCCAGCAGTTTCATACGAAAGACGTTAAGGGACTGGCGGCGGATGTCCTCCTCGCCCATGTAAATGATGCATTCCATTCCCAGCATGGCGCACACGGCTGATGTAGCCACTCCGTGCTGCCCGGCTCCGGTCTCGGCGATAATTCTCTTTTTACCCATGCGGCGGGCCAGCAGACCCTGCCCCAGGGCATTGTTAATCTTGTGGGCACCGGTATGTGCCATATCTTCCCTTTTCAGGAAAATTCGGGCACCGCCGCACTGCCTGGTCAGCTTTTCCGCCAGGTAGAGGGGTGTTGGCCGGCCGGAATAGTCTCTAGATAGCAAATCAAACTCGTCCCAGAAGGCAGTGTCCGCCTCTGCCGTCTTATAGGCAGCCACCAGCTCGGCCAGAACCGGCATCAGGGTCTCCGGGACAAACTGCCCGCCGTAGTCGCCAAATTAGCCTCTGTTATCCGGTAGCGATTCTTTCTTTCTCGGCACTTCTCACCTTCTGTATGAATTCCTTGA
>ORJL011371229.1_pt1 | contig 12929 bp, 6 predicted proteins | sample 1779941 | NCBI WGS metagenome assembly ORJL01 (sample SAMEA104232317, study PRJEB22302) | groundwater metagenome | biome: forest; feature: aquifer; material: groundwater | place: USA | collected 2011-08-07 | depth 5.8 m
AAGATTTGCGAGGTGGTCATCGTTGACGTTGCCGTCAATGTGATCGATCTCAAGGCGCACGTCCGGAGGCCTGCGAGCACAGTACCTGCAGGCCTCCCCGTCCCGTGCGACGAGGGCGGCGTACCGCTTTCTCCGGGTTCGTAAGTTCCACCTGTTGGGCAATGCCTGACTCCTGTTGCATGTTGAGCCGAGATGCTCATTGTGCGCTATACTCGCGTTGACACAGCAACGACACTACCAACTTTGGTGCCAGATACAACTGAGTGACATCAATGGACACGCGACGTGACACTAAGTGGGAAAGGAGGGATATGGGCCAGAAGTCGCCCATAGCAGAGCCAGACAAAGTAGCCATGCGCGCCATACACGGGGCGGAGCTAGCTAAGGGCAGATCCAGCCAGGACATTGTGGAAGAGTTGTCGCAAAAGTATCACCGCAGTGCCAGGCAGATTCAACGCTACCTAAGGCTAAACTCAGCAATCGACATGCCAAAGCGTGAACTCCGCAACCATTCGACGTTATTGAAGCAGCAACGCGAGGTTGAGCACGCTGAGAAACTCAAGGCGTGCGCTACTGAGCTCGAAGCGCAAGTCAGGGTGCCGCAACCTGCCGACGCAGGCACTTGGGAGCCGTCTACTAGCGCAAGTGCACGCGACTTCGTCCAGTCAGGGCAGCGTTCCACCGGCAGTGTTAGAGTTCACTCGTGGAACCCCGCACATCCCGAGTCACTAACCCTCCCAGTCGACAGCGATTTGTACCTGCCATATCTGCGACATCACCTGCCGGAGCAAGACCTTTGGGACGGCATCGAAGCCTGGAGAACGGCTACAGCCGCTTATATTGTTGACTGCCAGGAAGGTTTCCTAGCTCTTGTGCGGCACATCGAACAGCAGACCAGGCAGCAGCTAATGCCAGAGAGTGAATGGCCCCAAACAGGGATATTCTGGACGTTTGCCACGCAGTTGTTTAGACACTATTCCATGTTGACCGCCTTCAGCGGTGCTGTTGGACTATCCGCAGGCAAGTACGTTGTTGGGGAGGCCGAGTCCAGTAAGCTGCCCGATCAGGGATCAGTCTTCCAACTGTGGCATGGAAGTACAGGTATCGCTTGTCACACGAGCCGGGAAACCTTAGAAGACTGGACAGATATCCATCGTAACTTCATGAAGGACGCCTCAAGACAGAGAGATGTCGTCGCTCTCGGCAGGCGGCTAGAGGTCCTTGAAAACAAGGCCGAGAAACTGCGCATGCGGCTGCGAATGGAAGTTGAGCGGGGCATGTTTGACGGTGGGAGATGCGAGCTTTGCCCTTCAAGTCGGCCATTGTCTGCCAACCTCTGACCTCCGAGTCCACCTCCAGTCCACGCTTCCGTCCACCGTCCGGTACACCGGCGAGTCCACGGCGTTGCAAACCGAGCCGTGGCAGCCTACACTCTGGCGCCACCACAACGGGAGGCGCAGCAATGGTCACAACGCTCAAAGAGACTATCTTTCAGGAACTGGTGGACAACGTCGGCGATCCGGACCGGCTGGAGGAAGTACTGATAAGGCACCGGGCTTCCAAGGGCCCGCTGTATCTTGGCCTAGCCCAGGCCACTTCTCTTCTGGAACATCGTCTCAAGGATGTTGCTGAACGGACTGTAGTGGCGCAGCAGCGCTTGGAGGGGAAAGAGAGGGCATTGACTTCTCTGGACGACCAGGCCAAGAAGAAGCAAGAAGAACTCAAAGCTCTTGACCAGCAGCGTAGGCAGGCTGAAGAACGTGCATCGAAGGTCAACGACCTGCTCAAAGAGGCCGCAGCGTTACGAGGCATGGGATTCGGGGAGAAGGAACTGGCCCGCCTATCCTCTTTCCTGGGCGACTTGGCGGCTTCCCAAGGCCTTCTCCCTGCCGAAGGATTAGCGATTTTCTTCGCATTCGTGGACCGATGCAAGGACATGGTGGACTTCGAGTTGGAAACCAAGCGAGCACAGAACGCTGCTCTGAAAGCAAAGAGTGACTTAGAGCGTTGGGAGTCCTCTGCCCGGGCCGCCGAAGCCAAATCCAAGCTCCGTATGGCCACGATTGATCTGGCAGAGAGTTTCGTGGCCAAAGGGGTGAAAGAAAAGGACCTGACCCATTGGAACACGATTGTCACCAAAGCAGGTGTTGCACCCGAGGCTCTGGCTGCCAGTCTCACCAAGTACGGTTCCCTGGACGTAGCGAGCCAGCAGCGCACTACGGAAATACAACGCCTCACCGACGAGTCCACTCGCCTCAACACGGAGGTGACTGCCCTTCAGAAGCAAAGGAAAGAAACGGTCCAGGCGATCACTGTTGTGCGGGACCAGAGCCTGGCCGCAGTGCGCAGCCTTCAGCAAGAGGCCCTGCGCTACGGAGAACTACAACGCAAGGCGGGGACACTGGAGGAGGAACTTGAAGTCGCCAAGGCGATTCTCCACGATGACGTCGATCGTTGGAGGAAGATGGATCCAAGGTTAGCGCACACCGTTCTCGTAGGTCTCACCGTCTGGGCCAGAAGCCAGCCGACTGACGCAAGGTCAGCCCCGCCGGACGTTATTGCAGACCGCAACCCGGGCGTTCGGTGGACCCAGGTGCTAGCCTCGGATCTCCTGTACTGGGCCTGGGAAGCCTTGTTTGAAGGGCCCAGAATAAAGAGACTCCAGGGAAAGTAGCTAGGCAAGGATTCGGTCCGCTCCAAAACGCTACCCCGTTGCGCCGTAGCCACTTTCGTGATAGAACATGGGCGTCCAGAAGGACTCCCTTGCGGTATGGCCGCTAGTACGCACGCCCCGAAGAGCGTCAGTGACACAGTTGGGCCTAGGGGCCCGCAGGCTGATTTGGAAGCGCAGCTGAACCACGTGTGCAGACCGAAGCACGAATGGGATAACGAATGCCATTTGACCCCGCCGACCTGAATGCGGCCCAGCGAGCACAGGACCAAGCGGCCCGCGACCTGAATTCACGAGTGCGTCTGATTGCGGGTCCTGGAACTGGCAAATCGCGCTCGATTGCGATAAGGGTAAACTTTCTTCTGAACCGACAGGTTCCACCATCGGAGATTGCCGTCATCTCTTTCACAAGAGCGTCGGCGAGAGACCTTAGAACGAAGGTGGACCAGTATTGCTCTCACGTAGGGAACGGCGCGCTTGCTGCCCAGGTAGATGTGTCAACAATGCACTCCTTGGCGCTCAAGATCCTAGCCAGCGCGAATCTCCTCGTCGGGATGTTCCCCAGCAAGCCAAAGATTCTCGACGACTGGGAACAGAAGAACATATTTGATGCAGAGTTCTCTTATAAGGCGAGCGTAACGCCGGGTCGAGCAAGCCAGATCCGGCGAGCCTACGACGCTTCATGGCAAACGCTTCAAAGCCTGCAATCCTTTGGCGCGAAGCCACCGACAAGCCTTGAACAGACTGCATTCACTGCTTACCAGCCAACGGCAAAGGCAGTCTATTCTTGCTTGTTGCCTGGCGAGGTTGTGAGAACCTGTGTTGATGAGATGCGCACTGGGAACATATCCCAATCCCATCTGCCAGCGATGTCTCACTTGATCGTTGACGAATATCAGGATCTAAACGAATGCGACCAGGAGTTTGTCCAGAGGATCGCTTCCTTTGGGACTTCGCTGTTCATTGCTGGTGATGACGACCAAAGCATCTACTCATTTCGATTCTCGGCGCCGGCTGGGCTCCAGAATTTTATGTCTTCGTTCCCCACAGCAAGCCCATACCAACTTCAACATTGCTTCCGATGTACGCCTGCGGTGCTCAGCGCCGCGTCAGCGCTCATGAGTCACGCTCCTTCGAGAATCCCAAAGACAGTCGTATCTATGTACCAAAGCGCCCAACCGCCCGTGACCGGTGCAGTGCAGGTTTGGAGGTTCAACACTGGCGTACAGGAGGCGCGGGCCATCGCAGAATCGTGCCGAGACCTCATCGCAGCAGGGGTAGGGCCGAACGACATACTGATCTTGGTTCGGACTGTACCGGTTCAAGCAGCACTCCTTCTTCAGGAACTCCAGCGGGTAGTTGTCCCGGCTGAACCACCTAGGGGAGGCTGGCTCCTGGAAGAGCCAATGCCGCGACTTGCGCATTCGCTGTTCCAGATCATACAAGATCCAGGGGTTTATGTTTCCTATAGGGTGATCCTCGGCTTGTCTCAAGGGGTTGGACCGAACACGTGCGCTCAAATCGCCGACAAAACAGTTGCGGCAAACTTGAATTTTCGCGACCTTTTCTATCGAACTCGCCCAAATGGTGTGTTCTCCTCTCGCGAGGAAACTGCGCTCAAGAAGGTTGAGGCCGTTATACAACAGATCTCCAGTTGGGCATTCGCCGACACCTTCGCCGCGCGAGCAGCCGCCATCGACGCGTTAGGTTGGTCGGTATTTGGCTCGGGTCAGCCCGGCAACAAAGCCTTGGCGGACTGGAACACTTTGACCAGCACCCTCCCACCGGGGATGACCTTGGAAGAACTGTTCGCCTTCCTATCGTCTGACACCGAGGCAGGGCGGTTAAAAGTGCTTGATGCGACCATTGTTCGGCTTGGGATCTCTGCAAGCTCGCAAGCCAGTTCATCACCCAACCCTGCCGACCGGGTGAGACTTCTAACAATGCACGGAGCTAAGGGGCTGGAGGGCAAAGTTGTGTTCATACCGGGGCTAGAGCAGGGAATCATCCCAACGCCTCGAGCAATTCGGTCCGCAGGGCTGGTCAATGAGGAGCGGCGACTACTGTACACTTCACTAGCAAGAGCGAGAGGGATCTGCATACTCTCCCTCTCGTCCATGAGAGTTGGACGACAAGCACTTGTGTTGTCGAATGGTAAGGAGGCCACTTCGTCCAGAGTCCGCTCTCAATTTCTCACTGAGATAGGTGCCCCGATTGCTCAAAGGAGTTCCGGCCTCACGGCACAAGAAGTGGCTTTGATCGTTCAGGATGCCGGAAATCTCTGAACTGCAGTCGCGCGGTCAGGATGCAAAAAGGGATTCTTCTTGAGACAGCGAACTACGAGCCTGGCTAGCCGTAGGCGTAGCAGCGCCCTTTTCGGAGTGCCGCATCACTGCCGCCCCCCTCTTGCTCCGGCAGCCGGGCAACGACCCTGGAAATTGCACTGCCCGCGCTTTGGGACTACCCACCGCATCAACAACATGCTAGAATCCCGTCCGAGCAACCCTCTCGACACTACATGATTGAACACTTCTGTCGGCTGGAACTCGGTAACCCATCCGGCGCATGTAATTGCGGCCTCACGAAGGAGATCGCCAGGTGAAGACCGTTCGCGATGCCTGCGTACTTCAGCCGAATGCGCTGTCCGTCAAACTTAGCGACCAGATCGAGCAGCTCGACGAGTTGATCGCGACTGAAGGAGATGGCTCTGCCTTCTTCGACAGGACGTACATCACCCAGGGCATGCAGGACCTCATCAGCGAGGGCGTCGCCCGGTTGGCGGGATCTTCCTCCCAGGCCATCTTTCACCTCAAGCAGGCGATGGGTGGCGGCAAGACCCACCTGCTGGTGGGATTCGGCCTCCTCGCCAAGCACCCGCGACTGCGAACGAAGTACTGCGGGGGCGTGGCTCACGCAGACGCGTTCAAGAGCGCGAACATCGCGGCGTTCAATGGGCGCAACAACCCGGACCATTTCTTCTGGGGCGAGATCGCCAGCCAGCTCGGCAGGGGGGATCAATTCAAGGCGTTCTGGACGAGCGGCCCCAAGGCGCCGGACGAAAAGGAGTGGCTGAAGCTCTTCGAGGGCGACCAGCCCGTTCTCATCCTGCTCGATGAATTGCCGCCCTACTTCCACTACCTCGACACGCAGAAGGTGGGGAACGGCACCGTCGCCGACATCGCCACTCGGGCATTCGCAACCATGCTGACCGCCGCTGGCAAGAAGAAGAACGTCTGCGTCGTAGTCTCCGACCTCGCCGCAGCGTACGACACCGGTGCGAAGCTCATCAACCGCGCGCTCGAGGACGCGCGCTCGGAGCTCGGCCGCCAGGAACGCAACATCACCCCGGTCGATCTCGCGGCGAACGAGATCTACGACATCCTGCGCAAGCGTCTTTTCAAGTCCCTCCCAGACAAGGCGGAGATCGAAGACATCGCCGAGGCCTTCGGCCGCAAGCTGGAAGAAGCAGCCAAGTCGAAGACCGCCAACCGCGGGGCCGAGGCGATCGCCGATGAGATCGCCGCGACCTACCCCTTCCATCCACGGCTCAAGAACGTCATTGCGCTTTTCAAGGAGAACGAGCAATTCAAGCAGACCCGCGGCCTGATCGAGCTTGTTTCACGCTTGCTCAGGTCGGTGTGGGAACGTCAGGCAAACGACGTCTTTCTTATCGGCCCTCAGCACTTCGACCTCGGCATCCCCGAGGTTCGCGACAAGCTCACCGAGATCTCCGGAATGCGCGATGTGATCGCCAAGGACCTGTGGGATGCCCAGCAGTCCGCACACGCGCAGGTCATCGACCTGCAAACTGGCAAGGAGGCCGCTACGCAAGTGGGCTCCTTGGTGTTCACGGCCAGCCTCTCCACTGCGGTCAACGCGGTAAAGGGCCTCACGCGCGAGGAGATGGTCGAGTGCCTTGTCTCGCCGCTGCGCGAGCCGTCTGACTTCCTCGCGGCCTTCGAGGAGCTCGAGAAGATCGCCTGGTATGTGCATCACACGCCGGAGGGGCGCTACTACTTCGACCGGCAGGAAAACCTCACCAAGCTCCTGCAGAGCCTTGCTCATGACGCTCCGGAGAACCAGGTCGACGACCTGATACGTCACCGCCTGCGCGAGATGTTCAAGGCGTCTCGCAAGACTTGCTACGAGGATGTCCTACCCTTGCCAAAGCTGGAAGAAGTCGCTGACCGCGTGCGCAAGGGGCGCGTGCTGCTGGTCGTGAGCCCAGACTCGAAGATTCCACCCGAAGAAGTGCAGAGGTTCTTCGATGGCTTGAGCCAGAAGAACAACCTGTGTGTGCTCACCGGCGACAAGACGGCGATGGGCAGCGTGGAGAAAGCCGCGCGCCAACTCTTCGCCGGGCAGAAGGCGGACGGACGCATCCCAAAGGGTCATCCACAGCGCGACGATCTGGAGCGCAAGCAACAGAGCTACGAGCAGGACTTCAACTCTACCATCCTCAACCTGTTCGACAAGGTCCTCTTCCCGATCCAGCGCGCCGGCAGGCCGCCTCAGCTTGCATCCAAGGCGCTGGACATGTCTCGCGACGCCATGAAGCCGTTCAACGGCGAGGAACAGATCGAGAAGACGCTCACCTCCAACCCTCTGAAGCTCTACCTCGACGTAGAAAAGGAGTTCGACGCCATCCGCGACAAGGCACAGGACCTCCTGTGGCCCGAGAACCAGGACGAGGCCCGCTGGTCCGACGTGGCCGACCGCTACGCGGAGCAGCCCGGCATGCCGTGGCTGCCGCCCAAGGGGTTGGACACTCTCAAGGCGATTGCCTGCAACCGCGCGCTGTGGGAAGACCTCGGCAACGGCTACGTCACGAAGTGGCCAAAGAAGAAGCGCACCTCGGCCCAGGTGATTGACGAGCCTGAGCTAGGCGACGAGGGCAAGGTGCGCCTGCGCGTCAATCCACAGAACGCAGGCCCAGCGCCCCGCATTCATTTCGCTGAAGACGCTCCCGTCTCCGAGTCGAGCGCGCAGTTGAAGGACAACCCGTACACCACGTCGGCGCTGCGCGTGAACTTCCTGGTGTGCGATGTATCCGGCCAGTACGAGACTGGCGACCCTGTGACGTGGTCCAACAGGCTCGTCATTCGCAACCTTCTATCCGAAAAGGACGGCAAGCGCAGCGTTGACCTCTTCGTCGCGCCCAGGGGTGCCATCCGCTACACGCTCGACGGCAGCGAGCCGCGCGAGGGCACGGCCTACGCGGGTTCAATCGCCATCGGAGACGGCGATGTGCTCCTCCGCGCCTTTGCCGAAGCCGACAGGCTTGAGGTCAAGGTCGACTTCCGATTCCCGGCCAAGGGCAAAAAGGGTGTGCAGATCGATGACGTGAAGCCCGGTCGGCTCATCTCGCGCACCGGTCGCAAGCTAGACTCGCGTGGCAAGACCTTCGAGGGGCTGAAGCGGGCTACCGAGATGTCCGCAACGTTCGAGGGCATCGTCCTGACCGTGGGCCAGGGCAGCCAGATGATGGCCGTGACCGTGGGCGACATCGCCGTGGACGCCGCATTCATCGAAGCGCTGCTCGTTAAGGTCCTCGAGAAGTTCACGCCAGAAACGCCGGTTACCATGACCTTCCGCAAGGCTCATTTCGCCTCTGGGCACGACCTCAAGGAATTCGCCGAGAAGCTCGGCATCGACCTGCAGCTTGGGGACATCGAGCAATGAGCGAAAAGCCCGCGACCGTCGACTTCGGCGCGCCGGCCGACTTCGGCGCGCACCTCTTCCGCGTAGAGATTCCGGCCGCGCGGAACGAGCCGATCGTCATCATCGAGGACTACGGCTACCGTGGTCAGGAGGGCGGCATCCCGCGCGATGAGGAGCGGGTCGTGCTCAAGCGGCCCGTCTGGTCCGCCATCTCGGACATCGCCCGGCGCGAGTTCAACGACCGCCTCAAAGCTGCCAAGATCCTCACCGGCCGCTGGCACACCGGCACGAACCTCGTAGACCGCCTTCTCGGCAAGGAGCTATGCGTGCTGGCCTGGGCGGCCGAGACGGCCAACGACGAGAAGCTTCCGATCATCTGCAGCAAGTGGGCGGCGCTCCGGCCGGAGGAGCGCTGGTGGCTCTTCTCCATGACCGTGGCCGAAGCGGGCATGCCCGAAGACACACAGCGCGGCTGGCGACGCGCACTCATCTGCGCCCTCTCCGACGGCGAGAAGCCCGCGCCCGAACGCAAGCGCCGCCGTCCGGTCGAACAGGACCTTTTTAGCCTGCCGCTGTTCAAGGACGCCGAATGAGTTACGCTGTCACCCCGTTCTCTCTCAAGGACGCGCCCGCGCTCATCGAGCGACTGCTGCCTGTGCAGAAGCTATCCGCCGAGACCTACAAGGAGCAGATGGCGGGTAGCGGTAAGACGCTCACCGCGCTCGGCAGCTACTGGAAAGGCCGTAAGCCGCTGATTCTGGCCAAGGCCTGCATCCTCGGCTGTTTGCTACCTGCCACCAACGAATCGGCCCGCGATTTGGAAATCTTCGAGATGCTGATGGGGATGGATATGGGGTCGCTCGAAGGGCGGCTGGAAGCCAAGAACGACAAAGAAAGCCGCTTCATTCTCGGTCAGCACCGCTCCGTCGGCCATCACGCCCCCTATCGCGTATGGGTTCAATCAGCCAGTCGGGCTGAGGAATGCGGGGAAGTACTATTCGACCCCATCTGGGACGCGGTCAATGCCCACCTCGGCACGAGCGCCCACTCAATGCCGGAGCTAGTCGAGCAGCTCGGTATCATGCGCTTCGGCCACCGGCCACGTGTGGCGGATACCTTCTGCGGGTCCGGCCAGATTCCCTTCGAGGCAGCACGACTGGGCTGTGACGTCTATGCTTCCGACCTCAACCCGGTGGCGTGCATGCTCACTTGGGGGGCCTTCAACATCGTGGGCGGCTCTAAGGAAAGCCGCGAGGAGCTGGCGAAGGACCAGCAGGAGCTGGTGCGCCGGGTGCAGGCGGAGATCGATCACCTCAGGGTCGAGACCGACGGCAAGGGCTGGCGCGCTAAGGCGTTCCTCTATTGCGTGGAGGTTCGCTGCCCGCAAAGCGGCTGGATGGTGCCGCTCATTCCGAGCTTTGTGATTAGCAAACCGAGAACAGGTGAGAAGATCAATGTGATTGCAGAGCTGGTGCCGGACGCCAATGCCAAGCGCTATGACATCGTCATCCGCTCAGGGGTAAGCGACAAGGAATTGGCGGCTGCCGAGAAAGGCACAGTGGGCCGGGTGGGCAGGTACGGCGAAGCGTACTTGATACACGAAGTCGGTGGCGTGAAATACAAGACCATGATCTCGACGCTGCGTGGTGATTACCAGAAGCCCGATGGAACAGTAGGCAACCGCTTGCGTCTGTGGGACAAGCTTGACTTCATGCCCCAAGCCGACGATATCCTCAAGGAGCGCCTGTACTGCATTCAGTGGAGGCGACCCAGAAGGCAGGGCAAAGGGGAGGAATTCGAATTCCGACCCGTGACCGAGGACGACATTCAGCGAGAAAACATTGTTGAAGAATATGTTGGCCGGCATCTTGCGGACTGGCAGGCTAAGGGCCAGGTGCCCGACATGCGGATCGAAGTAGGCGGACCCCCGAGATATCAAGGGCTCGACCTGATTCGAGCACGCGGTTGGACTCACTGGCACCACTTATTCAACCCGCGACAATTGTTGGTAGTGGGACTGGCAAACCAGACTAGTGGTGCGAGGTTGAAGTTTGGACTAACCCAAGTATTAAGTTGGAACTCACGCCTTTCTATGTGGGGCACGCTGGATGGGGGTGGTGGATCTGTAAAGAACACCTTTATTAACCAAGCTCTGAACACTCTCTTCAATTACGGCTGCAGAGGCTTTGATACTTGCAAAGGGCTTCTGGGTTTTTCAGCGCCGATATTTCCCATACGTTCGGAGCAGAAGCTAGTTGTTGAATCGATTCCTTGTAGTCAACTAGGTACTACGAGCGACATTTACATCACCGATCCCCCTTACGGTGACGCGGTGAAGTACGAGGAAATCCTCGACTTCTTCATCGCCTGGCTGCGCAAAAATCCGCCGCCCGAGTTTGCGGGCTGGATCTGGGACAGTCGCCGGTCGCTGGCCATAAAAGGGGAGAGTGAGGACTTCCGCCGCGGCATGGTGGCCGCTTACCGACGCATGAACGAGTGCATGCCGGGCAATGGCATCCAGGTCATCATGTTCACCCATCAGTCCGGCTCCATCTGGGCGGACATGGCGAACATCGTCTGGGCCTCTGGCCTCCAGGTCACCGCCGCCTGGTACGTAGTCACCGAGACCGACAGTGCTCTGCGTGAGGGCAGCTACGTCAAGGGCACGGTGCTGCTCGTCTGCCGCAAGCGCCAAGGCGGGCACAAGACCACCAGCGACGACCTTGCGTGGGAGATCCAGGAGGAGGTCGATTTGCAGGTTCGTAACCTGACCGGCCTCAACCAGGACGCGAAAGGCCTCTACCGCGACGAGAACGTCTTCGAAGACGTCGACATCCAGATTGCGGGCTACGCGGCGGCGCTGCGCGTACTCACCCGCTACGCCGTGATCGACGGCCGCGACATGACCAACGAGGCGATCCGCCCGCGCGTGAAGGGTGAAACCACCTTTGTGGACGGCCTCATCGCCTTCGCCGTGGACACCGCCAACCAGTGCCTCGTGCCTCAGGGCATCCCCAAGGCGTACTGGGACAAGCTCAGTGGCGCAGAACGCTTTTACCTCAAGATGGTCGACATGGAGGCGCGTGGAGCCAAGACGCTCGACAACTACCAGAACTTCGCCAAGGCCTTCAAGGTGCGCGACTTCAAGCCCTTGCTGGCCAGCCAGAAGGCCAACGACGCGAGGCTCAAAAGCGCGGTCCAGTTAGACCGTGCCGAGATGAGCGAAGGCTCGGAGCTCCACCAGTCGGTGCTACGCGCCGTGCTCTACGCGGTGATGGAGTTGCAAAAGAACGTGGACGGCAGCGAGGTGCTGGCCCACCTGACGCTCAACGTTCCCAACTACTACGGCGACATGACACAACGCGAGCTAGCGGCGGACCTAGCCGACTACCTGGCCAAGCGGCTCGCCGCGATGCGCCCGGAAGAAGCCAGCGCCGCGCGGGTGCTTCGTGAGCTGGTGAAGAACCAGCGGCTGGGATGAACCTGGGGTCGAGATGAACAACATCAATCGCTTCTCCTCTCGCCGTCAGCGCCTCGATCACGCCTTCCTGAACGTGAAGCTGAAGGGCGCTAAGTCATATAAGCGCATCGCCGGCTACTTCCGCAGCTCGATCTTTGAACTGGTCGGCGAAGAGATTGCCGCGATCCCCACGGTGCAAATCGTCTGCAACAGCGAGCTGGACGCGGCCGATGTGGTGGTGTCCAAGCATGTCCGTGAGACGGCCCTGAAAGACCGTTGGAACGAGGCCCCATCCGAGGTCGAGGCACTTCTGCACAGGGATCGCTACCGCCGCCTGCACGAACTCCTGACGAGCGGCCGGGTCGAGATCCGTGTGGTGCCCAAGGACCACGTCTTTATCCACGGCAAGGCGGGGGTCATCGAAGCCGCTGATGGCTCGAAGACCTGCTTCCTCGGCTCCATCAATGAGACCAAAAGTGCTTTTGCCCAGAACTACGAGATCCTGTGGGAAGACACCTCGGCGGAAGGTGTAGCGTGGGTCGAGGAAGAGTTTGACGCGCTCTGGAAGGACGCGTACCCGCTTCCTGACGCCATCGTCGAGGAAATCAAGCGCGTCGCCGAACGCGTGGAAATCCGCTTCGAAGACGCGACGCCAGAGGAACTGCCGGCCGCTGCGCTGGCTGAAAGCCCGATCTACCGCGGCGGCGAACAGCTCCAGCCTTGGCAGCGCTCGTTCGTGACCATGTTCCTGCAGCACCGCGAAACCTACGGCAAGGCCCGCCTGCTGCTAGCCGACGAAGTGGGCGTCGGCAAGACGCTTTCGCTCGCGGCCAGCGTTATGATCTCGGCGCTGCTGGATGACGGTCCAGTGTTGATCCTCTGCCCCTCCACGCTGACGCTCCAGTGGCAGGTGGAAATGGCGGACAAGCTTGGCATCCCTAGCGCGGTGTGGTCCTCGACCAAGAAGGTGTGGATTGACCCGCAGGGACACATCATCAGGACACGCGGACCGGAGGACGTCGCCCGTTGCCCATTTCGCATCGCCATCGTCTCTACTGGATTGATCTTCCACGACTCTGATGAGCGCCAGCACTTGCTTGGACGTAAGTACGGGACCGTCGTTCTCGACGAGGCTCA
>ORJL011608485.1_pt1 | contig 12928 bp, 6 predicted proteins | sample 1779941 | NCBI WGS metagenome assembly ORJL01 (sample SAMEA104232317, study PRJEB22302) | groundwater metagenome | biome: forest; feature: aquifer; material: groundwater | place: USA | collected 2011-08-07 | depth 5.8 m
CCCCGCCACGGACCGGAAGCGGTCCACCAGCCGCCAGGCGAAGTAGGTGGCCGCCGCGAGCGCCGCCATGGCGACGCCCGCGACGACGAGCAGGTACTCCAGCTTCGCGGCGCCGCGACGGCCCATGGGAGATGCTCCGCCACGACGACGAACCAAGCCAGCTTGGATCCTAGCCCATGTTGTCTCCGCCGGCCAACTCTTCCGCGTCTTGCGGATCCTCAGGCCGATCTCGCCGCGCAGCCGGAAGCGGACCGCCGAGCGCTTCCGCGGCGGGCACGGACCTACCGCGCTTCGCGCGAGCTTCTCGACGAGGCGTTTCGCCGCTTCGACCTTCTCCCCAAGGATCCGAACGGAAAGCTCCGGCACGATCTCAGCAGCTTCTCTCCGCCGGCCGTGCGCCGACGCTGCTTCGTCCGACGAACTCGTCCAGCGCATCGCCGAACGCGCTGCACATGCCGGGATCCCCGTGGAGAGCGCCTTCTGGGACGATTCGCTCGCGGCGCTGCGCACCGGTCTCCCGTACTTCGCCGATCCCCGCCGCGATGCGATCGAGCTGCTCGTCGAAGACCACCATCCGTCGGACTCGGCCGGCATCGCAAGCATTCCACCGTCACGACCGCAACCCGGCGTCACTTCCCCGCACCGCCCGTCCCGCGGATCTCCGCGATCCGCACGCGCGCCCACGCATCCTTGCCCGGCAGCGCCGCGGCCGACTCGAACGCGGCGATCGCCGCCTCGCCCCGCCCGGCCCAGGCCAGGAACTCCGCGAGGTCGACCCAAGCCTCGGTTCGGCCCGCCGCGATCGCCGCGCGCAGGTCCGACTCCGCGAAGACCAACTGCGCCGTCGTCGCGTGTCCGCTCTCGTACGCCGCTTGCGCGAGCAGGAAGGCCGCGACGCCGCGCTCGTGGCTGACCGCCGGCCCGTCCGAGTTGCGCTCCAACTCCTCCGTAAGGCCCTCCAGGGCGGCTTTCAGGTCGGACGCGGCGTCGCCCCCGTGCGCGAGACGGTGCCGCCCGCGCTCGAGCTGCGCGAGCGACTGGAGGCGCAAGATCAGGAAGTACGCGCCCATCCCGGGAATCCGGGGGGTCGCGGACAACGACCGGTCCCACGCCTCGCACGGGTCGATTCCGGAGGCCGCCAGGGTGCTGAACCAACGCGCGTGCGCCTCGAACCAGAGCTTGCGAAACGCCGGATCGCCGAAGGACACCGAAGCGTCCTGCACCCCGCGCAGCGCGGCGATGACGCGCCACCAGTCGTCGTCGCGCTCGAGCCCCGACTGCGCGTGCGCCTCCGCGGTGGTGCGCGACGCCAGCGCGCGTTCCCAGGCAGCCTCGTCGTTCGACATCTCCTTCAGGTCCGCGAGCGCGCGGTCGCAGGCCTCGTAGGGCGACTCCCCCGCGGCTCGCAAGGCTTCGCCGAGCAGGCGCCAGGCCGCGCCGCGGGCCAGGCGCCACCGGTGCGCGGCCGGGTCCGCGGCGAGCGCCAGGTCGAGCGCGGCGATCGCCTCGCGCACGGTGGCGACCGCTTCGGCCGGAGCCGGGAACTCCACCCGCGCGCGGGCAACCACCGCGGCGCCGTACGCGGCGGCGCCTTCGGGCCACTCCGGCGCGGCGCGCCGGGCCGCTTCCGCGTCGGCCACCGCCCGGAGCAGCAGGTCGCGCGCATCGCGGCCACCCGCGGGGCCATCGACAGCCGTGTCGCTGCGAGGGCCGCGCGGACCCCCGCCCCGGCCGGATTCAGCCCGCGCCAGGCGCACGAGCAGGAAGGCGCGCGACGCCAGGAATTCGGCGGTCCCCGGCGCGCGCCGCAGCGCCTCCGCGCAATCCTCGATCGCGCGCTGCAGATCCGCGCGGGGATCCACCGAGTCGTCGAACTGCCTCAGCTCGACCCCGGCGATCCGGACGTCGGCCCGGAGCGCGTGCGGCCAGGGATCCTCCGGAAGCAGCTTCGCCGCGGCGTCGAGGTCCGCGAGGGCATTCGCGAGCGCCTCCGCGGACGTGACCGGCCGCTCCTCGCCCGGCTTCGGGACCGACTGCCACCAGGTCAGCGCCCACAGCCAACGCGCCTGCGCGCGGCCGAGGAGCGCGGGCACGTCCTCAGGCGCCAGGCGCAGGGCTTCGCCGAACTCCGCCTCGGCTTTTTCACAAGCCACCGCCACCCACTCGGCGTCGCGGTCGGCCAGGGCTTCGTACACGTGGAGCGCGAAGCCGTGATCGCAGCGCAGCGCCGGGCTTCCGGACCATCCCGCGAGCCCGCGCCGGGCCGCCCAGATCCCCCGGTTCGCATGGCCCCACGCCGCGTCGGGCTCGGTCGCGGTCGGGCGCAGGGCCGCTTCGGCGCGGCACCGCAGGGTCTCCGCGCGGGGATCGTCGAGGCCTTCGAGCGCGCGCAGGGCGGCCGCGGCACCGCCGGGCGCGTCACTGTAGAGAGCGACAAGCGCGCGGGCGAGCGGAGCATCCGCCGTGACCGGGCCGGCGAGCGTGAGGAAGCGCTCGAGGTCGCGGACGCCCTGCCTGCGGTCCTCGCGGACGGGCTCGGACTCCGGGACCTCACGCGCCCGAAAGCCCTCGCGTCCGCTCCGCAGCGTGATCCAGGTCCGACGGAGGCGCGCGACGCGCTCGAGGAGATACGTGCCGCGCAGCCGCAGAACCTCGAGACCGTCGGGGGCGAGCGCGCACGCGCGAGCGAAATCGGCGCGCGCCTCGGCGTCGGCTCCCAGGCAGCCGCGGATCCAGCCGCGCCAGGCCAGGGCTTGGGCGTCGTCGGGGCGCTCGCGGAGCAGGGCATCGATCATGGCCGCCGGCTGCGCCGCCAGGCTGCGGCGGCCGTGAGCCTCGACGGGCTTGCGATAGGCCTCGTCCTCGAAGCCGAGCGCGGCGCGCCCGGCGTCCTCGAGGGTCTGGCGCAGGCGAGCCTCGCTCGCGCGGGTCGCCCCGGCGCCGCGGAGCACGCCGACGAGGGCGAGGCCGGCGGCAAGGGCGACGGCGATCCCGGCGGCCAGCCCGCGGTGGCGCCGGACCCAGGACCACGTCCGGTAGGCAACGGTTGCGGGGCGGGCGTGGACGATCTCCCCGCCGAGGAAGCGCGCGAGGTCGTCGGCCAGCTCGCGCGCGGTGGGATAGCGCCGGCCCGGGTCGCGCTCCATCGCCTTTTCGATGATGGTCGCCGCGTCGCGCGCGAGCGAGGGCGCGATCGTGCGGGGACGCGGCGGGTCATGCTGAAGCTTGCGCACCAGAAGCGCCATCGGCCGCTCGGGCGGGTAGGGCAGCCGGCCTACCGTCATCTCGTACAGCATGACCCCGAGCGCGTAGACGTCGCTCGCGGGCCCCACGCGGTCGACCTCGCCGGCCGCCTGCTCGGGCGCCATGTAGGCCGGAGGTCCCATGGGCGCTCCCGATCGGGTGCGCCGCGCTCCGTCCGCCTCCTCCGCGACCACCCGGGCCAGCCCGAAGTCGCTCACCTTGGTGCGGCCCGCGTCGTCCAGGAGCACGTTCTCCGGCTTGAGGTCGCGGTGGACGACGCCCCGTTCGTGGGCGAACGCGACCGCCTCGGCGATCGCTTGCACCAGCTCCGCGGCTTCGCGAACGGTCGGCCGGGGCGAATTCCTGAGCCGGTGGGCGAGGCTTCCGCCCGTCGCCAGCTCCATGGTGATGAAGTGCTCCCCGTCCGCGACCCCGACGTCGTAGACCTGGGCGATTCCGGGGTGGGTGAGCCCGGCCGCCGCGCGCGCCTCGCGCAGGAAGCGCTCGATTCCCTCCGCCCCGGCGCGTTCGCCGGCGAGCAACTGCTTGAGGGCGACGTCGCGCCGCAGGTCGCCGTCGTGGGCCAGGTAGACGACGCCCATCCCGCCGCGTCCGAGCTCCCGCACCAGGCGATAGCGGCCGAGCACCGAGGGCGGTACTGGGGCCGTCGGCTTCCCCGTGTCCCCGAGGGGCGGCGCGGCGGTCTCCGCGCCACAGCGCACGACGGGGTCCCCGCCCGGCCGGACCGGCCCTGCCGGGACCGCCTCGGGACCGCCGCGCGGGCGAACCGGCGCGACTGGAGTCGCCGCCAGATCGCTACCCAACCGGGTCGGCGCCTCGGCGCGTGGAGTCGCGTGGAGGTCGTCGCCGCGCACGGTGACTTGCAGGGCTCGCTCCAGCTCGGCGCGCCGGGCTTCCGGGACGTGGCCGCGTGCGATCAGGATCTCCGCCAGCGGCCGGCCTCGCAGCGCGTCGAGCCGGTCGGCCGCGGCTTCGGAGAGCGTGACCGAGGTGCCCGCGCTCCCGTGCTCACGGATCCGCCCGCACTCGGCGAGTTGCTCGCGGGTCAGGCCGAAGGCTTCCGCGAGGTGCTCGAACAGGTCCGTCCGCGGCAGGGCCGGATCCTCGCTCCCCATGCTCGGCGAATCTCCTGGCGGCGAAACGCACACGGAACCGGCGGCGGAGTAGACCCATGCCGATCCGGTTGACACACCAGGCCTACCGGTGGTAGTCCCGAGCATGGCCAAAGCCGTCCCGCGTGTCCAGGAGCGGGGTTTGCCCGATGGCGCAACGTCTCGCCGGGCCCGATTCTACCCCGCCGAATCGGGGCCGGCAAGCGGGTTGTCCACCGCTCCACCGCTCGACCGCAGCTTGCCTGCCCCCTTCCCGGGTAGCGGAGGGTCGGGGAGGGTTGGAGGGTCGCCCGCCTTGACATCCGGCCGCGCTGCGCCTATCGTCCGATCCAGAAATCGCGGAAGCCGCAGAGCCCCGCGGCCCGAGCCCATGGCGGTGCCCCATGCCTACCGACCCCTCCCCCTCGGCCTCGGCCAGGCCGGAAACCCCCGCGCCGACGCCCGGGTCCCTTCCTGCTGCGCCCGCCCCGATCGTCCTTGCCGCTCCGGCCTCGCCTGCTTCAGAGGGCTCTGAGCCTGCGACCATCGTGAGCCGCCGCGGCCCCGCCTCCGTCGGCTCCGAAGCGCCGACCATCCTGGCCCGCCCCGGCCCCGCCGCTACCGGCGCCGAGGCTTCGACCCTCGTGGTTCGCGGCCTGGCCGACACTTCCGCCCCGGGCCGCGGGGCGGCGCAAGACGATTCCGCGGTCGCGCCCTTCGTGTCCCATGGCATCGCGAACGCGGACCTCGCGACGCAGAGCCCGCGGGAAGCGACCCCGCCTCGGCCCGCGGGTTCCGCCGAGGAGCCGTTTCCGGGAGCCGAGCGATTCGGACGCTACCGCCTCGTCGCCAAGCTCGGCGTCGGCGGCATGGGCACGGTCTGGAAGGCCTGGGACATGGAGCTCCAGCGCTTCGTCGCGCTCAAGCAGATCCGCAATGAGGAGAGCGGCGACGGGGAGATGCTCCAGCGTTTCCAGCGCGAGGCGCGGCTGGCGGCAAAGCTTCGCCACCCCCGCGTGGTCGCGGTGTACGACGTCGGGGCGATCGGCGGCCGGCCCTACCTCACCATGGATTTCATCGAAGGCCGGACGCTCGCGGCGGAACTGGACCGCACCCGCGAGGCGGTGCGCGCCGGTACGCAGGGCTTCGCGGAGCGGCTGCGCGCGGAAGTCGCCCTGCTCGCCGACGTGTCCGGCGCCGTGGCGTACGCGCACGGCGAGGGGATCATCCACCGCGACCTCAAGCCCGCCAACGTCCTGCTCGACGCCGAGGACCGCCCTTTCGTCACCGACTTCGGCCTGGCCAAGGAGATCTCCGCCGACGTCCGGGTCAGCCGGGAAGTGGTCAAGACCCAGATGACCGTCGCCGGCCAGCTCCTCGGCACTCCGTCGTACATGAGCCCGGAGCAGGCGCGGGGGGACAATGGGACGATAGGCCCATCGAGCGACCTCTGGGCGCTGGGGGTCATGCTCTACGAGGTGCTCACGGGCTTGCTGCCCTTCGAGGGAGTGAGCGCCTGGGAGGTGCTGTCCTCGGTCACCAAGGAAGACCCGCTGCCGCCCCGTCGGCACGACCGGCGCGTCCCCCCCGAGCTGGAGGCGGTCTGCCTCCGGGCGCTCGAGAAGGACCCGGCGCGGCGCTACGCGGGGGTGCGCGAATTCGCGGAGGAGCTGCGGCGCTGGCTGCGCGGCGAGCCGGTCGAGGCGCGCCGTCCCGGCCTCGCCTATCGGCTCTGGCGCTGGGCCGGCCGGCACCGGGGACTGGTCGCGGCCGCGGCGGCGACCCTGCTCTTCGCCGCCTGGGGCGCGTGGACTTCGTGGTCGGCCGCCCAGTTGAGGGCGCGCGTCCTCGATGGGCTGCGGACCCACTCGACGCGCGTGCTCGCGGTGCTGTTCGACGCCCGGAGGAAGGGCGCGCTGGCGGCGATGGATTTCCTGCGTCCCCTCATGATCGCCTCCTACGAGGACGCCGTGCGCGAGATCGGCGACAGCTCGCCGGAGCCGGACTTCTGCATGGGACGGTACGGGCGCGCGGAGGGCGACATCCCCACCGCGATCCGCCACCAGGAACGCGCGCTGGCCATCGATCCGGAATTCGCCCCGAGCCTCTACGAACGCGCCGTGCTCTGCGCAGAGGAGTACCACGCCGAACTGGAACGCGTGCGGACCGCCGCGATGCGCCGACAGGGGAACGACCTGCAGGATGCTTCGGCGCCCGTCGGCGAGATGCCCGCGAGGGCGGTTCCCGACGACGCGGCGCTCGAGCGCTCGTCCCCTCTGCTGACGGAACTCCGCGCGCGCACGATGGCGATGCTTGGCCGATTGCGCCGTGCACTCCGGGAGCGTCCGGATTGGGCGACCCGGCCCGATACTCTGCTGCGAGTCGGGGCGGCCCAGATCGAGTGCGCCGAGGGGCTGTTGGGCGCATTCACGCCGGGAAAACTCTCCGAGGCCCGCGCCCATCTGGAATCGGCCCTGCAGCAGGATCCGCTGATGACCGAGGCCGTCCAAGTTCTCGCCCAGGTCCTCATGGACCTGGGGGAGCCCGAGCAGGCGGCCGCGGTGTGCGCCCGCGCGCTCGAGCAGGATCGCGGCTGGCTCCACCACGGCGTGGTACGCGCACAGGCCCTGGTCCTGGCCGCAGCCCGACTGCGCGATCGGGGGCAGGATGCCCAGCCGCTCTATTCCGCCGCGCTCGAGTCCCTCGACAGGGTGATCGCGCTCGACCCGAGGTACGTGCCGGGCTGGTCCAACCGGGCCGCGACCGGCCACAACTTCGGAGGGTACCTGCGCAGCTGCGGCGACGACCCGAGAGCCGTCTACGCGCGCGCCATCGCCGACTGCGGAAAGCTCCTGGAACTCGAGCCGGATCATTTCCAAGCCTTCCTCCTGCGGGCCCTGGTGTCAGGCAACTGGGCGGCCGACCGGACTTGGCGCGGCGAGGACGCGGAGGAGCTGTCGCGGTCCGCGCTTGCCGACCTCGACCGGGCGATCGCCCTCGATCCCGAGAGCATCGACGCGCGATTCGGCCGCGTCCGAGTGCTCGGCAACCGCGCACTCCGGCGGACCGACCGCGGCGGCGATCCGGAGGAGAGTCTTCGGGATGCCCTCGCCGCGGCCGACGAGGCCGTGCAGGCCGCGCCGCTGCATCTCACCGCCTGGCTTCTCCGCGCCAACGTGCGTCTGATCCACGGCCAGGAACTGCATCGGCGCGGGCGCGACCCGAGCGCGGCGTTCCAGTCCACCGTGGCCGACACCACCCGCGCCGCCGAGATCGATCGCCAGGACCCCACACCGTGGCTGCTCCAAGCCGCGGCAAGGGCAGGCCTCGGAGCCTACGTCGGGGATCGAGGCGGGGACCCGAGTGAGCTGTACGGCGCAGCAGAGGCCGGCTACGGGCGCGCGATCGAGCTCGCGCCCGGCGTTTCCGCCGCATGGGCCGGGCGGGCCTCGGTCCGCTCGAACTGGGCTCGCCTGCTCCACGCCCGCGGCGAGGACCCGACCGCGCGCTACCGCTCCGCGCTCGCGGATTACCAAGCAGCGTTGCAACGGAATCCGACGGACGCAGACCCCCTGTGCGGGCGCGGCCTGGCGCACCACAATCACGGCTTCCACCTCGCGAGTCTCGGCGAGGATCCGTCGTCGCTCTACGCGGACGCGATCGCGGACTTCGATCGTGCGCTCGCGATCCACCCCAAGCTCGGGGAGGCCTGGGTCCGTCGGGGGGGCTCGCGCCTCAATCTCGGCAACTTCGCGCAGGATCGCGGCGCGGACCCCAGGGAGCACTTCCAGGCCGCCGAGAGCGACTACGGGAAGGCACTGGACATCGACTCGACCGACGTGCAGGCCCGGCTCGGACGCGGGCGGGCCCGGCTCAGCCTCGCCTTCGACGCCTCGGCGAGGTCCGGCGATGCCGGCGAATCCTACCGCGCGGCGGCGGAGGACTGCGACCGCGCGCTCGCGGTGGCGCCCGCCGACACCCCCGCGCTCCTGCTTCGCGGCAAGGTGAATTCCAACTGGGCGGCGAGCCTCGCCGAGCGCGGCCAGGAAGACGCGGGCAAGTTCGCCGCCGCGGAGGCGGACTTCACCCGGGCGGTGGAGCTCGATGCCGACCTTACGGAAGCACGACAGCGGCGGGGCATCCTCCGGCTCAACTGGGGCCTGGTCCGAATGCAGAAGGGGGAGGACGCGTCCGACCTGCTGGGCGCGGCGATCGCGGACTTCGACCACGTCCTGATGCGCGAGCCGGACTCGGTGGAAGCCGCAAAGAAGCGCGGTCATGCGCGATTGGTGTCGGCGCTGGGGGTGCAGATGCGCGGCGGAAATCCCCGCGAACTATTCGCGGGCGCTGCGGCGGACTTCGCGGATGTGCTCCGCCGCACCCCCGAGGACCCCGAGATTCGCCAATGGCTTCCGATGGCGCGCGCAGCCCTGGGAGAGGACCCGGGTGCGGGGGCTGCCCTCTGGCCCGCGATCCTCGCGCGCGCCGCAAAGGAGGTCCAGGCCGGGCGGGCCACGGCATCGCTCCCGCTGTTCGAGGAGGCGCTGCGCCTGGCCGGCGAGTCTGCCGAGAGCGATCCGCGCGCTCACCCGCTGCTCGCGAGCGCCCATTACCACTTCGCGCGCGTGCTCGCGCTCGTCTCGGTGGGCCGGGAGGATCCCGCCGGCGCGGCCGGACCCCCGCCGCCGGCCGGGGAGGCCGCCCGAATGCGCGACCAGGCCTTCCGGCAGCTGGAGGCGGCAGCGCGTCTGGGCGCGATCGATCCGCAGGGGCTCGCGACCGACTCCGATCTCGCCCCGCTGCACTCCGATCCGAGATGGGCGAAGTTCCTGGATCGCCTGAAGTAGGCCCGCCACCGCCGTCTGGCGCGCGGCCGAGGCAGCCCGGGGCGAACGATCGGGCGGACCCTGGACTGCCGCAGGTCGCGACTGTAATACCCCTTGACACGGGGTCCCTGCGATTGACAGGATCGTAGGGAATTCGGATTCGTCAACTCGACACAGGCTCGGGGCTTTGCGAAGCTTAGGGCGTATCATCAGAATGCCATCCCGGGACCGGAGTTTGCGGCCCAGTGCCGTGAGTTGGCTTGCCTTCAGGGCGTAGACATCCCCTCCTTGTCCATTGCGGAGGACATACGATGATTGGTTCCTCTCGCGCATTGGTGGTGTGTGCGGCCTTCCTGGTGGGGATGACCTGGGCGGAGGCCGACGGGAAGGACTTCAAGAAAGAATGCGCGCATTGGATCAAGGAGTTGAAAGTCGAGGACGCGATTCGGCGGGCCAAGGCGCGCGACAACCTGGTGGCGATCGGCAAGGAAGCGGTGCCGTTCCTGACCGACGCACTCGACGAGAAGAGTTCGTCGATGAGGTGGAACATCGCCCTGGCTCTGGGGAAGATCAAGGACCCCGAGACGGTGAAGACGCTGCTCGAGGTGCTCGCGCGAAAGGGGAACCAGTCGGACGATTCGCAAGGCGTGCGCGGCTTCTGTTGCCTCGCGCTGGGCAAGCTGCGGGACGACAAGGCGGTACCGGCGTTGATGGAGATCCTGGGGGGCGAAGACAGCAGCTTCGCGCGTCGCTGCGCGGCGTTCGCGCTGGGGAACATCGGCGCAGCCCGGGCGATCCCCCTCCTGGCCAAGGTGGCCCAGGAGAGTTCCGCGGACCGGCACCTGCGGGCCGCATGCGTGCTCGGACTGGGGCTGACGGGAGCGGAGAAGGAAGTCCCCCTGGTCGTCGGCTTCCTCAAGGACAAGAACCGGATGGTGCTGGACGCGGCGGTGCTGGCGCTGGGCTTCATCTCGTCGGCGCAGTCGGTGGCCCCGCTGGCCTCGCTGTCGAAGAACAAGCGGGAGTCGGTGCGCAATTCGGCGGCGCTCTGCCTGGGCTGGATCGACTCGGCCGCGGCGCGCCAGGAGCTCGAGAAGTTCATCAACGACGATGACCCCTGGGTGCAGGTCGGGGCGGCGATCGCGGCCCACAGCTTCAACAAGGAGGGGGCGAAGCGGATGCTGCTGAAGATCGCGTCCGGCGCCGACGAGGACGCCGCGGCCTATGCGACCATCGCGCTCTGCGTCTTCGCGACCGACAAGGCCGTGGTGGAGCAGGTGCTGAAGAACTCGGCGAGCGACAACAACGCGATCCGGATGAACGCCGCGTCGAGCCTGGGCTTCCTGCGTGACCCGGTGGTCGTCAAGCGTCTGACCATCCTGGCCAAGGACGAGGAGGAATTCATCCGCGGCGAGGCGGTGCGCTCGCTGGCGGAATTCGACACGCCCGAAGCGAAAGCCGCGATGGTCTCGCTCCTGAAGAGCGACCCCTCGCTCTACGTGCGCTCCCGGGCGGCGATCAACCTGCACAACTTCACGGACAACAATGTCCTGGACGCGCTGGTGAAGGGGACCAAGGACGCGGACGACGACGTGCGCGAGCACAGCCTGATGTCGCTCGGCGAGGTCGCCACGCTGATCGAGGAGCCGAAGCGCAAGGTGGTCGAGTCCGCGATCCAGGGCGCGCTTCGCGGGGAGAAGTACATCACGGTGCAGAAGGCGGCCGAAATGGCGCTGGTCTCGATCGAGGGCGGCGCGGCCACGCCCAGGCTGATGGCGGAGATCGCCGACCGGACCGAGCGCGTGGGCGGACGAATCGCGGACGAGCTGGGCCGGCTGCTCTACCACACCACGCTCGGCGTGATGGAAATCGAGGACGGTCAGGAGGTGGGATTCCAGACCCAGGTGACGAGCTACTACACCACCTGCGGCGGCTCGCACGAGCCCGTGAAGTACTACGCGGTCATCCGCTACCTGACCACCCGTGGACACGCGATCAAAGACCTCCAGACCTGGTCGGGGCAGGACCAGTATTTCGACCGCAAGCTGGCGCGAAAGACCGACGAGACCTCGGCTGCCAAGTAGTCTCCCGCGTCAAGCTGCCGCGCGGCGACCGCCGCGCGGCGGCCGGAAGCCGGGAAGCCGGGAAGCCGACCCGCGCGCGCGCCGGGCTGCTCGATCGTGGTAGGATCGCTGCATGCCCCACTCCCCGCCCCTCCCGCTCGAACCGGACCGGCTCCGGTCTTCCGCGGGATCGGGCGCCGCCTTTGCCGCCGCGTTCACCGACGAGCGGATGGTCGGCCTCACCTGCGGGATCGCGGCGCTGGTTCCGTTCCTGCTCCCGCGGCTCGATCTCACCGCGCGGTTCGGCGGCACCCCGGTCGTTTACCCCTATGAGCTCGATCAGATCCTCCTGTGCTCGCTGTGGGGCGGGCTGCTCGCCACGGTCCCCGGTCTGGCAGGGCGCGACGCCGGCCGGGCCGCGCGCACTTTCTTTGCCGGCTGGATGCTGACCGCGGCGGGGTTCGCGTTCTGGAATCCCCGGCCGGAGGTTTATCCCGGATTGCAGATCGGGCTCGATCTCCTGGGCTTCCGCGATCCGCGGAACCATATCCTCGATTTTCTCGACCGGATGGTGCGCCTGACCGAGACGCCGCTTTCGCTTGCGCTGCTCGTCGGGCTCCAGGGTTGGTCAGCCCGTGCGGGAGTGCTCTGGACGATTCTCGCCTTGGCCGCCGTCGAGGTGGTGCTGCCGATCGCATGGCTTCTCTCCGCCATGGTGCAGGCCGCGTTCATGCCCAAGGCGGCGTTCGCACAGTCGATCGGCTTCATCCTGGGGCTGGGGATCTTCGCACTGTGGGGCGCCCTCCCCTGGTGGGTGTTCCGCGCCGGAAACCGCGCCGTTCCAGGAAACGTCGAAAGACCGTCATCCCATACTTCGGAGGACCGGCCATGTTCGTCCACCGTCTGATCGCCCTCGTCTTTGCCCTCGCCGTCGCCGTCGGGGCGGCCGCCGAGGAGCGCTGCTGCGGAGCCAAGGAGAAGGCCGAGGCCGGCCCGGGCGGGGGCGAGGTGAATGCGGTCCCCAACCCGGTGCCGTACCCGGTCCCGCGACCCTGGCCCGAGTACAACCGCCGCATCCGCTGGGTCGAAGACCTGCAGGAAGCCCAGCGCCAGGCGGTCGCCCGCGGCCGGATGCTCTTCGTCCTGCAGCTCGTGGGCAACCTGCGCGACGCGCCGACCTGAGCCGCCGGGCAATACCAGAGGGCCGTGACGCTCTCGGACGATCGGGTGATCGAAGCGCTCAACCGCGACTTCGTCTGCGCCTGGACCAACAGCCGGCCGGACGTGCCTCCGACCACGTTTCCCGTGCTCCCGCCGCACACTCTGCGGGACTGGGAGAAGAATTTCGCGCCCGGGACCGGGGCCAACAACGTGGGGCTGCTCTTCTGCAGCTCGAACGGCTGGGTGCTGATGGAGCTGCGCGGCTTCCTCACGCCCGACGGGTTCCTGGAGGAGCTGCGGTTCGTGCTGGCGGCGCGGGACGAGATCACGCGCGGCTCGCCGACCGTGACCTTCGACCGGGCGGCCCAGGGCATGCGCGAGCGGCACCAGGCCGCGATCCTGTCGCTGCAGGACCGCGAGAGCCGGGGACGGGGGGCCGCTTCGACCGCGCGATCGGGAGCTGGCCCTCCGGATCGGCCACCACCAGGCGGGCATGCGCGAGCCGCTGCGGCGGGGCGGGGGC
>ORJL011431403.1_pt1 | contig 12926 bp, 11 predicted proteins | sample 1779941 | NCBI WGS metagenome assembly ORJL01 (sample SAMEA104232317, study PRJEB22302) | groundwater metagenome | biome: forest; feature: aquifer; material: groundwater | place: USA | collected 2011-08-07 | depth 5.8 m
CGTTAGAAACTACATTGTATTTCCATCCCGTATTGATGTTTCTAACGGGGCATGCCCTTAAAATATTCGACCGTTAATTTAAGCCCGGAAATAAAATCAACTGCCGGAACAAATCCTAATATTTTTTTTGATTTAACCAACGACGCCTTTGTTTTAAATACGTCGCCTGCGCGTAAGCTAAGTAACTCCGGCAAAATATTTTTTCCTAAAATGTTATTTAACAGCTCAACTAATTCTAAAATACTGTAATCTTTACCGCCGGCAACATTAAAAACCTCACCACTGGCTTTTTTATTTTTAGAAGCCAGAATATTCGCTTGGACTACATTAGCAACAAAAGTAAAATCCCGAGACTGTTTACCAGTACCAAATATCGGAGGCCTTTGATTATTCAACATGCAGGTAATAAATTTAGGGATAACAACGGCATACTCATCGTCTAGCGCCTGGCGCGGCCCAAAAACATTAAAATAGCGCAAAGATACCGTATTTAGTCCATAATGTTTCGCAAATATCTTACAATAATACTCTCCTGCGAGCTTGCTTAAAGCATAAGGAGAAATTAATTTTGAAGGGGCATCTTCTTTTTGCGGAAATTTGTCGGTATCGCCGTAAACGGAACTCGAAGATGCAAAAACAAAAGATTTTATTTTGTTATAACGCGCCGCCTCCAGTATATTCAGCGTACCCTGTATATTAACCTCATTGTAATCCGAAGGATTAACCAGCGATTTAGGCACACTGCGAAGTGCCGCCTGATGCAAAACAAAATCTATATTTTTAGTTGCCTCTAAACACACTTTTTTATCGCGGATATCCCCGCGCATTATTTCTACATTGTCGATAAAATTCTTTATATTTTCTTCTTTACCGCTAGAAAAATTATCCAAAATGCGCACTGCCTGGCCGTTTTTAATCAAAGTTTGGGCGATATGCGAACCAATAAATCCTGCGCCGCCGGTAACTAAATATTTCATAACCTAACCACTTTCTTATCCTTTACGCTCCTGTAGGCATTACGCGTATCAAAAATAAGCTTAGAATTCTTTAAAATAAAATCGTAGTCTAATTCTGAATGGTCAGTTGCAATTACAACACAATCAAATTTCCCTAATTCCTTAGCATCAAAATCAATAGACTTTAGATTTATGTGATTAAATTTTAAATAAGGTATTAAAGGATCATAATACGAAACATCAACATTTACTTTCTGAAAAATATCAATTATCTCTATAGGCGGAGACTTCCTTAAATCTTTAACATCTTTTTTATAAGTGACCCCCACGACTAGAATCTTGGTTTTTAATGGCTCCTTTTTTACTAAGTGCATAACTCTATCCGTTACATATTCCGGCATATAGGAAATTACGTCAGAGGCGAGCTTTATAAACTTAGACCTAAACCCATGGTGCTTAGCTTTCCAAAAAAGGTACAATGGATCTTTAGGTATACAATGCCCACCCACGCCCGGGCCCGGATAAAATGGCATAAAGCCGAATGGCTTGGTCTTGGCAGCGTCAATTACTTCCCAAATATCAATATTCATCTTGTGGCACATCATCGCCAGCTCATCAATTAAACCGATATTAATCAGGCGAAAGGTATTTTCTAATAACTTCACTGCCTCGGCAACCCGCGACGAAGAAACTGGCACCACTTTATCAATTATGTTTTTATAAACTGCCTGGGCTAACTCGGTCGCTTCCGGAGTCAAGCCACCGACTACCTTAGGAATCTTATGCACCGGAAAATCCTTGTTACCCGGATCAATTCTTTCCGGAGAAAAACTTAAATAAAAATCCACTCCATGCTTGAAATTATTTTTTTCCAAGAGCGGCAGAATCACCTCTTCGGTTGTCCCAGGAAAAGTTGTACTTTCTAGAATTACTAGGCTTCCTTTTTTAATATTCTTGGCAATCGACTTAACCGCCTGCTTAATATAGGAAATATTAGGATGATATTTTCTTTTTAAAGGCGTAGGAACGCAAATAATAACCACATCGGCATTTTTCAAAATACGAAAATCGCCAAAGGCTTTAAATTTAGAGCTATCTAAAACCTCTTTCAATTCTTTATCCGATATATCAGTGATATAGGATTCTTTTTTCTTAATGTACTCGAGCCTGCCCTTATCTATTTCGATCCCCCAGACCTGAATCCCGCGCCTGGCAAATTCTATGGCTAAAGGCAAACCCACATAACCTAAACCCACAACAACAATATTAATATCCTTATTTACAATCCTTCTTTTAAAATCTAAAACGTAAGAATCCATTCCTGTTACTCTCCTCTACCGATACAAATATAGTGGAAACCCTTTTCCTTTAGGTATTGTGGATCATAAATATTGCGCCCATCGATAATTAACGGACGCTTGAGTAATTTTTTAATTCTAACGAAATCTAGCTCTTTAAATTCATCCCATTCAGTAATTAATAAAAGACAATCCGAGTCGCGCGCCACTTGATAGGAATCTTTGCAAAATTTTACCTCCGATAAAACCATCTTCGTCTTCTCGGTTAGCGAAGGATCATACGCTTTTATCTTTGCCCCTTCGGCCTGTAAGGACTTTATTATTTCTATTGCCGGGGCCTGGCGAATATCATCGGTATTGGGTTTAAACGATATCCCCAAAACACCTATTGTTTTATTTTTAATAATCCAAAGCGAATCTTTAATCTTCTTTAAAAAATAATCTCGCTGCTCTTTGTTGATATTTCTTACAGCATTTAGAAGATCGAAACTGTAACCTAGCTTTTCCGAGATACTAATAAAAGCATCCACATCTTTAGGGAAACATGAGCCGCCATAACCGATCCCTGGATTTAAAAAACCGCGGCCGATTCTTTTATCTAAGCCCATGCCTTCGGCAACCTGTAATACATCCGCCCCTACTTTATCGCAGATACGCGAAACAGCATTGATGAAAGAAATCTTAGTGGCTAGAAACGCGTTTGATGCGTGCTTAATTAGCTCCGCGCTTTTAATGTTAGTAACTACAATCGGCGCATTAAGCGGCTTATAAAGACTAGTCAATAAATCCTTAGCTTTCTTAGACTCAACCCCGATAACTATTCTATCTGGATGCATAAAATCATTAATCGCTGAACCTTCCCGTAAAAATTCAGGATTTGAAGCTACATCAAACTTAATTCCTTTTTTAATATTGTGCTCAATCGTATGTTTCACCCACTTACCGGTTTCAACCGGAACAGTTGATTTTTCCACAATCAAGCGATAGCCAGTCATATTAACGGCAATATTGTAAGCGACATTCTCGATACCGGTTAAATCTGCCTCGCCATTCTCTAAAGACGGCGTACCCACAGCAATAAAGATAATCTCGGAATTTTTAACTGCTTCTTTGATATTTGCGCTAAAAAATAATCTTTTTTTATTAACATTACTCTTAATCAACTCCTCCAATCCCGGTTCATAAATGGGAATAACGCCTTTTTTAAGGACAGCTATTTTCCGGGCATCATTATCCGCGCAAATAACTTTATTGCCTAATTCCGCGAAACAGGCGCCCGTAACTAAACCCACATAACCTGATCCAATTATCGCTATATTCATATTACCTCTCTTTAATGATATCCTAACTCGCCAGTTTTAGGCTTATGATACTCCTGATTATATTCAAAGTTAAATTCGGGGAAAGCCTTTAATTTAAATACCAGCCAAACACTCTCGCCTTCATCCCGCTTAACATTATAAGTAAAATCGATAGTCCAACAATGTAGGTCTCGAGAAAGCACATATTCCTGCTCTCTTAGGCCTCTTCTAAAACTACTGTCGCGATGCCCATATAAAAAGCGTTCATAAATAGAAAACTTCCATTTAGGATTTAATCGCCATTGTAAATCACCCACAAATTCATTCGGGCCTTTTCTTTGGTATCGCTGGCTGAAACCAAAAGAACGCTCACTACTAAAAGTAAGATTGAGGTCGTAATTAGCTTGTGAAAAATACTTCTCTTTACGTTGATAGGTCGCCTCTCCGGTCAAACTTAGCCAGGAATATGGATAAACATATAATTTATATTTAAAATCACCTAGGCTTGACTTAGTGCCGCTAGTTTTAAAAGTATACGTATTATTAACTAAAAGTTCCGCTAATTTATAAGTCGCGCCCTGCCTTTTCGTTTGAAGAATATTTGATAATTCCAGCGTAGAGCTATTGCTATTCCCAGAAGTAGCATCTACCCCGTCTATTTGTATTAAATGATTCGAGGTAACTGTAGGATAATGCCGATAAGTATAATTAATAAGCGGAGTGATTATATGCCTTAAACCGTTAACATCTAAACCTAGCATGTTAGATTTTAGATTAAAAATACGATAAAATTTCGTACTCGCGCTTGTCCCAGTCGAAAAGATACTTCTAAAGATCCCTGTCCTATTAGAAACATCATGATTATACCAAGTGCCTTCATATTGAGCAAAAGGCTCAAGATTCAAGAATAATAACTTCGTCAGCCGAGAAAATTTATTTGTCGTATCAAATCGAGCGATCTGCTTATTGGCGCTTGATGGTGAAGGAACAGCGTTTTGATACAGATAATTTCCAAATTGGCTGGTATTAGCAAAATATAAATAACTCTCCCCAAACTGATAACTAGGTAAACTGAAAGTCATCTCCGGTAGTTTTTCCAACTGGCTATACCAACGGTTAGTACGCGGCTGCATGATAAAATCTAAGCTACTATAGTTAAAATTACGATGCGCAGTTATATAGGATAACGGTTGCATATCTTTTTCATACTCACGATAGAAATAATCTTTAAGGAAATTATAAGTTGGGGAGTGATCTGGATAAAGTATCCTCTTAGAATCGACAATATGATAATACTCTGAAGTTAATTTAGTATTTTTATCTGCGTCCCATTGGTGGCGCCAACGAATAAGGTATCTTTGGAATACTTTAGGATTGTCTACCCCCATACCCATTTCTTTAACGTTTTTATTTCTTTCCTGGGTATAGTAAAATTTAAAATCGCCTTTGCCAAATTCGCTGGTAGTATAATTAGAGCCTGCGCCTTCCGAAACACCGTACTTTTCCCTGACATCAAAGTATATTCTACCGGTGACATCTTCAGTAAGATTATACCGCCAGGCGCTCAACATATAATAGCCAAAGTTTTTATCTTTACCGGGCACCATCTGCACATGCATTAAAGGATCTCTCAACGAGCGGCTAAACTTAGGCATATAAAATAACGGGGCCTTGCTCAAATAAAATAAATTATCATATAATTCAACCTTATCTCCCGGGTACATAACCATCTTTCTTGACTTAAACTTCCAGTGCGGGCGGGCGAAATTACAAGTGGTCAGATAACCCCGGCGATTTATAAACTGCGTATCCGCGATCTTATCTAATTTTTCTGATCGGCCAAAGTAAGGATTAGTGCGAAAATCCGCATCAATAATCGTACCTGACCCGGTATTAAAATTATAAATAATTTTGGGGCCTTCGATAGACCCTGCTTCTTCATCTAAACGCGCATTGCCTTCAGCCACGCCTTCTTTAGTCTGATTATTAATTACTAATTTCTGACAGGTTAATTTTGTACCCTTTGAAATAACCTCGGCATTTCCCGTGACAATAACATCTTTATTGTCAGTAGAAAATTCAATTTTGTCACCATTAATGATAATCGCCTCCGAAACTTTAGCCGCAGAGGCCTTCAGAACTGTTTCCGGCTCTAGAAATGGTTCTTTGGCGGCCTCTTCTAACATAATATTTTGGATATCCGAAGACTCATTCTTGGCAGGGGTGCTCTCGGTTGAAACGGTAACATTAAGCGAAGCAATTACCTTGGCTTTCTCTGCAGATTCTTGAGCATAACAAAACGCGAAACCTAAAACACAAAAAGCAAAACAAACAAAAATATATCTAATTGTTGCGTACTGTATATTATAAGTTATGCGCTTATTTTGGTATTTTCTTATAATCATCTAAAAATCTCTGGATGCCAATGTCAGTAAGCGGATGTTTAGTTAGTTGCTCGATAACTGTAAAAGGTATAGTCGCGATATCTGCTCCGATTAAAGCCGCATCTACTACATGTATGGGATTACGCACTGAAGCCACAATAATTTCGGTTTTAAAGTTATAATTCCTGTAGATCGTCTTAATATCCGCAATCAAATCCATCCCAACACTTGCGATATCATCAAGCCTGCCGACAAACGGGGAAATATAATTTGCGCCGGCCTTAGCTGCCAGTAAGCTTTGAGCCGCAGAAAAACAAAGCGTAACATTTGTTTTTATGCCTTCCTGGGAGAGAATCTTTACTGCTTTAAGGCCTTCTTTGGTTAGAGGAATTTTAATAACGATATTCTTAGCGAGCTTCGTAAGTATTCTAGCTTCGGAAACCATACCTTCAGAATCTAAGGCAATAACTTCTGCGCTCACCGGACCAGAGACCACAGAACAAATTTCTTTCAATAGCTCCTGTGCCGGCTTATTCTCCTTAGCAATTAAACTAGGGTTAGTAGTCACTCCATCTATAACCCCAAGATTCACAGCCTCTTTTATCTCTTTAATATTCGCAGTATCAATAAAAATTTTCATCTTGTCTTGTCTGGTAGATTATTATTTATATAGGTAAGTATTCTATATGAAAGTTTTACTAATTGCAACTAATTATTCATAGAGACATATCTTGTTTCTGCCAGTCTGCTTTGCTTTATATAATGCCTGATCTGCAGTATCGATCAAACCCAAAACATCTTTCGCGCTAACCGGGAACACCGAAATGCCTATGCTTATTGTTGAACGCAATAACTCATCGTAAACTTTAATTTCCCTAGCTTCGATCGCCTGCCGGATACGTTCGGCAATTATTAACGCCTGATTATGGTCGGTTTCAGTTAAAATAATCGAAAATTCCTCTCCACCGTATCTACCCACCAAATCCACCTGCCTTACGTTTTCTTTTAGCGCCCCAGCTACCTCTCTTAATACCGCATCGCCCACCAAATGCCCATAACGATCATTATATGCCTTAAAATTATCAATATCTGCCATTAAAAAACAAAAATTATAATTTAACTTCCCCGAACGCTGTATTTCCTCTTCCAGTCTCTCTAATAGATATCGACGGCTAAATACCTCGGTCAAGCTATCAGTAATAGCTAAATCCTGTACGCGCTTGTATAGAATTGCCCGTTTAATCCCCAATAAAAACTGCTGCGATAATATATGAAATTTCTCTTTATCAGATTCATCTATCTTACCCAACGCAAGATAGCCTACTAAATCTTTATCGATATTTAACGGCAATATCGTCTCTAAGCCCAAAACAGAAAGATCAGTATCTTTCCTCAAAAATTTACACTCCCCCGTTTTAATATACCTATTTACGTGGCTGGAGAAATTATCAAACACCTTATCTTGATCCAAAGACCTACAGATATCTTTAGTTATATTATAAAGCGCGATAGTTTCTTGGGCTATTCGCTCTAATTTCATATTATTTTCTTTTAATTCAGAGTCTTGCGCTAAGGCTTTATTATAATCAGCCTCAACAGACTGATATTTTTTTTCGCGATTTTTTAAGCCAGAAGATAATAGTTTTCTAAGCCATAAACATAGAATTATAACTAAAATCCCTAAAAAAATTAGGCTAAACATGCCTGGTTTCTCCCTCTTTTCTTGGCCTCGTACATCGCCCTATCGGATTTTGAAATCAGCTCTTGCGCTTGAACCGCATCACTAGGAAAATGTGCTACTCCAATAGAAACCGTAATGTTGGTTTCATTCCTACGCAACATAATTTTAGTTTTTTCCAACTTATCGCGTAAACTCATGGCCACTTGATAAGCCCGGGCCTTATCCATATCGGGCAAAATAATACAAAACTCCTCTCCGCCAAAACGACTAATAATCGGATTAAAATCTTGCAGGTAACCTTCTATTTTTCTACTTAAAGTCCTTAATACAATATCCCCAGCAGTATGGCCAAACTTATCATTATAGGTTTTAAAATAATCTATATCTAACATGAATAACGCAAGGCCCTGGGAGCGCGAGATACTTCTTTTACACTCTTCCTGGAGCCGCTCGATAAAATATCCTTTTGTATAAAGTAAGGTTAACTCGTCGTGAATAGCTAAATCCTGCGTTTTTTTAAAAAGCTCGCCATTTTCTAAGGCCACTGCCCCTAAATCACAAATCGTCATCAAGAGCCTTAAGTCTTCCTGTGAATAAAAACCGATATCAGGGCTATCCAGCCTTAAGATCCCTAAGAATCTATTCTCGCTGACCAAAGGAACGCTAATCAATGAGGAAATCGGGCGCTCGTCATAATCCTTTAATTTTTCCGGATCAAAGCGGAAATCTTTCTTAATATCTTCGATTAATAACGAGCTAGTATGCCTTAATACCCAAAAATCAAAGATATCGCCTTCTTTAGCCTTAATAATTAAATTATCATTTTCTTTCTTGGCCTTAAAAATCCTTAACTTAAACTGCGTCTGTTTATCGACCAGATATAAAATACATACCCCTTTATTGCCGGAAATTGCAGAAAACGCGATACTAACCAATTCCTCTGCCACAAAATCTAAATCAATATGCTGGTTAAGCTCTTCAATAATTTTTTTAAGATTATCGTAGCGGCGGATTCTTTCCACCAGAGCGCTCTTATTCTTAAGCTCGCGGGATTTTTCGTCATTAATAATATTTAGTTTTTCGTGGAGGTCTTCGATTTTATGCGCGAGCCTATATCGAGTATCAGAATTATCCCTTAATAAATAAAGAATAGCGATAAAACTAATAACATAAAATATAAAGATACTGATGAAACTATGCTGGGGGAATATTTTTACTATCTGGAAAGGCAGGAAAAAATAGACGAATATAAGTAATATGCTTTGCGTTACTTTATTCAAGGATGGATTTGTATTTAATAAATGGTCTCTTCTGTATCCCGATCAAAAAAGTGCACCTTGCTCATATCGAAAACTAGGTCCATATCCTGATTAACCTTAGGCCGATCATGTGCGCCTACGCGCGCAATAAAGGTGTGTTTTCCGGTATTTAGATAAAGATAAACTTCTGAACCCATCGGTTCAAATACCTCACAAATAACCCGTACGATATTCTCTGGCGGGGCTTCAGAAACAAAAAGTTTATCATATATATCTTCAGAACGAATGCCAAAGATTATATCTCTTCCTTCGTAGGAAAGGAGTTTCTTATACATATCCTCAACGATTTTTACCTTAATCTTACCTTCATCAAAATAAAGCCGTCCCTCTTTTTTAATGATACGGCCATTCATAAAATTCATGGGAGGCGAACCGATAAAACCAGCAACAAATTTATTCTTAGGATTATCATAAATACTAATCGGATCAGCCACTTGTTGCACTACCCCGTTTCGCATAACGGCGATCCTATCGCCCATGGTCATAGCTTCCGTCTGATCATGGGTAACATAAATAATCGTCGTCTGTAGCCTAATATGCAGTTTATGGATTTCCGTACGCATCTGAACGCGAAGCTTTGCGTCAAGATTGCTTAAGGGTTCGTCAAATAAAAATACCATTGGTTTTCTGACAATGGCCCGGCCGACTGCCACGCGCTGGCGCTCGCCACCGGATAATTCCTTAGGTTTACGCCCCAACAAATGCTTAATACTTAAAATTTCCGCCGCCTCATTAACCCGCTGGATAATTTCTGCTTTCGGATAATGGCGTAGACGAAGACCAAAAGACATATTTTCAAACACCGTCATATGTGGATAAAGCGCATAATTCTGAAAAACCATCGCGATATCGCGGTCTTTTGCCGGGACATCGTTAACACGCTTATTGCCAATATAAATATCGCCAGAAGTAGACTCTTCTAAGCCCGCGATCATCCTTAAAGTTGTAGACTTACCGCAGCCAGAAGGGCCAACTAAAATCATAAATTCTTTATTCTCAATGCCCAAATTTATATTATCTACTGCCTTTGAGCCACCGGGAAACATCTTGGTAACATTTCTTAAACTTACTTGAGCCATTTTACTATTTCTCCTATATGAAGCAAATATTATATAGTCTTCAACTTAAATAATCAAGCAATTTACTTAAAGTAGATTTCATATCTTTACGCTCAACAATCATATCAATTAATCCATGCTCCAATAAAAATTCCGAGCGCTGAAATCCTGGAGGTAATTTCTGCCTAATCGTCTGTTCAATTACGCGCGGTCCGGTAAAACCGATTAAGGCTTTAGGCTCCGCGATAATTATATCGCCAATGCCGGCAAATGAAGCCATAATCCCGGCCATGGTAGGATTAGTAAGAATCGAGATGTAAGGTAATTTCGCCTTACGGTGTAAAGCAAGTGCCGCGCAGGTTTTCGCCATCTGCATTAGACTAAACATACCTTCGTACATCCTTGCTCCGCCGCCTGAACCAGAAACAATAATTACAGGAATCTTTTTCTTAGTCGCGGACTCAATTGCCCGGGTAATTTTTTCGCCCACAACCGAACCCATGGAGCCCATAATAAAATGAGAATCCGTAACGGCAATAATCGCATCTTTCTTATCTAATTTTCCTTCTCCGGTAATAACCGCATCTTTTAAGCCAGTTGCTTCTTGATCCTGGATTAATTTATCTTTATAAGTTTTAGGGCCTTTAAATTCCAGCGGATCGCCAGAAATCATATCCTTATCGTATTCCACGAAAGTATCTTTATCGATAATTGTAGTAATTCTTTCATACGCGCCTAAAGTAAAATGATACCCGCACTTCGGGCAAACCTTAAGATTTTCATCTAAAGCTTTATTATAAAGCGCGGTCGAGCACTCTTCACACTTAGTCCAAAGCCCTTCAGGGATCTCTTTTCTTTTAATCTTAACAATCGTATATTTTGGTTTACCGAATAATGCCATTATCGATCCTCAAATTTATTTATGGTTAAGCCAGACAAAACCTTAGGATAGAAATATGTAGATTTAGGCGGCATTTTCTCTCCGGCCAAAGCCACAGAAATTATCTGCTCCATCTTCACCGGATTAAGAAAAAAGCCTATATACCCGGGATGCTCATCAACCTCTTTAATAATATCCTGAATATGCGGGGAATAAACAAAGCTTTCCTTATCCGTTAAATCTAACCCTAATATATTTTTTAAAACCATGTAATTTAAAATCGAAACATCAAGCGAACGGTATTCCTTAGGCTTATCACTAATTAGCTTGTCCAGTATTTTAATATTCTTGAGCCGTAAAAGCCAATACTTTTTATCTTTATACATCCCCAAAAGATGTTCGGCTACCCCGCCTTTTTCCATCAAAAAGAAAAATTTCGCTTTATCCCTAACCTCTTCTACATCAAAATGCTCATCCGCCGCCTCTAAAAACTTTTTAGTATCAAATACACTGCTTAACTTTATTAAACGGTGGATAGGCAATATCGAAAGCCCGCGCGGGTCAGTATTAGTAAAATAAGACATAATATAATTAAAGTCTTCTTCGCCTGTGGACTTGCCTAACTTTTCTTTCATCAAATCGCGGTATGCCGCGCCAACTTCGTAGCGATGATGCCCATCGGCAATAAAAATCTCTTCTTGTTCCATTCCTGATTGCACTAATTTTAATAGTTCAGGCGCAGTAACTTTCCAAATCTTGTGAATAGTTTTCTCATCATCGATCGCTTCCATATCCGGCTTAATCCTTGCTATCTGCTCAAAGGTACGCTGAATAACACGTTTTTTATCTTGGAAAACTGCAAATATCGGACTAAGATTAGCAGAAACTTGTTGGATTAATTTAAACCTATCTTCTTTTGCCGGCAAACGGGTATTTTCATGGGCGTGGGCTGAAGGTTTATCGAAACCTAAATGTATTAAAGAAATAAATCCGTAGCGCGTTTTTGTTTCACCGCGAATCTTATATTGCTGACTATAGAAATATATCGCCGGACGATCATCTTTAATCAAAATCTTGGCTTGCAACCAATCCTTAAAAATCTCTCCTGCTTGTTTATACTTATCTTCGCCGGGGGAATCTTTACGTAAAAGAATATGAATAAGATTATACGGGCTTTTATCAAATAAAGCCTGCTGTTGAGTAGGAGAAACTACATCGTAGGGCGGGCAAACTGCTTTAGAGAGATCTTCAATTTTTGCCTGATTAAAAACCAACGCCTGAAAAGGTTTTATTTTCGCCATTTAAACACTAAGCTCCCAAAGAAACCGCCTAAAGAATCAATGAATACGTCAAAACCAGAAACTGACCTACCCGGAACAAACGATTGATGGAACTCATCACTTACTCCATAAAAAGTAACCAATAAAGCCGTAAACACGATAAGTTTAAATTTACCTATCTTAAGGTTAGCGTTTTTTATTGCGCGGCTCAAAAAGAAACTAAAAATTGAATATGCCAAAAAATGAAAAACAATATCCTGAAATTTAGCAATCTTCGGAATGTCCCTGCCGGGCAAAGAAGACGCACAAAAAATAATCGCCATACAGACCAAAACCGGAAACCAATATCTCAATATCCGTTCAGAGGCAAATTCGCTACTTAGCACCCTAGTGTTTTCCATGTGGACAGGAATTACACCCTTCCTTATTCTTAGCACAAGGGGTAGGACTAGATTTCTTTTTATAATCGGTCGCGTAAAAACCCGAACCCTTAAAGATTATCCCGGCACCGCTTCCAATAAGTCGGCGTAATTTTTTATCACACTTCGGGCATTTAGTTAAAGGTTTATCTGACATCTGCTGAAATGCTTCAAATTTATGGCCGCATTTTGTACATTCATAATCATATGTTGGCATTATCTTTTACTCCTACTTAAATGCTCTTTTTATTTTATCACCAAATCCGCTTTTACCTATATCTTCGCCCGAGGCGCGGGCAAATTGCTCGATCGCTTTACGCTGTTCATCATTTAAGCGTAGCGGTATCTCA
>ORJL010931711.1_pt1 | contig 12925 bp, 10 predicted proteins | sample 1779941 | NCBI WGS metagenome assembly ORJL01 (sample SAMEA104232317, study PRJEB22302) | groundwater metagenome | biome: forest; feature: aquifer; material: groundwater | place: USA | collected 2011-08-07 | depth 5.8 m
ATGTGTAGAAGGACAGGAATATGCAGTTTGCCAAAAGTATTATGGTCCCCAGGCCAATCCCGACTCCATCATCAAAGAAGAAGGCTGCATAGGCGTCGTACCACAGGAAGCCCAGCACTACCACTGCAAGGTAGAAGAAAAAGCGATGGAAGTTCGAGATTGCGAACGGAAATCTTCTCTCGCCGTGATAATTTCTTTTGATGACTTCGCCTACGGCGCAGGAAGGGGGATCTATGAAAAACGATCGATAGTAGGCTTTTCTGTAGTAGTAGCATGTCCCTCTAAAGGCCAGAGGCGCCCAAAGGACAAGGATTGAAGGTGAGAAATGCCACCACGCCCCGCCGATCAGATGAGGGATGTTTGGTGAGAAAAGAGGTGAAAGGTAGGGGCCAGCTTCGTAATGGTGTGCTGCGTCACCGCCAAAACCAGGGTCGAAGATAGCAACGATGAGGGAATAGACAATGAGGGTGCCAAGGGCTCCGGCTACGCTAAGAGGTTGAAGCCACCAACTGTCTTGACGCTGGGTCAGGCCGATATCGCTGGCTATTGCTCCTCTTCTTGCCATTGCGCCCAAGACTATAGCATCAGTGAAAAGGCTTGTCAACATGAAATTTTTCACAATCCACGCTGAACCATGCGTGTGGTTTCGCAACCTTTTGCTCGTCAGATGTCGGAGCGAAGGCTAACATTGATTGCGTTGCGCTTGCCCCTTATAATGGATGAGCACTTGGCAATGCAGAGGCGGAGAATTTCGTGTCAAACGTAGATTCGAAGGCCAACGGCAGGAGTAATCGTGCATCAAGACCTGCATGAGAATTGCGGGGTTGTGGGGGTCTACGCCCCAGGAGAAAATGTAGCTCGTATAGCTTTTTTTGCACTTCACGCTCTTCAACATAGAGGCCAGGAGAGCGCTGGAATAGCCACAGGCGACGGCGAGAAGATTGCCTGCCACACCTCAATGGGCCTGGTCAGTCAAGCGTTTCGAGAAAGCGACCTGGAGAAACTCAAAGGCCATCTGGCAATAGGCCACACTCGCTATTCCACTACCGGTTCCAGCCGAATAAACAACGCCCAGCCCATATTGTCCAGGAACGGTGATCTGGAAATAGCGCTGGGTCACAACGGCAACGTCATAAACGCCGTGGAACTGAAGAACGAACTTGCCCAGGCAAACTACACCTTCACCTCCACCACAGACTCAGAAATCATAGCCCACCTGATGACCAGCACTCCGGCCACCACATGGCGGGAACGCATGTCCTACTGCATGCGCCGTCTTCAAGGTGCCTACTCCCTTGTAGTCATGACGAAAGATACGCTTTTGGGAGTTCGCGACCCATTAGGTGTCAGGCCACTTTGCATCGGCAAGCTGAACGGCGGCTGGATTATAGCTTCTGAGAGCTGCGCACTGGACCATACGGGCGCCAAGTTCCTGAGGGAGATTGACCCGGGCGAGACCGTAATCATAAACGAGAATGGCCTTCAGAGCTTTCACTGGGCTGGCGCAGGGGAGAAACGGGCTACCTGCATCTTCGAGTTGATATACTTCGCCAGGCCTGACAGCACCATCGATAGCCGATTGGTCTACAGCGCACGAATGGCTATGGGCAGAGAACTGGCAAGAGAGCATCCTGTGGATGCGGATTTGGTCATTGGCGTGCCGGACTCCGCCATTGCGGCGGCTGTTGGTTATTCCCAGGAGTCGGGAATACCCTACGGCGAGGGATTGTTGAAAAACAGATATGTCGGGCGAACATTCATTCAGCCAGACCAGCGTCTCAGAGAGATGGGTGTCAGGCTCAAGTTCAATCCCTTGAAGGAAATGCTGGAAGGCAAACGTCTGGTTGTGGTTGACGATAGCATCGTGAGGGGTACCACCACTCCCCATGTAGTTGGCCTCCTGAAAAGGAGTGGCGCTAAAGAGATTCATCTTAGGGTATGTGCTCCGCCAATTATGTGGCCTTGCCACTTTGGCGTGGATCTGGCCACCAGGAAAGAGCTTATCGCCGCCAGCAAAACAGTCGAAGAGATTCGCCGATTCGTTGGCTCTGATTCTCTGGGATATCTCAGCCACGAAGGCCTTATCAAGGCAGTGGGAAGGTCCAAGAACCAGTACTGCATGGCATGCTTCACAGGCAACTATCCTGTCCCTGTCCAGCTTGAGATGGACAAACTGGCTATGGAATCATAACATGTGCTCGACGGTCGCATTTTAACTGCACGTATAGCATGTCCGAACGGGAATTTATGGCTGGAGAGACCTATCTGGCCGCCGGCGTTGACCTCGAGGCGGCCAAGAAAATCAAAGAGGTCATCAGGAAGCACGCTGCCACAACCCTATCTCCGCAAGTTCTGGCAGGCGTGGGCGCTTTTGGAGGCATGTACCAGCTTTCCGGCTATAAAGAGCCAGTCCTGGTTTCCAGCACTGATAACGTAGGCACCAAGTTGAAAATAGCGGCGATGATGGGGCGATACGACACTGTCGGGCAGGACGTGGTCAATCAGAGCGTCAACGACGTCTTTTCTTGCGGGGCTAAACCTCTCTTCTTCCTCGACTACATCGCCACTGGCAAGCTGGTGCCAGAACATGTTGAAGCCATTGTCAAGGGAGTAGCTTTAGCCTGTCGGCAGGCCCGCTGTTCGCTCATCGGCGGGGAGACAGCGGAGCAGCCAGGCCTCTTTCATGGCGACGATTTCGACCTTTCAGGCTTTATCGTCGGGGCTGTGGAAAAATCCAGCATACTAGACGGTTCTACCATCCGAAGAGGCGACATTCTCTTGGGAGTGCCTTCCTCCGGCCTTCACACAAACGGCTATTCGCTTGCGAGGAAAGTTTTCGGGCTGAACGATAGCCCCTCGCCTCTGAACAAGTACAAAGGTGAGCTTGGATGCACCCTAGGAGAGGCGCTGCTGGCAGTGCACCGCCCATACTACCCTCTGCTTGAGCGGGCGTTGCCATTTCTGAAGGGTATGGCCCACATAACTGGCGGCAGCTTTTACAAGAACGTGCCCAGAGTCCTGCCAGAGGGCCTGGCCGCTCGATTAAACAAGAACTCGTGGGCGGTTCTTCCAATATTCAGGCTTATCCAGAAAAAGGGAAACGTGGCGGAGCAGGAGATGTACCGTGTCTTTAACATGGGGCTGGGCATGGTGCTGGCCTGCGGGCCGAAGCAGGTGGATAGGATCAAGTCCCTGGTGCCTGAAGCCAGCATAGTGGGAGAGGTAGTTGCGCAGAGCGGCGAGGAGCGCGTTCTGATAAATTAGATTTGCTCGGAGGTCACCCTGAAAGCCCTAATCAGTGTGTACGACAAGACTGGCATCATAGACCTGGCCAAAGCCCTTGGAGAACTGGGCTTTGAATTGGTCAGCACTGGCGGCACTCACAAGCACCTGGAGCAACAGAGCAAGCTGCCAGTGAAACAAGTTTCGGAGCTGACAGGCTTTCCGGAGATTCTGGACGGCCGTGTTAAGACCTTGCATCCTGCTGTGTATGGCGGCATCCTTGCTCGAAGAGACCTGCCCGACCATTTGTCGCAGTTGGCGTTGCACAAGATACAGACAATAGACGTGGTGGTGGTCAATCTGTATCCCTTCGTACAGACCATCAGCAAGCCCAACGTTACCCTGGACGAGGCGCTGGAAAACATAGACATAGGCGGCCCGACCATGGTGAGGGCGGCGGCCAAGAACTTCAAATCCGTCGTCGTCCTGGTTGACCCAAGCGACTACTCGTGGGTGCTTCAGCGCTTGAAACTGGCGGGGCTAAGCCTGGAGGAAAGACAGAGGTTGGCCAAAAAAGCATTCCAGCACGTGGCGCTGTACGACACTGCCATAGCCAGCTATCTTGACATCGAAGGCCACCAATTCCCCGATGAACTGACCTTGGGCTACCGCAAGCTCTACGATTTGCGGTACGGTGAGAATCCCCACCAGAAGGCGGCGTTCTATTCGGAAGTAATCGCCAGAAGAGGTATGGCTGGCGCAAAGCAGCTTCACGGCAAAGAGTTGTCCTTTAACAACATAGTGGACGCAGATGCGGCCTGGCGTGTGGTATCAGACTTCTCCGACCAGGCGGTTGCCGTAGTCAAGCATGCCAATCCCTGTGGCCTGGCTGTGCACAGAGACCAGGCCGAAGCTTACAAGCGTGCCTTCGAAGGGGATACCGTGTCGGCGTTTGGCGGTATCGTGGCTTTCAACAGGCCACTACAAGTCGCGTCGGCGGAAGCCATGCGGAAGGTCTTTTTCGAGGTGATCCTGGCCCCGGGATTCGAGCCAGAGGCACTGGAAATCCTGAAAAAGAAGAAGGACCTGCGGATCCTCGAGATGCCTGCCGGTGATAGATCTCCAGGGACGAACATGGACATTAAGGAAGTCTCAGGAGGTCTGCTTCTTCAAACTCAAGACGATATAGAAGAAGCTCCAGCGTCCTGGAAGGTGGCTACCGAGAGGAAGCCAACTTCCAAGGAAATTGAGGACTTGGCTTTTGCTCTCAAAGCTGTGAAGCACGTAAAATCCAATTCCATTGTCCTGGCCAAGGACAAAGCTATGGTGGGCATGGGAGCTGGCCAACCCAATCGTGTGACCAGCATTCACCTGGCAATGAGGGTAGCAGGCCCGGAGAAAGTCAAAGGAAGTGTTATGGCGTCTGAAGCCTTTTTTCCTTTTTCTGACAGTGTGGAAATGGCTGCCAAAGGTGGAGTTACCGCCATTGTTCAGCCCGGCGGCTCAATCCGCGACCAGGACTCCATTGATGAGGCAAACCGCTTCAACATCGCTATGGTATTTACAGGTGTGCGACACTTCAGGCACTAATCAGTCGATATTGGAGTAGCTGTCCATGAGTACATCTCAGAACAAGATAGGCACAGCCGCAGGTTCCCAAAAGACCGCCGTCGAAATGGTGATACCGGTTTACAACGAGGAAAAAGACCTGCCAGGCAGCGTTGCTAAGCTCCACAAGTTCATGTCGGAAAACCTGAGCGGCTACGATTGGCGTGTCTTGATTGCGGACAACGGCTCTACCGACTCGACCCTTGAAGTCTCCAAGAAGCTATCAAAGGATTACGAGCGAGTCGGCGTTTTGCACCTTGACCAGAAGGGTAGGGGGCGAGCGCTCCACAGGGCGTGGCTTGAGAGCAGCGCCGACGTGATGGGTTACATGGATGTGGACTTATCAACAGACCTCGAAGCTCTGCCCAAGCTGGTTGACGCCATTGCAAAGGTGGGCGCAGACGTTGCCATCGGCTCTAGATTGACCAGAGGCTCGAAGGTCGTGAACCGCACTCTTAAGCGAGAGGTGATTTCCAGGGGATACATCGCTCTTATTAAACTCCTGTTCTTCGTGAAATTCACTGATGCCCAGTGCGGGTTCAAGGGCATAAGTCGCAACGCCGCTCAGAAACTGCTTCCTTTGACTCAGGACCGCGGCTGGTTCTTGGATTCTGAGCTGCTTATCCTGGCCGAGAAGAACGGCTTCCGTATAGCCCAAATTCCGGTTAAATGGACCGACGATCCCGATTCTCGAGTCAAGGTCGTTAAAACTGCTACAGGCGATATCAAGGGACTCTTGCGCATGCGCTTCGGAGGGTTGAGGAAAGCCTCCAAGGAGCTTCGCCGAACCTAGTTTAACCTTTGTTTCCCGCCTGTTGGTGTGGCCCAATCCTCGATTTGTGCGTGTTACTCAGTCCTTTGGAATTCAATGCAGACGACTTTTTGGCTCTCTTTTCGCAGCTTGGCCCATTCTGCAATTCTATGGCCTACTACCCAGGCGATTCCTTTTGACGAGACGACCAAAGGAGTCACATCCCGATGCGTGCGAGGGATCTTGGCATCTGTCATGAAGTCTTGCAGTTTCTTGTCCTGCAACATGCCAAGAGGTAAGAACCTGTCGCCGGCTTTCCTGCTGCGCACGCGAAGGTCCTTGCCCAGGTTTTCCGAGTCCAAATACGCAGTCAGCGCATTGGCGCGCGGCAAGGCTTTGGGAGGCGTCGTGACGATGGTTGTTATGCGCCATCCAGGAATCGCACTTTCCCCAGGCAAAGTGAGTCTATGTTCTTCGATTGGCTTGAGGGCCAAGTGCGACTCCAAGCCTTCTCCTGCGTTCAGAACAGCCTCTTTGTAGCCCACCGAGAAAACTATGTTGTCAGGCAAGCTAAGGCGTTTGCCTGTGCGTCCTCCCATCAGGCGGGCCATACTTTCTACGTGCCTGTGGCTGATATCGTCAAGGTCGCCTTTGATCTCGGAGACAGCTTTTCTGAGCAAATGGAATTGAAGCGAAGGTGGCAATTCCGAAAAGGCGGCCCTGTTTATGGTCAGGCATGACCGCTCCTCTGCGACCACATTCGGCCAAACGCCCTGGACTTCTCTCTCAATTTGAGCCAGGTCGGTTTCAACGGAGCGGGACATCCTTAGAAGCGTGTTCCTGATGCTAGGATTGAACGCCCTCAAGGATGGCATGAGACTGTTTCGCAGCCGATTGCGTGTGAAAGCCGGAGACAGATTGGACTCATCCTGTCGCGGCTGAAGGCCTGCGGCAAGACAATAAGCCCCCGTCTCTTCTCGCGTGATGCCAAGCAGAGGCCTGAGCAACGTTGTGGGCGGCGACTTTTTGTCGGGACGCCATGAGCTGACTGGCCGCATCCCTCGCAAGCCCGTCAATCCTGCTCCTCGTATCAGGTTAAGCAACACCGTCTCTGCCTGGTCGTCGGCAGTATGACCCAATACAACATAGCTTGTGTCGGTGTCTTGAGCCGCTTTGTACAAAAACCCGTACCGCACTTTGCGGGCGGCTTCCTCTAATGACAAGCGATATCTGACCCTTACCGAGGCCACATCTGCTTGGCCGATGGTAGCGGGAATATTCAGTTGCCTGAACGCTTCCTCAACAAAACGGGCGTCTTCAACGCCCTGCTGCCCTCGCAGGCCGTGGTTCAAATGCGCTCCGCAAAGACGCAGATTCAAAATCGGCCGCAAATGGTGGAGAGCGTAGAGCAGGGTGAACGAGTCCTGGCCACCGGATACTGCCAGCAAAAAAGTCTTGGTTAAGTCAATCTCCGAATTCGTGAGAAATTCGTGAACCAGCCTGTGAATTTTGTCCACCACGTGGCTCTTCTTCACAATTGCTCAACCTTAATGGGTCAGTTCCGCCAGATGGCAGCGCTGATTGACGGATATGATAGCGGCGTTTTCGCCATCAACATCTATCGTCGTGATGGCGCCCAGGTCAAGTTTGAATCGGCGGAAGGAGCCTAGGGGAAGAGAGAGGGTTTTGCAGAGGATGGAAAGTATAACAAAATTATGGGTTACTGCGACAGCCTTCTCCGATTGACGGCATTCCGACATTTTCTGAACCGCTTTCCACGCCCTTTGTTGTACCATAAGGAGAGATTCGCCCCCAGGCATCACAACGGTGCTCGGGTCTTTGGCCCATCTTCCCATGACGTCTGGATACAGCCGGCGCGCCTCCTCGCCGGACAGACCTTCGAGTTTTCCAGCGTCCATTTCGCCAAGTTCACTCAGCGTGATGATTGGAACATCGTTAACTTGTGAAATTGCCTGGGCTGTTTCAATAGCTCGCGTGATAGGGCTGGAGTAAAGAACAAAGGGCCGCTCCGGGGAAAGGGCGAGGGCAACGCGACGCGCCTGCGTAATGCCAGTGCTGTTCAGAGAAGGGCCGTTGAGGCCCAGAATGAGGCCGTCCTTGTTCATGTGTGTTTCGCTATGCCTGACAAGGATCAGCCTCAACTCGTCCTCCGGCCATCCTGTACGAACCCCTTCTTGACGGCCACCTTTTCGATCTTGTGCCCGTTCATCTCAGCTATCTCAAACTTGAGGTTCTTGTAGTGCAGGTGATCTCCCACCTTTGGTATGCGCCCCAAAGTCTCCAGGACAAAACCCGCGATAGTATCGTAGTCGCCTTCAGGCAGACCCAGCGATAGTTCTGTATTGGCGTCGCCTACGCTCATTCCAGCGTCAATGTGCAGCGTATCCTTGTCAATTGTCTCGTACTCTTCTTCGGTCTTCTCTCCTTCCTCCCCGACACGTCCAACCACCTTTTCGATGAGTTGTTTTATGGTTACAAGGCCAGATATTCCACCGTATTCATCTACCACCATAGCCATCTGGTAGCCAGTAGTCCTCATATCTTCGAAGAGCGAAGCAATGAGCTTAGTTTCTGGCACGAAGTAAGTTTCTCTAGCCAGCTTGGTGACATCTGCGCCTTTGTCGATTTCTTCCTGTCCGAAGGCCTTGAAGACGTCATTAATCGAAAGAACGCCCACGACGTTGTCCAGGCTGTCCTGACATACAGGAAAGCGATTGTGGCTGTTCACAGAGTAGATTTCAAGGAAAGCCCCTAAAGTGGTGCCGTTCTCCACCCAGACGATCTCCGTGCGAGGCGTCATCAGCTCTCTCACCTGCATGTCGCCAAATCTAAACACATTCTGCAGCATCTCGGCTTCTTCAGTCTCCACGGCTCCTACTTTCTGCCCAACCGAGATGAGAACTCTTATTTCTTCCGCTGTAATCAGCCTTCTGGGACTTCCACCACCGACGATTCTGATAGTAAGCATATTTAGAAGCTCCATAAGCTTCACCACAGGCCAGAAAATGCGCTCCACCCAGATCAGGGGAGTCGCGAACAGGAAAGCGAACCTTTCCGAATGACTAATGGCTATGGTTTTGGGAAGACTCTCTCCCAGGACAAAGATGATAAACGTGCCGGCACCAGTGGCGACAGCTACGCCTCTGCTAGGGCCAAGGACATCAACGGCCAAGAGGGTGGCTATAGAGGCAAATAATACATTTACCAGATTATTGCTGAGGAGGATGGTCGGGAGCAGCTTTTCAGGATGTTCAGCCATACGCAGCACTTGGCCTGCACCCTTTACTCCAGTCGCCTCCAGGTGCCTTAACCGGAGCCTGCGCACAGTAAGAAAGGCTGCTTCGGAGCTTGAAAAGAATGCTGACAGCGTTAGCAGGACGACCAGGATTATTAGGTATACGACTTTGATATCCATAGGTTGGGTTCAAGCCTGTCTGAAGATTTAGCGTCTTGCGGCTGGGCGTTTATACCACAATCGCCAGGTAGGCTGAGGCTTACTCTTGCTCACCGGCAGCTATTGAAGGCATGTCTTTGGAAGAATCTCTGATGCGGCCTTCCAGTTCCGAAGCAACATCCGTATGTGCCCGCAGGAACTCTTTGGCGGCCTCTCTTCCCTGGCCTATGCGTGTTTCTCCATAAGAATAGAAAGCGCCGCTCTTCTTTATGAGGTCTAGGCCCACGCCGAGGTCCAACATGTCGCCCTCTTTGCTGATGCCATGTTTGAACATGATGTCGAACTCGGCAGTCCTGAAGGGAGGAGCCACCTTGTTTTTTACGACTCTTGCGCGCACTCTGTTGCCAAGCACCTCGTTGCCCTGTTTGATGGACTCGACGCGCCTCACGTCTATGCGGACAGATGCGTAAAACTTCAGCGCCCTCCCGCCAGGTGTAACTTCCGGATTGCCGAAGACTATGCCCACCTTTTCGCGCAACTGGTTGATGAAGATGACCGACGTACGAGACTTGCTGATTGAAGAGGTCAGCTTGCGAAGTCCCTGGGACATGAGGCGGGCCTGCAGCCCAACATGGGTATCGCCCATATCTCCCTCCAGCTCAGCCTTTGGAACAAGCGCCGCCACGCTATCTACTGCAACCACGTCTACGGCGCCGCTTCTGACCAGATAGTCGGCAATCTCCAACGCCTGTTCAGCCGTGTCTGGCTGGGAAATAAGAAGATCGTCTATATTCACTCCGCAGGCCGCAGCATATGCGGAGTCCAGAGCATGTTCCGCGTCTATGTATGCGGCGGTCCCGCCCGCCTTTTGGGCCTCTGCCATTATGTGGTAAGCCAGAGTCGTTTTGCCGGCGGCTTCAGCGCCGAAGATCTCGGTCACTCTGCCGCGAGGGATTCCGCCGACGCCGAGTGCCACATCCAGAGTCAAAGAACCTGTGGGAATGACTTCTACCGCTGCGTTCATCGGAGCGGTTCCCAGCTTCATGATGGCACCTTTGCCGAAGTGGCGTTCTATCTGCCCTAGGGCCATGTCCAGTGCCTTAGACCTATCTGTTGTCATAACAATCCTTCCTCTCCAAAATTCCGCCCTAGACAGGACGAATCATATCATAGGGGCATATCTGCAACAAGCGTGCGTAAATCTCTAATTTGGCCCTGGCCGATGCCGCCACATATTGACAGAACCAGCACCTGTGTAATTATACTAGAACAGAAGTTCTTGTCAATTGTTTTACGGTGTTCTATGGTGCGCAGGATATTTCACGTGGACTTGGACGCCTTTTTTGTCGCAGTGGAGAGGTCGCTGGACTCGTCTCTTGTTGGCAAGCCGGTTGTTGTCGGCGGCGTGCCCGGCGGGAGAGGAGTAGTGGCCTGCGCTTCCTACGAAGCTCGCGCTTATGGTCTGAGGGCAGGAATGCCGTTATATCAGTCTCAGCGACTTTGTCCTAAAGCGATATTTGTACCAGGACGCTACTCCAGATACCAGGAAGTCTCAGAGAAGTTCATGGGCATTCTGGGCGACTACACTCCGTTCATCGAGCCTATGGGCATCGACGAGGCCTACCTGGACATGACGGGGTTCGAGTCGCTTTACGGGCCTATGGAGGGGATAGCGCGCACGATCAAGGAGAGGATAAAGAAGGAAGCCGTGGTGACGGCATCCATCGGCATAGCCTCGTCCAGAGTGGTGGCTAAGGTGGCCTCCGACTACGACAAGCCCGACGGCCTGGTGGAGGTGCCGCCCGGACAGGATGCGGCCTTCCTGGCTCCTCTGCCTGTTGGCCAGCTGCCTGGCGTCGGTTCAAAGACAGAAGAGGTTTTGAAGCGGTTTGACATAACTACTGTGGGGCAGCTGGCGGCCCTGTCTCCCGTGACGCTGAGACGGATATTCGGCGTCTGGGGAGACCTGCTGCACATGTGGGCCAGCGGCCTGGACAATAGCGTCGTGGCGCCGCCCGGCGAAGCCAAGTCCATCAGCAGGGAGACCACCTTTGCTGAGGACACTTTGGACATGAGCTTTCTTCGGGGAATTCTGCGCTACCTGGGCGAGAGGGTGGGCGCTTCCCTTCGCCGGCAGGGGAAGCTGGCTCGCTGCGTGACCCTGAAGTTGCGCTACAGGGATTTCGAGACCGTCTCAAGGCATTCCACCTTGAAAATCCCCGCAGACGACGACGCCACCATTTTTGAGACGGGAGAACATCTCTTAGCGAAGGCCCTGAAAGAGCGAAGGGACAAAGTGCGCCTCATAGGCATAGGCGTCCAGAATCTGATGTCTCCGGGGCACCAGCTTTCACTGTTCGGTAGCGGCTCTTCCAGTAGGAGAAGTCTGTCAGAAGCCATGGACGTGATAAGAGACAGATATGGCTACACCTCTATTCAGAGAGGCCTCACCTACGGACTGCGCGACGCCTTTGGCGAGGAAAACGGGCACTTCATTCTGAAAACGCCGGCCCTTTCCAGATAGCCGAGTCTTTTGCAGGAAAACGTCCTCTGCCATTGCCTCAGCGGCAGCGCCACGGGTCCAGGGCACGCCCTGGCTCGTTGTCAGATTTGGTCGTGGATGCTAAAATCTCTATTGTTGTTCGCTGGGGATTCGTCTAGCGGTAGGACGGCAGACTCTGGATCTGTTGGCCCTGGTTCGAATCCAGGATCCCCAGCTTTCTCATGTGGCGCATTCGTCTAGTGGCCAAGGACATCGCCCTCTCAAGGCGGAGATCACGGGTTCGAACCCCGTATGCGCCACCACATCTTTCCTGCCTCACTCCGTCCTTTACTCTTCTGGCAGTAGCCTCAGTGCGTCCACATGACGTGGCCGGAGAACTTGGAAATGGCGGTGGTCAAGGGTGGCCAGCTTCGGCTCGTTGAGTCGCTCGACTATGGCAAGCACAGCGGCATCCACAAACCCCACATCTGCGTCAGCGTAGCGGTCAGCGAGTTCGCGGATGCGCCGGTAGTCCTCAAACTGCAATTCCTCTATACGGTAGGCGCCGGCAACTATATCGTCCAGAAGGGCCAGGAATACCCCAGGGTGAAGCCTGGTATGCACTAGCCAGTCCACTTCGATCAGGACAGGCGCGGGAATCACCAGTGGCTCCTCCGTGTCCTGCAAGAGGTCAATACAACGCCTGTGCTGAGCATCGTTCCGATCGAGGGTTGCGTACAGCGGCCCTGTGTCAAGGACTAGCGCCATGACCGAGGCTCCGGCCGCATGTCACCCGCTTTGCTCGCGGTGTCTCTGTGCGCCGAGGCGCCGATACCCCAACTTCGCGGCCGTGGGCGATAGCTCTTGGTCTTCTCTTCCAGGGCCTCTCGGACCAGGGCGGCAATGGACGTGCGACGCTCCGCGGCGATCACCCGCAGTCGTTGGAGCAATTCGTCAGGAATAGAAATAGTGGTGCGTTCCATGACATCATGATAGCAACTGTGATGCAAAACGTCAATCTCAACATCCAACCAGAAGCTGCCTCAGCCTGGAGGCCAAGTTGAACCTCAGACAGAAAGTCTTCAATCTATCCAATAGAGGTTTTCCTTGACATTGAATGGCGCGACGATTATCGTAACTGGTGGAATCCCCATTAGGACAACGATATGACGCAGCAGAAAACGCGACGCCTCCACAAGACCAGTACCCAGGCTCCGTCCAAGTACCTCTGGCACTCCGGCAAGCTTGTCGAGTGGGACAAGGCGACCGTCCACGCAAGCTCTCTGGGCTGGAGCGCCATCAGCGCCGTCTTCGAGGGCATTCGCGCCTACTGGAGCCCACGCAACGAAGAGCTTTACGTCTTCCATCTGGAAGCCCATCTCAAGCGGCTGGCCCAGTCCATGAAGCTCATGCGCATGGCCCAGACCTTCTCCATCGCCGCGGTGCG
>ORJL010997585.1_pt1 | contig 12925 bp, 13 predicted proteins | sample 1779941 | NCBI WGS metagenome assembly ORJL01 (sample SAMEA104232317, study PRJEB22302) | groundwater metagenome | biome: forest; feature: aquifer; material: groundwater | place: USA | collected 2011-08-07 | depth 5.8 m
AAGGGGACGCGGTTTGTTCTATAGCCATGGCGCCCCAAGCGGGGCTGGCCTCGCCCCGGAGGCGCCAGCGCCCGGGCACGGACGCCCACTACTCGCGCCTGATCGTGCCGATCCTACGTTTAGAACCGTATGCTGCCTCGGACTCCCTCAGCGGACTTTAGAACGGCCATGGGGGAGCACCACTTCGTGCCTGTTTGAGAATCCGCTAGCCAAAGGGGACCGGGTCGGCAAGGCCCGGGGAACGTGTTCGGAAAGAGTGTCTCCAGCCCTGTAGGGCGGGAACAAGGTCGAAGCTGGATGCTGCCCTGTGCCCGGCGACCCTATCGCACTTTTTCCTTTACGAGCCCGAGATCAGTCTATATTTCCCCCGAGGCTTCACCCGCCCCGCGGGTAAGCAAGTATCCGAGCTTAACGCAATTATGAGTGATTTTACGGAAGAACTAAAGGAATTGAAAACGTTTGTGGCCGATCTGAAGACGGATCGAGCCGCGCAGAAGGAGAAGGAACAACGCGAGGCGTGGACGAAATACACCTCGTTGTCGCTGGTGTTCGTCGCGGTGCTGGCGGCGATCGCCACACAATGGTCGGGCAAGTACTCGAGCCGTGTGCTGGTGTCCCTAAACGACTCGACGTTCAACCAGGCCCTGGCCACCGACGAGTGGTCGTTTTACCAGGCCAAGTCCATCAAGCAGAACCTCTACGAGGTGGCGCGCGACCAACTGGCACAGGTGGCGGGCGCAGCCAACGCGGACCTGGCCAAGACGGAAGCGAAGATGACCTCCAAGATCGAGAAGTACGAGAAAGAGAAGAAGGATATCCAGGAGGAAGCCAAAAGGCTGGAGAAACTCCGGGATGATCTGCGCGAGGCCGCGACGCTCGCGAGCAAGAAAGGGGGCGGGATGGGTTTGGCGGTCTCCATTTTCCAGATCTCCATCGCGATGGGATCGATTTGCCTCGTCACCAAGAGGAAGCAACTCTGGTATTTAGCGCTGCTGCTCGCGCTGGGCGCGACCGTGGAAATGATCCGCATTTGGATGATCTGAAATTTCGCGCTTGTCAAGTGGCCGGAGGGTGCTACCTTTTTCGGCCTTTGCTATGAAAGCGAATATTCATCCGAAGTATCAGGAAGCGGAAGTCCGGTGCGCGTGCGGAAACGCGTTCAAGACCCGTTCCACCCGCTCAGTCATCGTGGTCGGCATCTGCAACGTCTGTCACCCGTTCTACACGGGCCAGCAGAAGTTTGTCGATACCGCCGGACGCGTTGACAAATTCCAGCAACGCATGGTCAAGACTCAGGCCGCTCAGGCCGCGATGGCTGCGACCCGGAAGAAGAAAAAGTAGTTTTTTTCGTCCTTCCGCCCGCCTGGTTTCGCTTCCCGGCGGGCGGTGTCTTTTTCCAGGACCATGGATTTGCGTCCTTACATTGAGAAGTTCGCTCGGCGGTTCTCCGAGGTCGAGGCCGCTTTGAGCGACCCCAGGGTCTTCGAGAACAACGCGCGCGCCCAGGAACTCTCCCGCGAGTATTCGCGGCTTAAGGACCTGGTGGGCCACGGCAGCCTGTACCTCAAGGCGATGACGGATCTGGAGGCCAACCGCGCGCTCCTCCGGACCGAGAAGGACCCCGAGTTGGTGCAACTCGCCAAGGACGACATCACCCATCTGGAGACGGAGGTCAAGCGGGTGTCCCTCAAGCTCCAGGAGGGCGTCATCCCGCCCGACCCCGCGGACTCGCGTAACACCATCATCGAGATCCGCGCCGGCGCGGGAGGGTCCGAATCGGCTCTGTTTGCCGCCGACCTCTTCCGGATGTTTACGCGCTACTCGGAGTCGCAAGGCTGGAAAGTGGAGGTTCTCGACTCGAGCCCGTCTGACTTGGGTGGTTTCAAGGAAATCATCCTGAGCGTGACGGGGACGGATGTCTATAAGCGGCTCAAGTACGAGAGCGGTGTCCATAGGGTGCAGCGCGTCCCTGCCACCGAGGCCCAAGGCCGGATCCATACCAGCACCGCCACGGTGGCCGTGCTGCCCGAAGCCGAGGAGGTGGACGTGCAGGTCAAACCCGAAGATTTGGAGATCACTGTCTGCCGTGCTTCCGGCCCTGGTGGACAGGGTGTTAATACCACCGACTCCGCTGTGCAGATCATCCACAAGCCCACTGGGCTGATCGTCCGGTGCGCGGACGGACGGTCGCAACAGAAGAACAAAGCCAAGGCGATGAAGGTGTTATGCTCGCGCCTCCTGGATCAGAAGACCGCCGAGGAAGATGCCAAGTACGCCGCCCAGCGCAAGGCGCAGGTGGGCACCGGCGAGCGCAACGAGCGCATCCGCACCTACAATTTCCCTCAGAACCGCGTCACCGATCATCGAATCGAGCTAACAGTTTACAACCTCCCCGCCTTCATGGAGGGGGATCTCGACTCCCTCATCGAGCCTCTCATCGCGTTCGATCTGGAAGAAAGGCTCGCGACACTCAACGTTTGACCCGGAACTCGATGCCCGCGCCGCGGGCGCGCGAGCCAACACCCGTCGCCTCAGTAACCCTCCTCCGCGCATTCCTTCGTTATTGATTTTTCCCATGACTCAAAACCGTGAACGGAAGTTTAAAGGCCTGATCTTTGACTGCGATGGCACCCTCGCCGACAGCATGCCTATGCATTGGCGTGCCTGGCAATCGGTCTCCACGCGGCATGGCTTCGAGTTCTCCGAGGAGCGGTTCTACTCGCTCGGGGGGGTCCCCTCCCGGGATATCCTCAAGGTGCTGAGCCACGAACAGGGGCTGGCCCTGGACCACTTCGCCGTAGCCAGGGAGAAGGAATCCGAGTACCTGCCGTTGATCGACCAGGTGGAACCGATCAACTCGGTGGTAGCTATCGCCCGCGAGAACCATGGCATCATCCCGATGGCGGTCGCCTCCGGCGGCACACGGCGGGTGATCGAGACCGTGCTTGAGCACTTGGGCATCCGTCAGTATTTCGACGCCGTGGTCACCAGCGAGGATGTCACCCACCAGAAACCGGCCCCAGACATCTTCCTCGAGGCCGCGCGCCGCATCGGCGTCCCGCCCCAATTCTGCCGGGCCTTCGAGGACACTGACCTGGGCATGCGGGCGATCCGCGCCGCCGGGATGGACGCTGTGGATGTGAGGCACCTGACCCGCCAGCCGAAGGGCCCGGCCTGAAAGCGGGCTCCTCACCGCGTGCCCGCGTGCCGTTTGACGAATACGCGGGTTTCTGCGCATGATCGGATGTTTTGATGCAAGCAACCTACGTATCTCGAGCGCGATGCCGCAAGGCGAACCGCGCCGCTCGCGCTTTCTCCCGAAAGCCATAGGATGGAAAACCTGACCGTCCATCGTCCCCGGAACGTGGATTGGAGGCGGGCAGCCGCGCTCCTCTACGGGGACTGGGGCACCAGCAAGGCCTACGTCATCGGGTTGGCCTTCCTTGTTGCCGGCTACTCCTCTCTGCCCATCGTTCTGGCGGTGTGCGTCCTGACGGCGGTGGTGGGATACAACTACGCGATCATCTGCAAATACTTCCCCGATGGCGGCGGGGTCTATTCGGCGGCGCGTGACCAAAGCCGAATGCTGGCGGTGGTGGGAGCCTTGTTGCTCATAGCGGACTTCACGGTCACAGCCTCGCTCAACGCATGGGCCGCCCTGGAGTACTTCCATGTTCCCAAGAACTACATCGGGATGCTGGCCATACTCTTGATCATCCTGGTGGGGGCGACCAACTACTTCGGGCCGAAGCACACCGGGAGCCTGGCGGTGCTGCTGGCGGCGCCGATGGTGGTGGTGGTGGTAGCAATCATTGGCATGAGCATGCCCTACCTCGGTCTCACAAATCTCGAGCCGTCGCACGACAGTTTCAAACATAACTGGGTTGCTTTCGTGGGAGTGATCCTAGCCCTGAGCGGTGTGGAGGCGATCGCGAACCTCACCGGCGTGCTCAGACTGGACAAGGGATCGACCATGGAGAAGCCCAGTGTGGGGGGCACCGCGAGGAAGGCGATCTGGACGGTGGCGGTGGAAGTGGTGCTGGGCACAGCGCTGCTGGGGTGGGCGACGGTCTCACTGCCGCGCACGCCCGGTTTGGAGCAGGAGATGAAGACCAATTGGGAGGACATGCTTCGCTTCCTGGCGGAGCAATACGGGACGCTGGCAGTGAGCCCTCACTTTGGCCGCGTGTTCGGCGTGGCGGTCGGTCTGATCGTAGGATTGCTCCTGCTCAGCGCCGTGAACACTGCGGTGTCCGCGATGATCGGCTCTCTCTACCTCCTGGCCCGGGACGGGGAGATGCCCAAGTCATTCACCCGGTTAAACTGCCATGGCGTGCCTTGGATGCCAATGATGGCCGCCACGGTCCTCCCTGTGATTGTCCTTCTGTTTACCAACGATCTGGCGTTCCTGGCCAACCTCTACGCCATCGGCGTGGTCGGCGCGATTACGGTGAATCTGGGTTCCTGTTCGGTTAACCCAAAGCTCACCCTCAAGCCCTCGGAGCGCCTCCTGATGGGGGTCACGTCGGCAGTGCTTCTGGCGGTCGAGGTGACCATCGCCTACACCAAGCACGACGCGCTTTTCTTTGCTGCCTGCATCCTCGTCATCGGCCTGGGCTTGCGAGGCTGGGCCCAACGGCGAGCGGGGTTCCGCACGATTACGGTGAGGAAGGAAGTCGCGGCCCACGCCGCCCCGGAGACGGTCACAGATTTCGAAACAAACTTCAACCCCGGCCAGGCCATCATGGTGGCGGCGCGGGGGCTGACGACGGTGCTGCACTTTGCGCTGGACGAGGCCCGGTTGCGCCAGAGCCGGCTCTATGTGCTCTATGTCCAGGAACTTGCCGTCTCGCTTCCGGGGCCTCTGGAGAATAGGGAACGCCCCCGCTGGCAGGACAATCCCCAGGCGGCGCGGATCATGTACACGATGGTCGATCAGGGGGGCAAACTCGGCGTGCAGGTGGTCCCCATCTATGCCGTAAGCGAACATCCCGCCACAACGATTCTGGACCTGGCGGCCACCCTGGGCATCGACTACCTCATCTTGGGGGCAACTCACCGGAATACGCTCGTCAAGTTGCTCAAAGGCGACATTATCACGCAAGTAGCCTGGGGGCTCCCCGAAAACATCAACCTCGTCATCTTTGGGTAGGGATGCTGAATCCTGTGGCGCAACCCCCCGATCCGAAAGAAGGAAATGCTCCCAGGCCGCGTGGCCGCGACCTTCTCTCCTTCTCGAGCCTGCGCCTCAACGGCCCTGCGCGCCTGTGCCCGGGACCAACTCCAGAGGCGCCAGTCTGCCCGCGAGCCGTCCGACCATCTCTTGAGCCGCTTAGCCAGAACTTCTCGCGCCGCCGGGTTCAGGTCGGGCAACGCGACCGCCAGCACCGGGGCGGCGTCCGCACTGAGGGTGGCGGCGTACTTGGCGTCAAACGTGTGGCCCGCGCGGGCGTGGGCAAGGTTATTGCGTGCGATCCAGGCGTCTGGGTTGGCGACGTGGAGGGCAAGCAACATGAGCAAACCGGAAACAGCCACGCCAATGACGAAACGCTCGCGGCGCCCAGTCAGGACAGTGGCTGCCACCCAGAGGAGGATGAAAGCCAGCCAAGCCATGAAGGCGTCCACGTAGAAGCGCAATTGAGTCCAGCCAAACTCGGCCTGGTAGAGCTGCATTCGGTGGAATGCCGAGGCGAGGATAGCGAAAAGCATCAGAACCATGGACGCGGACTGGAGGCGAAAGAGCCTTCTACTCGAGGCGCCCAAGAGCCAGTCCGCCGCGAGCAGCACCGGCAGCGCCAGCGTTGCCACAGCCACAAGCTCGAAAAAGCCGCGGCGCGCGTACTCGGCGTACGTGAGGCCCGGAGTGATCTCGATCATGTTCGCTCCGCCAAACAGGTAGCGTGCCTGGACCAGGATGAAGCCCAAGAAGAGGAGGTTCAGCAACCCGAAGGCGACCCCGATTTCGACGGGGCCAAGGGACCAAAACTGACGCAGAGGGCGCGGGTGGTCGGCATCCCGCTCGAAGAAGAGGAGACCTTGAAGAAACCCGCCGACGATCCAGGCGCACACGGCGGTCGGGATGAGGTGCGAGACAAGCTTGGCCAGATCAAATCGGACGATCCGGTGGACCCAATGGTTGAACACGGCGTCGGCGGACATGAACAGGGCTCCAAAAACCATGACCAACGGGAGGGCGAGCAATGTGCCGACAGCGACGGCTCGGGCCTGCCTGGCCCAACCGGTCGTCGGGTGCTCAGGCCAGTCCGTCCGTTTTAGGAAGAGCGGTATGTACCCCGCCGCGGCATTCAGTCCGGCAATGATCAGACGCCACACGGCCTCGGCGATTCCCACAGCGGCCAACCGAGCCCCACGCGCCTGCCCCGATGACAGGGCGAGGACGGCGCAGATCGCTAAGAAATCCAGGGCTTTGAGCGCCTCGGAATCGCGCCAGACGAAACCGGCAGCCAACCCCATGACGGGAAAGATGAGCCAGAGCGCGCGACCATCCAGGGCGAGGTGATTTCGCGCGGCCAGGACGACGGTGGCAATGACAAGAAAGAAAGTCCAGAGGAGCCCATTAAGCCCCCAAGGGCCCACCCGCAGAAGCGCGTCACCCAGGACACCTAAGATCAAACCGGTGGCGATGATTTGAACGGCTAAAGCAGCTCGATTGTTCATAAAGAAGGCTTTGTGGTGGTGGCAGTGGTCGTGATCGGACGGCGGCATCGGCTCTCGGATCCCAGGATCCCCCTCCCCCCCAAGGCACGCTGGCGCCAGGCGCGCCAGGCAAGTTCCAAGACCGGGAGGGCCATCAGGCCCAGCGCGGCCAGGAACAGCGGCCAGTTGAACCAGACCGGGAGGAGATTCCTCAGCGCTTGGCTTCCTTGACCGAGCGCATGGATGGCATCGGTCATGAATACATAAAGCGCCAGCAACCCGCCGCAGAGGTTCAATACCAGGCTTCGGCGACTGGGCCAGAATGGGTGTAAGCGTGAGTCAAAGCGGGCCACGAGCATGCCGCCGCCGATCATCAAGAGGGCGATGAGGACAGGGGCAAGCACCGGCCCCCACCAGGGCAAAGGGAGGAGGAAAAGGATGTCCCAGTCCAGACACGAGTTCGGCCAGCCTGTGAGCACCTTGAGAAAGACGTAGTAAAAGATATCCCAAACTCCAAAGGCGACCACGGCGCACGCCAGGCGGGATCTCCATGAGCGGCCCGCCAGCCACCCTACGCTGACAAGCATGACCAGCGTGGCGGCTTCGCGAATCAGTTCGGCTTTCTCCAGGATCGGCGGCCCCGGCATGGGTTGCGGTCGGTAGGGATCCATTTGGCCCACGATCGTCCGCAAGTAGAGCACCACGGCTGCTTCCACCCATGCCATGGCCACAGCGTAAAGGAAGAGCCAGAGAAACTGATTCCAGAAGCCGTCGCCTTGCGGCCCGACCGCTAACAGATCCGGCTCCGACCGCTCACCGGTCGGGGCCTGCGTGGACACGATCTTCTCCGCTTCAGTCACCCTGTTGCTCATCGTTCAGTCCAGGTGGTGGCACATCCGGCGAGTGGGTCCTCTACTTGGCGGCCAATTCTCCCTCCATCGCGTATTGCCCTTTCACCACTGGCGCATCCACCCAGCCGTGGTCTGCTTCGGTTCTGCCTGCGGTCAACTCCCTCAACCGTCGCTCGACCGCGTCGATGGTCTCGTCCGGGGTCGATGTCCCGGCGGTGATGCCCACTGTTGCGGCCTCCAGAAACCAGTCCGGCTGAAGATCTCCCGCCGTCTGCACGTGGTGAACGCGCGCGCAGTGCAACCGGCAGGTAGCCGTCAACTCGCGCGTGTTGTTGCTCTCCGCCCCACCGATGACCACCACGACATCGCTCAGACGCGCCAGACGCAGGGCGGCCGTCTGGCGCTGTTTCGTCGGGTGGCAAACCGTGTCGGCGAATCGGACTTCGGCATGCGGAAAACGGTGACGGATCAAGGCGACCAGGGAACGGACGCGGTCGATGGGTTGGGTGGTTTGGGCCGCGACCCCGAAGCGCGTCCGCTCTCCGAGCGCATGGACATCCTCTTCCGTAAGCACCACGTCATACTCGGCCAGATCGTCGGTCAAGCCACGCACCTCCACGTGGTCGCGTTTACCGATGATGACCGGATGGAAGCCGTCGCGTACGAGCGCGGCCACGGCCCGATGGGCGTAGTGGACCAGAGGGCAGGTAGCCTCCATGACCTGGTGGCCGGCGTCGCGGACGCGTTGCAGAGTGCGCTGCGAGGCGCCGTGGGCGGTGATCATCACCGCCGCCGTCGTCAACTGGTCTGGCTGTTTGGCCATTCGTATGCCCTGGGCACGCAGTTGCTGGACCACAGTGTCGTTGTGGACGAGGTCGCCGAGGATTGAGAGCGGATGGAGGGTGGCTTGCTGCCGGGCAAGAGCGATGGCATCGCGGACGCCGAAGCACATGCCGAGGTGGGAGGCGCGAAGGATTTTCATAACAAGCGATGGGGTTAAGTTGGGAGATGTCAGAGGAGGGCATCAAAGAGCTTTGTACTGCAAAGTCACTGAATAAAATGACCTACTTTCTCGGGATTTGGTTCAAACATTTCTAGCCTGCAGGACGATTTGTTCGAGAAGACCGATGTAAACGGTGAAAGCCTGTTTGCCCAGCGGAGTGAGCGAGCAGGTCGTGAGAGGCTTTCGTTCGTGAAAGCTCTTGGTGACGGCGATGTAGCCCGCCTCCTGAAGGGTGCGCAAATGCATGCTCAGATTGCCGTCGGTCATCCTGAGAGTGTCGCGGATTTCCGTGAACGAGAGTTCGGCTGACGCCGCGAGCAGCGACACGATGGGCAGCCTGCCCTTCTCGTGGATCACGCGGTCGAGCTGGAGGAATGGTTCGGGGTTCACGCTGCATTCTTCCGGGTTTCTGTGAAGCGGAGGTAAACCCCGTAGGCCAGATGGAACGCGCCGAAAAACACGCCCATCATCCCATGGGCCAGAGCTGGACGTGGCGAGTCCGGCAGGCCTAGGGCAAACAGGACACAGCCGCCCGCCACCATGATCCAGCCGAAGACCTTGATCCCGCGGGGCATGAAAAAACCGGCCGCGTGCGCGGCGCACCCGTAGAGAATGACCCATCCGATGGGCATCCAACGCAGTGCGAGTCCTGGTGCCGCCGCGTGCGGATCGTCTCCCGAACCGACCCTCGCCAGGACGGCCAGGCTTACAATCAAGCCGACGCTCAAGGCCGGAAGGATAGCCTGGATCACCCGGCGGGTGGGGGGAGAGAGGAAAGGCTCGCCTTCGCTCAGCGCCTGGCGCCGCACCAGGAGAAAGGAGCCGACGAGGGGGAGAGCGCTGACGCTTAGCCAGTAGCCGATGAACCCTCGCGGAGAATCGACATGCAACAACCAACCGCCGAGAGCCGCGAGCAAACCGATCGAACCCGTGAGGATCATGACGGGTGCCAGGGCGCGGCGGTAAATGGCGGAACGCTCCATGAGAGTGCGAATGACCTGCAAATGCTCAGTGGCCCAGTTAGGTTCCATGGGCCTACTTTGCACTACAAAGTTTATTTGTCAAGCCCCTTTTTCAGCCATTCCCGTTTGGCTGGTGAACAAACCGGCTGCCGATTCGACGTCAGCCAACTCGTCCACCCAAATGGGAGGATCACGCGGCGGCAACGCACCTGGACGGCGCGGCCGAGGCCCCGGAAGAACAACGTGCCCGGCGCAGCTTAGTCAACGTGGGCTTGAACCAGCCGTCAACGCCGTGGCAACATCCGAACAGACAGCAATGCACGACGGCTCGATAGAGGCGATGCTCCTCTTGTCCACGCCATAAATGGAAAAAGAGCCGGACTACTCCGGCTCTTTTCGGTGATGAGGTCACTTACGCCCTCACCGTGGCGTTCCGAACGGAAACGAGGCCAACACATTCCGCTGTTCCACCTCATTCCCAACACGACCCCTCTGCCAACCTATCAGGAACAGCGCCTAATCAGCTTGCATTAGGTTGGAGCAGGTCCGGCGGCCGTTCGTTCAAACTGTTTCCGAAAAAGTGACACCACTACAAGGAATGAGCGTCGATGTCGGTCAAAATGGTCGTGTGAGAGCGTAATCCGATCACACGACCCAGGGGCGTAAGCGCTTCGTTGCCAAGGGAGTCGCGAAGCGCGGCCTCTTTGCCAGGCCCCGAGGCCAGGACCCAGACTTGCCCTGCCAAAGCCAGGGCGTGACATGTCAGGCTCATCCTCACCGGAGGTGGTTTGGGGCCGATAACTGAAACATAGACCGCTTTGCTCGCAAGGACTTGCTGCGAGGCGTCGGGGAAGATCGATGCCACATGACCATCCTCTCCCATCCCCAAAATGACCAGGTCAAGCGCTGGCGGGCCACTGGGATCCGCTTGGAACACTCGAAGCAGGCTGGCTTCAGCCTCACGGGCGCTCGTTTCAGGCCCTGCCGCCGAATAGAGGGGATGGACGCGGTCTGGAAGGACGTGGAGAGGTTCGAAGAGGTGTTGGCGGGCGAGCCGGTAATTGCTGTCCGGGTGGTCGAGAGGCACCCAGCGCTCATCGGCAAAGAAGAACTCGACATTCTCCCACCCGCGTTGCCGGAGACTCCACGCGGCTACGACCCCGTCGAAGAAATGGAGGGCGATCCGCCCTCCCGACACGGCGACAAGAAAAGGGCGGGCCGGCATGGCGGCTGCTGAGGCGCGGATGAACCGTTCCGCCGCATCCCGCGCAAGCGCTCGGGCATCCGGATACCGCAGAATCTCGTACAGGCCCATCACGCTTGTCTGCCGACAGGTTCGTCCGGCTGCGGATTCCGCCAGGCATGGGTGCTCGGCGCCAGCAGATCGTCAGCGGCCACGGGGCCCCATGTGCCCGCCGCATAAAACTCGCGGTTGGTCAGCGGTTGGTTGCCCCACGCCGAACGGACGGTGTCCACGATTCCCCACGCGGTCTCGACTTCATCGCGCCGTATGAACAGGGTGGCGTCGCCGACCATGGCTTCGAGCAAGAGTCGTTCGTAGGCCTCCGGGGTGTAGGCGCCGAACTCGCTATCGTAGCTGAAGTGCATGCGCACCGGCCGCACCTTCACGCTATTGCCCGGGACCTTGCCGTTAAACCGAAGAGAGATGCCCTCGTCCGGCTGCAGTCGGAGCGTGATGGCGTTCGCATCCAGCTTGGGCCCGCACTGGGCCGCGAAGAGGACATTGGGCGTGGGCCGGAATTGGACACGCACCTCGCTGGCGCTGAGCGGGAGCTTCTTGCCCGTCCGCAGATAGAACGGCACACCGGACCAGCGCCAGTTGTCGATCAACAGCTTGAGGGCAACAAAAGTTTCCACGTTCGAGTCGGGACGCACTTTGGCCTCCTGGCGGTAGCCGGGGCATGCCTGCCCGTCGCTGTGGCCGGCGAAATACTGCCCGCGCACGACCTGACGCGCGACACCGTCACTGCTCAGGGGCCGAATGGATTTGAGAAGCTTCACCTTTTCGTCACGGATGGACTCGGCATCCAGAGTGACGGGCGGTTCCATCGCCGCCAGCGCCAACACCTGCAGGAGGTGGTTCTGAACCATGTCACGCAGCGCCCCAGCCTCCTCGTAGTAACCGCCGCGTCCGCCAACGCCTTGCGTTTCACTCACCGTAATCTGCACGTGATCGATGGACTGCCTGGACCAGAGCTGCTCGAAGATGGCGTTCGAGAAGCGGAACATGAGGATATTCTGAACGGTTTCTTTGCCCAGGTAATGATCGATGCGATAGATTTGGCCCTCGTGCGCGAACCTCGTCAGCTCGGTGTTCAACTGACGTGCCGACGCCAGATCGTGCCCGAACGGCTTCTCCACCACAATCCGTTGCCAGAAGGGGGGCGTCTCCTCGCGATGAAGGAGCCCGGCTTCGTGCAGATGCTCCGCTACCAGGCCGAACTGGCTTGGGGAGGTGGCCAGGTAGAAAAGCAGATTACGCGCGAGTTCCTCGGAGCCGGAGCCGGCCAGTTTCTCTTTGAGGCGTTCGTACGCCGCCGCATCGGCCAGGTCGCCCTGGCAGTAGGACAGGTTTTGGGCGAAGGCCGCCCACTTCGCAAGATCGACGGGTTTGCTCCTCGAATACTGTTGGAGGTTGCCCAGAAGCTCCTCGCGCCAGGTGTCGTCTGTTTTCTCGCGCCGAGCAAAACCGACGACCCTCATCGGGCTGGGCAACAGGCCGTCTTTAAAAAGGTGGTACAACGCCGGAACGAGTTTGCGGGCGGTGAGATCTCCGCTGGCGCCGAAGATCACGATGGTGCACGGCGCCGCCGCACGATGCCCACTATCGAGCCGGCAGGTCATCAATTCGTCCAACTGTTCCAAAGCATTCATGCCCCCAACATTAACCAGTGATCAGTAACCAGTCAGCAGTAATCAGTTAGCGCGGAACGCAGAGAACACAAGATCCGGATCACAGACGCTCTGTCAGCATCCTTCACGATCCTCCGCGCCCTTTGCGGTGAAAACCGGGAATCTCAACCGCCAAGCTCGCGAAGGACCGCGAAGGAGAAACGCAGCAGGTTGCCCACTTAACCACAAAGCACTCAGAGAACACGAGGAGTTGGATTTCGGGCCTTCCCACCGGGTCCTGCTTTGTTTTCTTTGCGGTCAATCCAGGCTCTTCCCCTCTTCACACAGAGCCTGAGACCCGGCCCTGGAGTTTGGACATTTCCGGCGACCAAGGTCGCCGGCGACCGACTGGCACAGGCTCCCGTCGGCAGTGAAGACTTGAGCCGGTGCTCGTCGCATCCCCTGCGCCGCCCCATCGCGGGCGAGCCGCCTCAGACGGGGGGGCTACCGAACTTTGTCGTAGGTACGTAAAAGTTTGGTAGGAGGCGTGAACCGGCTGAAGGGGGGGATTCTGGGCGGGGGGGCGACGGGCGCGGCGG